>Ga0207031_10371_pt1 | contig 10580 bp, 8 predicted proteins | sample Alteio_BWMinCont_37_FD_153278 | JGI IMG/M metagenome (GOLD analysis project Ga0207031, IMG submission 153278) | Enriched cells from forest soil in Barre Woods Harvard Forest LTER site, Petersham, Massachusetts, United States -... | ecosystem: Environmental > Terrestrial > Soil > Temperate forest >... | reverse complement strand
TTATTAATCGTGGTTCCGGCGATGGCTTGGGGGGAAATTACGATCCTTCAGAGCAAACAAGCAATATCGGGGCATATTCCTCAATACGGCAGCCCCGAACGCACACTAGAGGTTGTCCAAAGCGGCGGTAGCGACGGTACGCACAGCGCTGATTCCGGCAACCGGGACCTAAATATGCGTGGGTCTGGCGCTCCTGCGTTTACCGTCAGTGGGGTCGTTGGATCAGGCCCGACAAAGGTCAAGCATTCAAGACTTTTAAATAACATGCAACGGAAGTTACTTGCCGATGGCCCCCTCGTTGGGACGACCCCGTTCGACTTTATTCCGGTCGCGCAGCATGCAGCCATAGTCAGCAGCATCTCAACTTATGACGTCACCGCAGACCTACAAGCGATGTTCAACAGCGGCGCGACAATCTTCTCGTTTCAGAATGGTACCTATAATATTTCAAATTCATTGCTGATTCCAAACAATGCTACGATTATCGGCAACGGTGCGACCATCCTGGCGCCCGACACAGGATGGCCATCCGTTGGCGCGCATGGTGGCCTGGAGCATGCCGCGTTATTTGTTCTTCCAATGGGCGGTTCAAATATCAAAATATCTGGCTTTCACTTCTACGGAGCGAAGGCGAACGTCCTCGCTAACAACATAAAATGTTTGTCAATCCAAGGCCCCTCACATAACATAGAGATCTTCAACAATTTCTTCGAACACAATCAGTACGAGTGCATTTGGCCGGGCGGCGACGTCAACAGCACTGGCATCAGCATCCATAACAACTATTTCAAGAACTTGTCCTATCCCGCCGGCACGAACGGCAGCCTCAATGTCGTTGATCCGGAAGGCGTCGGATATATCGTGCATGGAAACTATTTCGAGGATGTTGGCGATGCGATCGGCGGCGCTGCTGACATGATCTCTATCGTGGGCAACGTCATTGACGGCATTCATGGGAAGGCGATCAGCATCGTCAACGAAGTGAATTCTGGAAATGGTTTGGGTTCAGTTATCGCCAACAATGTCATCAGATATTCGACTGATCCAACTAGCTTTGCGATCGGAAGACAAGGTATCTCAGTAAAGCTTGGCAAACAGACCGACAATATTATTATTTCCGGCAACACCTTCACCATTAACGGAACCACTGGGCAACCAGCAGCCACTGCCATCAATATTGCGGGCGGTTTGAATACCGTCTATATCACATCGAATACGATAAATTTCGACGAAAACCCGAACGGCGGAACAGGAATTTATCTTCAGGGAGCCCTCGGTGCACTACCGGGGCAACTCACCGCCTATGTTACGAACAATATCATCAACTACAGCGGACCTGGCGACGGCACGAAGGTATTTGGAATCTTGGGCATCCCAGGGGGCGCCGGGAGCACATTGAATGCAACTCTTGCTGGAAACACTGTGACGGGCGTAAAAGGTACTGCGCCAGACAGCGGTTTCGCTTACGAACTTACCAATGGCAGCGGCGGAATTTTGATTCCGTCCATGATCAACAACGTGAAGACCAGTGGCCAAGTCGGCACCGGCGCAACCACAATTGGAACAACTCAAGATAATAATTATGCATATACTTATCCGGCCATCGCTCCGCCAGTGCTACATTGCGGCATAACTTCAACCTGCGCAAACAAAAGATTGACAGGAACACAAATCGTTTCTGGCGGAGCATCGCTCGTTAGTGGAACTCCGTCGGCGGTGACTATCTCCGGCATCAATCCACCGTACACCTCGGCATCCTCTTATCAATGCACGGCCAATGACAACACTGCGGCGTCTGTGCTGAAAGTTACTTATGTTAGCGGATCGTCTATAACAATCATTGGGCCGAATAACGTGACCGATGTGGTTGGTTACATCTGCATTGGTTTTTAAATTGGACGAACAACAACCTGTCAGCCTTCGATGATCACTCTGCCCTTTCACCAGTTCAGCTTGCGTTGCTCGGTAACGTAACTTGGTGATATAAGCGAGCGATGCGAATAACGTGGCGGCGACTTTTTACGCCTTTTTTGATTTTCACCCTTTCTGCCGCCGTATGGGTCAAGCATTCAACCTTACTTCGTGACACCGCCACCTGGTGGGTCGTTTCCGATAGTTTGAATGAACCAGCCGACGCAATCGTCGTGCTTGGCGGCGGATTGAATACGCGGCCCGATGCGGCGGCTGGGCTATATAAGCTCGGCCTAGGAAAACGGATCCTAATTGTCGACACGGACGAATCTGATCGCACTTTCGCCAAGTTAAACAAACTAGGTATTACTCCTGACTCCCTTATCAAGCTCAAAAGTCCGGTTTGGAACACTTACCAGGAAGCGCGCTCCACCTTGGATTGGGCGAAGGCTAACGGAGCAATGTCGATCATAGTCCCAACCGAATTATTCCATACACGACGCGTCCGGTGGGTCTTCAGGAAAGAGCTTGGTTCTGCCGGTATCGATGTCAAAATATACGCGATAGATGAATTGGCCTATTCTTCGACTAATTGGTGGCATTACGAGGACGGCTGGATTACGTTCTCAAAAGAACTTGCGAAGTATCTATTTTATCGTGCCAGATATTAGAAAGCGATGGTGAACTCATTGCGATGGCCTCTCATTATTCACCATCATCATGACGTTTAGTCTACTGTCGCTGTGTCCACTTTTTGCAGCTAAAAGCTTAGTTATAATTAGTTGGGCATGACAAGGTCAATTCTCATTGAGGTACCTTTGGTTGTCGAAACAACAGCCCCAACATAGCGCCATAACCTAAGCTGATTCCAAACCAAAGAGTACCGATCCGTATAACTGCCGTTACCGCAGTTGCTTCCTCGATCGTCAAGCCAACCGCGCTTAGAAGTCCTGCCATCGTTAACTCTGTTCCGCCGATTCCTCCGGGCAAGAACGAAAGCCCTCCAACAAGACTGGCGAATGTAAAAATAAATATCGCCTGCTCAATCGTTGCCTGCGGCATATAAATTGCCATACAAAGATAGAGGGCCATGCATTCCAAAAACCAGCCTAGGCAGCCAAGTCCTGCGCCGATTACGAATGGATACGGCTGGAACAAATCGGAAGTTCCGCTAACGAGTTGCCTCATAAGTCCGAAGAGTCGTGGTTTGATGCCACCGCTCAGCTTAAAAGCATACCCAATAACCGACTTTAGCAGCCGCGGTCGCATAAGAAGTGCGCAGCCGAACAAAAATACACAGCCGACAATAACTGTGGCCGTCGTGTAGTTGCTAAATGCCCTCAAGCCGCAAAGGCAAAGAATAACATTCGCAATCACATCGTCAGCGCGATCGGTGAACATAATCGGAAAAGTTCGTCGGTAGGGAAATTTATATCGTGCTTTTAAAAGCCACATACGTATAAATTCTCCAAGCTTGCCGGGGGTGGCCGTCATCGCGAAGCCTGCGACATAAATTTGTGCGGAATACCGTGGCGGCACTCGAAAGCCTCGCCTTGCAAGGAGAAAGCGGAACCGTAATATCCGAAAAAAATAATTGCCCAAGGCCGCTGCTAGCACCGCGACCACCGCGCCACCGCCGACCTTCTTGAGTGCTGCGAAGACGCCCTGGAAATCAGTTAAAATGGCCATCACGAAGAATGCCACGATAGTAACGCCGGCGATGGCTACCGTATATATTTCACCCCTGCGGACGACGCGTCGAAGACCCGCGCCCTGTTGAACCTCCCTCATCTTGGGCTTCTCGAGCCCTTTTTGATCAACGCCTTCAACTCCGCAAGGCCATCAATGATATTGATCTTTGGTTTCCAGCGCAGCAACTCGACCGTCCGACTAATATCAGCCAAGGTCTCCATGGCATCTCCCGCACGCCGGGCCGTCACAACTTGATCGGACGAGATAAGATCAGCAATCTCTTTGATTGAATAATTCGTGCCACTTCCGATATTGAATACGGTATCACGTTGACTGCTTTCAAACGCGGCGATATTGGCTTCCGCAACATCACGAACATGCACAAAGTCGCGACGCTGATCGCCACCACCGTGAATTTCAAGCACTTGACCATCGCGCCACCGTTTCAGGAATATTCCAAGAACCAGAGCGTAAGCACCTGTCTCAGGCTGACGCGGCCCGTAGACGTTAAAATAGCGCAGCACCGCTACCTGTAAGCCAAACGCCCGGTCGAATAATCGTGCATATTCCTCACCAACATATTTGCTAATGCTATAAAAATTCAAAAACTGTCCACGCATATCCTCGCGATGTGGAATCGGCTGGCTACCGTAGTAAGTGGACGAGCCGCTATAAATAAAGCGTCGCACGTCCGCATCACGCGCAGCGATCAAGATATTTTGCGTTCCCAATATATTCTGCTGCGTGCACACATCGATTGCTTCAAGCGACGGCCCAGCGCGTGACATTGCAGCGGCGTGGAATATACCCGAAACACCCCTGCAGGCCGACCGGCAAGTCTCCAAGCTACGGATATCGCCTTCGATAAATTCGGCTTTCGCTGGTGCCCATTCTCGACGACCAAACGATAGATTATCAAGAATTCGGACCCGATAACCTTTTTCGATCAACTTTTCGCTGAGGTGGCTTCCGATAAAGCCCGCACCGCCCGTAACCAACACCATTTTGTCCACGTTCTATGCTCCCTAGATCTAGCCCGGCTTGTGTACATCGATAGGGACAGACGCGGTCAACAACTCTCGAAAATATCGCAAATCTTCCGGCGTATTGACACCGCGCGCCTCGCGTTGGTCCGCAATGCAAAGTCGCCGCACCCGCCAACCCTTCTGCGCCAGATACGGAAAGAAAGGAAGAAAGTTAATCTCACCAGTCGAGCGTCCACGCGGAGCGGCAGAAGCGTAATGTTCCCACGCCGCCTTTAGTCCATCGACGGATAGCAGAAACGTTCCGATATCATTCCAACCGCCGGCACGACAATGATCACCTTCACGAGATTGATTAACACTGAGAAGATTATCGTTTGCATCAAAAACGTAATCAACGTAGGGCTCAGGCAATGAAACCAACGGCAATATGACGGTTTTCTCGGCTTGATCGTACAATGCAACCATGCTGGACAATGTTTTTTTTGAAACGAAAACCTGGTCACCCCATATCACTAACACCAGCCTCGCTTTGGACCACACATCAAAGCCGCGGAAAACCGCATCGCCCATGCCGATAGCCGATGGCTGAACGCTGGTAGAGACACGACCGGTCGCGATTTCAGTGGCACAGACGCGACGAAATACACATTCGCCCTCCTGGGAAAGCACGACATGCACATGATCAGAAACGGTTGAAAGCTTTCGGTGCAATACCGTCCAAATCGAATCCTCTAATGATAGGGGCGCTAAGATTTTAGGCACGTCGAGCCCAAGCCGAGTGCCACGTCCCGCCGCCGGAATTACTGCGCAGATTTCCAACGCGGCGCTCCTTATAAACGACAGTCAAAAATAGCCGTCTGAAGACTCAATAGATCTGGATAAAACCAGTCGGCCTTTTGCGCTATTTGCGGATTATTTACGCCGATGACAGCGAGGCCGGCCGAACGGGCAGCACTTACACCCGAACACGCATCCTCAATCGCCACCGACATAGCGGGCGACAACCCAAAGCGATGCAAGCAACAAAGAAACAGATCTGGAGCCGGCTTGCCCAACGATACATCATTTGATGTCAAAATGCCTTCGAACATCTTATCCAGGTTTAATACGTTCAAGGCGAGACTAACTGAATCTGCACTTCCAGATGTCACGAGAAACACTCGCCGATCGCTATTTCGGCTCAACGTCAGTAGTTCAAGCGCGCCGGATAAAAGCGATAGTTTCCCTTCGAGTAGAAATTCACGGTACCGACTTTGCTTAGCAGCGATGCAACGCGTAAGCTTTTTAGAATTGGTAATTCCCAACTGGCGAAAGACATTCTCGGTCGTAGACCCCTTTATCGATTCATATGAAAATTCGGTCAGCAGTTCTTTACACTCATCCGACAAAACGTCGCGAAACGCCGCCTCATGAAGCGGTGTTGAATTTACAAGCGTACCATCAAAATCAAACAGTAAATTTTTATACTTACCCGGATGCATGAAATTGATGTCTAAGCCGCTAAACCGAACAAGTTCATAAATCCCCGTTTCAGACGCCACCATGGATTGGTAAACCCAACAAACGTTCGATAACGCACGGGTAATTCGGCAATTTCCACCTTATTGGCCACCAAGCACTTAGTAATTGACGTCGGGCTCAAGTGATCTGACGGCTTTAACTGCTTAAGGCATTGAACGTACTCGCGCCGATAGATACGAAATCCAGTTAACGGATCAGAAAATATAACGCCGAACCGAAGTCCAAATAATACGCTGAGTAAAAATGCTCCAAATGAGCTAGCCCAGCGAAGCAAACGTAACTCTCCATAAGCCGCTCGCAACGATGAATTAAATTGGCGCCGGCTCTGAGTGCGCGAGCCATAAATTGCACCGAACACGCTTTCACGTAAAATTGCTATTCCATTTTGCACGTCACGAAATCTATATTCTCCATCACCGGTGATCGTCACAAGATATTCGCTCTCACGCTGATTAAGCCAGCTGAGTACTTCGTCGACCTCAGGAAACTGACCACCATGCCTTATCGTCTCGACTCGAATTTCAGTTGGCAATGTTTTGTTTTCGATAAGGATATTCTCTACGCATAGCCGAACCCGGGTAAATTGTTCAGGCCAATTTATTTCGAGAAATTCTTCTACAAGAGCCGGAGCTGCGGCCGCTCTTTTGTAGAGATCCACGAACACGTCAAGCGATGGCTTATGTTCGGAGTTTCCTTTGGCCTCCAAAATTCGCAATATTTGACTTACAACGGCGTAGCCGTTGTGCACGTGAGGCGAAATTCCGACACTGAAATTTCCTGTCACCACACGCGCTCCGCGATAAGTTTCATCTCGTGATATTTTGCTATTGGCAAATTCGAGCGCACGAGATATGTCCCTTTTAGAACTGTTCAGAAGAATGTGCGTAATGATTGGGGTCTGGTTCTCCGGATCTCCCGCATACTCAAGTGCACGATCGACAAGATCGTTCACTTTCCAACCCTGGATATCGTTATCCTCGCTTAAGTTAACGATAAATGCCTTGACTGGCGCCGACGCACGAAGCAACGCTTGCGCGGCAATTCGATAGCTCGGAAATAACGAAGAGTGCTGGGTGCCGGGCCCGTAGATGATGATGTCGGCCCTCTCCAATACGCGCTGCGCTTCGGGCGACAGGTCTGTTGGCGCCTCTCTATTTTTAAGCCAGACAATCTTTTCCTGCACGGGACGATCTGCAACTTCTGCCCAGATGTCGGGGCTAACTAATTCAGATAAAAAAAACGTCGCAATGATACGCGCGGCGGACTGCTTACCGACGATATCGGCCTCACGAACGAGCAATTCGCCATCGGCCTTCAGCCCGGTGAGAATGCGATCCTCTCCTTTGCTCACATTGACCAAAACCGCTTGTGAATTGACAAGCCGACTCATTTCTTGAGCTGCGGCATTGAAACTGTTCTCATTTTCTAAATACGCACCGGCAAATATCAAATTTCCGACCGCGCAGTCGCGAAAATCGAACGGGCGATCGCTTTTTGAAGCATAATTCAGAAATGACCCAAGAAGCTGACGCACACGCGATATTGAACCATAGCTAAATTGATCTACATGTTGCGCAAACGCGGGTGGCAAACCAGCCGTTGCGCCGCTTGTCACAAATTGTTGCAAGGCCGTCATTTCTGCCCTACCAAAATCCATCGGAAGGCGAAATTCGATTAGGCTTTTGAGCGCGTATTGTTCGTCGGAATAGAGATCAAGCAAATAGGACAGATTTTTTCGAATATCTGACGGACCCAACATACCAGGAATAAAATTGCGCAACGCACCAGTTGACATTCCATCATCGTACGCATTGACCAACAATGTCAGATCGATAGTAGGCCACCGCAATAATTCGCGAATTATAGTTGCACTCCCTCGCCCACCACAGAACACTACGACCCTAGTATTCTGGCCAAGTCGATCGACGGACATCTTAGATCCTTTAATTATCGAGTCATCCGATCGGCTGCCGAAGCACTCCTAACCACAATAACAGATTACGAAACGCCAGATAACATACAAATAACAGGCGATCGATCGTACCCCGAAATGCCCGCATATTGCTGGTGCCAGCAGTGCGCGGCCGATGCTCGATCCGCACCTCGGCGATCACAACATGGCATTCCAGTAAGCGTGCTGTAACCTCGGTTGAATAATTCATGCCTTTCGCCTCGAGATTCAACGACCGGAGAAGCGGTCCGTAAACAAGCTTACAAGCCGAATTGAAATCGCGTATTCGAGTTCCATAAATAAAATTACAAACGGTACTACTCGACCAAGTACCGAATCGAGTAAACCACGAATCATTTTTCTGGCGAGTTCCGATCACAGCACGCGTATCGGGATGACGCAGGCCACCGATCAGAAGAAGTATGTTTTCAATTGGAAACTGGCCATCGGAGTCAATCAGCATAACCCATTCAAACCTTGTGGCCTTAATCGCAGCGGTCAGTGCCGCGGCGGCACCCTGATTCCTAATAAATTCGACCACCCGTAATTCCCGATTTTGTCCAGCTATTGTCTGAAGTAACGCACCCGTCTGATCCCGGCTGCCGTCATTACATATTACGATCTCAAATTCTGATATCACAGACGTTTTGCGAAGAAAATTGAACCAGCTTTCAATCGTCCGGGCGATGCTTGCCTCTTCATTGTAGGCGGGAGCAGCCACCGATAATCGAATGGGTTCTACTGTCATTATATCGAATCGCAATTGCTGCAGAGTCGGTTCCAGCATGCTTATAATTGCTAAAAATTACTGTAACACAATAATCACATAAAAAACTTCACAATGCGCAATGCGCCCTGTTTCCACGCTACGCGATGGCTGGTGCCAGATTGCTTTGCCATCTCTTTACCGTACGACAGATACCAAGCATAAGTATTGATGAGGGCGTCAATATTGCTGAATCTTGGCGACCAACCGAGCTCTTGCCGCGCCCTATTAATTGAGACAAACGAGTCTTGGTCTGCCGTGTCGTAAACCCAACGATAGATCGGTGAAATATGCAACGCTTCAAGGGCCCTTAGGGCCCCTTTGGTAGGACCAGACGGCACGTGAAGAATGCGGCTACCTGAATTCGCATAGTCCAAAAGTGCGCCAAGATCCTCATTGACAGTCCCAAAGTTTTCGGCGCCGATATTGTAAACCGCCTTGTCGCGCCCATACAGTGCAGCAAGAAACGCAGCGTCCACCAGGTCGCGCACTTCGAGCAATTGGAATTTATTGGTACCATTGCCCAATACTGGAATACGCTTTCCAGATTCGATCCAATCAAATAAGATTTGAAAGATGCCTAGTCGACCGGTTCCGATAAAACTTTTTGGCCGTAGCCGCACGGTTTCCACGCCGTTAGTCGCTATACAATACTGCTCCGCCTCGGCCTTGGCGACACCGTAGGGTCCCATAGGATTGAGTGGCGCATCTTCATACAATGGATGCTGTTTTGGCATGCCGTACACGGCGGTCGTACCGATATAGACTACCCGCTGTACGCCAGCGCGCGATGCCGCGTCGAGAATCAATCTAGTGCCCTCTGCGTTCACCGACCGGATCTCTTTAGGATCAACCAACGCTAGCGCTGCCGCCGCATGAACCACGAAATCAACGCCCTTTAACAGTTGATCGAGTCGACGAGAGTCTCGGATATCACCGATCTCCGTAACTATATCTAACTGTTCTTCCTTCGGAAATTGAGCGATATCAAACGAAACGACACTTTGGCCGCGCTCCAACAAGCCACGACACATGTGGACGCCAAAAAATCCCGCGCCACCGGTGACCAGCCACCGATTTCGCTTTTTTTCACGTAGGTGCGAGCTCATACTTTTACAACCTAAATTTTACCCAACGCACTCTGGGATCGTCGTACTTAAGACAGAAATCTTATTGTAGTAAGACAACTTCGAGATCGCGACTAGGAGTAAAAACAAGCCGAGGACGGTCGTCGAGATTCAAACTCCCAATAAATTCTCCCGTAAGCCGAGAGAAGAAATCGACCCTGAAGATGCGTTTAGGATCGGAGCCTACACACTGGAACTGTATGGCATTGACGTATTTATCCCCACACAATCGGGCAGTGTATCTGGCGCCCAGTCGGGGAATAACCAAGGCCTGTATATTATATATTGTGATTGCCCAATTCACTCCATGCTCTATCAGAGCCTTCTGAAATGGTAGATTAGTTGTCAATCCATCAACTGCTAGAACATCGAGCCTTTGAAGGAACGCTAATTCGCCAGGCCTGTCGAATACAAGCACGTGGCTCACGCCTTCCCGGCGCGCACTGCGGCCTAAATCGTTCTCCCCAGTATATGCCTCAATGGGAGATAGGTCAGAATAGGACCCATAACGCGAACACAAAAAGCTACCGAAGATGCATGTCGCAATTGCGAATATCAACGTTAGCGATTTGCGCGGGGCGAAAAGTATGACGCCTGAAGCTCCATGAATGCCAGAAGCAATTACG
>Ga0207031_10370_pt1 | contig 10588 bp, 7 predicted proteins | sample Alteio_BWMinCont_37_FD_153278 | JGI IMG/M metagenome (GOLD analysis project Ga0207031, IMG submission 153278) | Enriched cells from forest soil in Barre Woods Harvard Forest LTER site, Petersham, Massachusetts, United States -... | ecosystem: Environmental > Terrestrial > Soil > Temperate forest >... | reverse complement strand
CCAACGCTAAATCCTGGATTGCTTTGGCATTATGTGTTCGTCTCCCCATATCTGCCTTATTTACTCCCTGTGCACGCGCGTGAATCGATAAAGAACGACGAAGAGCAAGAATATTATTCGTGTGCATCTTAAGCAGACATTGGCGAGGATTTACAAAAGGGTATCCTTTAACAGTTTTTAAGATAGCCCCCTCCTGATCGAGCAGCGCCTGCTCCTGACACCAATTTGCCATTTCTCTTGCTAAGAGTGCGGCTAGTGTAATGGTGTGGTTGGTCCACTCTGCATTTGCCTGTTCGGCAATAATGTCATTAAAAAAAGGCATATCAATTTTTCGCATATTAAAATGCGCCTGTGGTTTTATATCCTTGAAGGCGGCGGCCATAATACGCGATTGCTCGCTCGCACTGTCTGTTCTGTTTCTTTTCTTTTTCCTTATCATAAATTTTCCTCACACAAAAATTCAAGTTAGCGAAAACGTGAAACTTGGGGACCGGTCAGAAGTGGCGTACTCTTATAAAAATTCCATCCCCCCCGAAGCATGATAATGCCAGCCGAGTAATTGCTTTTTTATACAACCGCTCTTCAAGCCATTTTTCCCTTTCCGTAAAACCCCTGTCCCCACTGATATTCTCGTTACTCATCAGTAGGTGTAGAATACGGCCTCAGGTACATGCGAATTAGCTGTGTTTACCCTAATTGCTCGTTTCTAATTGCCTTGAAAGCAATTACAGGTGAGCCACGCCTGCCTGTCCCTACACTAAAGCAAGTAGGCGCTAACAAAGAAATGACAGTATGGTTATTAGGATATGCTATCAGCCACATGCGGCTTATTAGCGGTGCGGAAATCCTTTCGGTAAAGACACCCACAGCGAGAGTAGTTTAAGTTTCGGCGTTTGCTCAGGCCGGTAGAACCACATCAACTATCAGAGATAGCCCGTAGGAACTGCTTCTAAAGCTCACCACACGGAACGGGTTATCTATTGCGATTTCTGATTTAATTCTTTTACGATTTGGAAAAATAAGTTTTCCCAAATCAATACTCGCCTACCAATGCGACAAATACATTTCTCAAAACCATTCGTTTTGGCATGAAAAATAAGATGCCGTAAGCCACCAGGGCTAGGCCACTCATGATAAGTATTCCACTTGGATACAGGAATAAGACGCTCAATTTGATTATCCATAAACACACCTCTTTTTGTCAGCGTTAGTGCTGATCAATTGGATGGTATATTTTTGATTAGAGTAATCGACGTGGTATCTCGGATATCCAGAATATCACGATTTTTAGCTAGCTTTTGCTTTCTAATAATTCTCTGTAGCCGGCATTCATTATTCTTCGAGCCTGTTTCAGATTTTCCGACCATTGCCGCTCAGGGGTATCGGATTCGCTGGCCTTATAATTAAAAATAATTGGAGCAGCATTATTTCTTTTTGCACCGGCGGCTATAGCATCTAATACCCTTAAATATATTTTCCAAGATGAGTACCTCCGCGTTATTCGTTTTTTAGCGAGGAGTTTATAGTTTTTCTGTAAGCCTATTAAATGCTCGCCAATTCTTGCCATCTGAGGTCCTATAGAACTTCCTAAATCAACTTCTACTGTAAAAATAGCTGATTCGATCGGTATAGGATATCCAATATATTTCCCACTTTTCTTCGCAAAAAAATGTTGGTTGCCAAAATATATTTTGGGCAATCCAAAAAATTGTAAGAATGTAGGGCATGGATTTTGAGGATTAAATAACACCGGCCATCCCCATTTTTCTTTTATGCCATTACCCATGAGAAAAAATGCGGCGTGATTAGGATCAGTCTGTTTGTACATATCCTCTAGCATATCAAAGTGACGGCCAGTCACCTTTGCCAAACGTTTTGAGCTTTTTTGTGCGCTTTTTCTAATGGCGCTAATCGCATCTTTGCCTTGATTATATAATTGAAGATTTTCTTCCCAATCCTTTTGATAATCTGGGTTTCTACGTAGAAATTCCCAACCCCATAAAATATCGGAATGATTATCTAAATAATTATATTCCGAAACATTCTTCCAATCGGGCCAACCCATACTACCCAAAAATCTTTTTGTTCATTGTTGCTACAATTTTGCTTGTATGCGCTTCGCTGAGGTGGGCATAGCGTTTTACCATCTCTAAGGTTTTGTGGCCGAGGACAGCAGCTATTTCGGCAATGCTGGCGCCGTTCATGGCAAGGTAACTGGCGGCGCTGTGGCGCAGGTCGTGGAAGCGGAAATCTTCGATACCGGCATCTTTGATGGCCTGCTCCCATAACTTCTGCAATTCGATTGGTCGCGTTTTGGGGTGCCTGCGAGAGGGGAAGAGCATGTCGGTGTGGAGATGGCGCGTTAGATCCTTTACAAGCGCCAGGGCGTGGCCCTGAAGAGGAATGGTACGACGTTCGCCATTCTTAGTGTCGTGCAGAATGATAGCGCCTTTTTTCAGATCGACGTCTTTCCAGCGTAGCGACATGATTTCATTTTTGCGCGCGCCAGTGGAGAGTGCCATAACGACGACTGTGTAAAGGACAGCACCTTGGGTCTTGCATGCATCGAGCAACGCCTTGCGCTCTTCGTCACTTAAGAAGCGCACACGGCCACGAGGCTCTTTAGGTTTAGTGATTTTGAGGAGCGGGTTCTCTTCGACCCAGCCGTACTCTTTCATGCCGATGGTGAAGACATGGGAGATAGCCGCAAGGTAACGATTGGTGGTGCCGGGGCTGCGCTTGCCCCCACGCTTGAGGGCACCATTTAGAAGCTTCTCTTTATATTCGACGATTAGTGAGGGGCGGATATCGGATAGCATGTAGTCGCCGAGCTCATCTTTCCACCATTCGAGGTGACGGATACGATCCTTTGCGCTCTTCATCTGCGGCACATGATCTTTTTTGTAACGCTCTATAAGTTGTTTGAGAGTGTGTTTCTTTGCTTCGACGGTTTTGAAGTGGCGACCGGCGCGAATATTGGACTCAGTATCTTGAGCCCATTTCTTCGCGTCTGTCTTACGCTCGAACGTTGCGCATTGAATGGGATGGCCTTTGAGGCGTACCATTACACGGTAGCTCGTGATGCCTTCGGAATTAGTGCGTTCTTCGATATACGCCATAGGTGCTCCGTTGATTGTTGCCGCAAACTACAACAAGTGAGCGCAAATAGCAAACGATGATAATGAATCCGACAATCTGATTGTAGATCACACTGAAATACATAATCTATTTTCTACTGCACCATGAAATGGTGCACTGGTGGTGCAGTTGCGTCTCAAAACACTGTGTTTTTCTGTTGTGCAGAGTTGTCAGTGTTTTTAGATTTTTTGATTCTAGTGCACCATGAGTGCACCATTTGACTTTTTCGTTTTCTCGAAATCCTCGGAGATTGGCTCTGAGTGCTGGCTGGGGGACTAGGGCTCGAACCTAGATTGGCGGAGTCAGAGTCCGCTGTCCTACCATTAGACGATCCCCCAACGAATTGGAGTTTGGCTGGGGAGCAAATGGGAGAGGGAATAGCGTGAAGCTATTACCTGATTCAGCTGCTCTGACCAACCGAACTAACGCCTGAGAACGTAACTGACGTTGACAGGAAGACGCGTTTATAACGTAAGCAAGCTGCATTGTCTATACGCTAAATTATTCTGAGGTATCTCAATAACTGGCCAGCCACTGCTTTACCCCAGCAGTAGTTTGGCTGTCTTTTCAACCAACGTTGTGGATTGCAAGACCAGGTGGCTTGGGAAAATTTCCGCGCTTGATATGTTTGTAAATGGTTCAGCTACTCAGACCGGTATTATTTCTAAAGATAATTGAAAAAATCAGAAAATCTGTTGAGCATGTTCCCATAATTTTGATTTAGCGATGCACTGTTATTGGAGAAAATGTATTTATAATTGCAACTCAAGCATAGGGCTATATAAATTATTTTATAAATAAGACAATATATTAAGTGATAACCCAGTGCCTATGATCACTTGTCATAAATATTTAACTTTTTATTAATCCACACTCCCTCTATAAAACTTGGCAAGTTCACGAAACAGTATGGCACTATCTGAAGTAATGATAACCAATTTTAGGAGAGCATCATGAAATTAGTACGCTACGGTGAAAAAGGACAAGAAAAACACGGGATCGTTGACGATCAGGATCACATTCACGCGCTGCCTGACAGCGTGACCAACGTGCCCAATATGTATGCGGAAGAAAACCTTGCGGCCATCCGGCAGCTCCCTATCAGCGGGCTGCCGATCGTCGAAGGTACCCCGCGCCTTGGCGCGTGCGTGGCGGCGCCGATCATTTACGGTATCGGGCTCAATTACAAAGATCATGCTGCGGAATCCGGGGCAGCAATTCCGGCCGAGCCGATTGTATTCACCAAATCCGCGACGACCATAAGCGGTCCCAATGATGAAGTCATTATTCCAAAGGATTCGAAAAAAACCGATTGGGAAGCGGAGCTGGGCGTGGTCATTGGCAAAAGGATCGATCATGAAATTACGCCGGAGGAAGCACTCAATTACGTTGCCGGCTATTGCGTGGTCAATGACGTCTCCGAGCGCGAGCGGCAATTGAAAAAAGCGCCCGGTAATTGGACGCTTGGGAAAAATGCCCCGACCTTTGCGCCGCTCGGGCCATGGATGGTGACCAAGGACGAAATTCCCGATCCACAGAATTTACGAATTACCTGCGAGGTCAACGGTAAAGCCATGCAGGACGGCAATACCAAAAACATGATTTTTTCTGTGGCGCAAATCCTGAGCTACATGAGCAAATACATGACAATCGAGCCCGGCACGGTGATTTCGACCGGCACACCCGCAGGCGTAGCGATGAGTGGTGACCTTGAGCTGCGCAAAGACATACAAACTGAAGATCAGCTGACGGCGGCGCAGCGGGAAAGAAAATATCTCAAACCCGGCGATACCATGCGGCTGGAAGTCGAAGGCCTGGGCATTCAACGCCAGAAATGCGTTGCTTATGATATGAGCCGCGCCGCTGAGATGGGCCAGGATCAACGCGGGGAACGCAAACGGGCTTAAGGCCGAAATTATAAACAGGGAGAAATCTTATGGCCACTAAAGACGTCGCCGGACTCAGAGTCGATGAAAAAATTTACAATCTGGTGGATAAGGAAATTGCCCCGGGCACCGGTGTCAGCGCCGACGAGTTTTTTAGCGGGCTTGCCGGCATCGTAAAAGATTTGGCACCCAGAAATGAAAGCCTGCTCAATGAACGCGACAGGATGCAGAGCCAAATCGATAAATACTTCGAGACCCCCGAAGGAAAAAGAGCGACACGTCAGGAGTATGAGGGGTTCTTAAAAAAAATTGGCTACATCATTGAACCTCAAGGCGGGGATTTCAAAGTTGAAACCAAAAATGTCGATCCGGAAATTGCGGTCACGGCCGGGCCGCAGCTGGTCTGCCCGATGTTTATCGGCGAGGATCCGGCAACGAATGCGCGCTATCCGCTGAACGCGGCCAATGCCCGCTGGGGAAGCCTCTATGACGCGCTCTATGGCAAGCCGGGGGATGCCAACGTCATTGACGAAGGCGGCGATAAAGGCTTCACCGGTGCAGAGTATAATCCCAATCGCGGGCAGGCGGTCATCGATTATGCCAACCAGTTCCTCGATGGCGCGGTCGGTTTAGCCGACGGCAAGAAATATTCGGATGTGGAAAAATTTGTACTTGAGGACAAAGCGTCGGGAAAAGAACTGACCGCGATTCTTAAAGATGGGACAAGAGTAGGTCTGAAAGATCCAAAGAAATTTGCCGGTTTTAAGGGCGATGCGAGTTCCCCGGATACCATTCTGCTTAAAAATAACGGGCTTCATATCCAGCTTAAAGTCACGCCGGAAACAGCCGTGGAAAAAACGGTGGCGACGCAGAACAAACCGGCCATCTGCAATGTGGTGCTGGAATCCGCCGTTACGGCCATTCAGGATCTTGAAGACGCCACAGCGGCCGTGGATGCCGCCGATAAGGCGCTTGCCTATAAAAATCTTGCCGGATTACTGAAAGGCGATTTGACGGCGGGCGTAGACAAAGAACAAGGCGGCGTACGTAAATTACACGAGGATTTGCACTTTACAAAACCCGACGGCACGGATTTGACGCTCCCCGGCCGCGCGCTAATGCTGGTCCGTAACGTCGGAATACATATGTATACCGATGCCGTCACAATCAATGGCAAGCCGATTCCCGAAGGATTTCTCGATGCCATGATCACCGCTCTGGCAGCAAAGCATGACCTTGCCAAAAAAGGGATCAATGCCAACTCGAGAACCGGCAGCGTCTACATTGTCAAACCGAAGCAACACAGTCCGGCCGAAGTGCAGCTGACCACGGATTTATTTGGTCGCGTGGAAAAGGCGGTGCACCTTGCTCCCAATACGCTCAAAATCGGCATCATGGACGAAGAGCAGCGCATGAGCGTGAATTTGGAGGAAGCGCTGCGTGTGGCGAAAGACCGCGCGATTTTCATCAACACCGGTTTCCTCGATCGCACCGGCAGCCTGATACACACCGCGATGCAGGCAGGCGCTATGGAAACCAAGGCGAAGATACAGAGCGCGCCCTGGTTACAGGCCTATGAAAGAAACAATGTTTCGGTGGGACTCAAAACGCATTTGCATGAGTGCGGCCAGATCGGCAAGGGTATGTGGGCCCAAAACAGAAATATGAAGGGGATGGTCGGCGATCTGTTTGGCGATGGCAATATCGGAAAACGGGCGCAACTTCTGGCCGGAGCCTATACGGCGTGGGTTCCTTCCAACCATGCCGCAACCTTGCATGCTATGCATTACCACTATGTGGATGTGCCGCAGGTGCGGCAAGGGCTCATTCCGCAGAGCGCTTTGCCCAGTGATAAGTCAGCTATCCTCGACATGCCGAAGCTTACGCGAGATATGGCGCCGGATGAGAAGCAGAAGCTGCTGAACGGCTACACGCAAAGCATTCTGGGATATGTGGTGCGCTGGGTGAATCAGGGCGTCGGCTGCTCTTCCGTGCCCGATTTTGAAGGCGTATCGCTGATGGAAGATCGCGCCACGCTCCGTATCGGCAGCCAGTTACTCGCCAACTGGCTTCGTCATGGGGTCGTTAAACAGCAAGAGGTCATGCAATCGTTCGAAAATATGGCTAGGGTAGTGGATGAACAAAACCGTCACGATGCCGGCAAGGGATATACCAACCTCGTCAACAATTATAACGGCCCGGCTTTTCAGGCGGCTGTTCGACTTGTGATTGACGGAGTAAGAACGAAGGATGGCTATGTGGAAGATATTCTCCACGCGGCAAGGCTCGCAGTGAAAAAAGACGGTCCCGTGCGCGGAGGTGATAACGCGGCATTCATTCGACTAAACCCTGATTTTCCTTCTGCGGATGCGAGAGCGGCAATAGCCATCTGATGAAAGTAGGCTAATCTTCGCCGCGCCATTTGATGGAGCAGCCGATGCTGGGAGTCTGCGCCGCCGCAGTGTGGCCGGTTTCCGCGACCTGTTTCATCGCCTCGAACAATTCACGCTTGCCGCCTTCGATGCGCTGCATGCCCGATGCATCGAGCCGGCCGCGGTATTGCAAGGTGAGACTGGCGTCAAAGCCGAAAAAATCGGGCGTGCATACTGCGCCATAGGCTTTTGCGATGGCTTGCGTTTCATCGATGACGTAGGGAAATGCAAAGCCATGCGCTTTTTTGAAGCGGATCATATTGTCGAAAGAATCTTCGGGATAATTTTCCACATCGTTCGACATGATCGCGACACTACCGATGCCGATCGCCGCGAGCGCCTTCGTATCAATAGCAATTTTGGATGCAATCGCCTGCACGAACGGGCAGTGGTTGCAGATGAACATCACCAGCAGGCCCTTGGGGCCTTTGACATCCTTCAGGGTATAAAATGCGCCGTCAGTGCCCTTGAGCTTAAAATCAGGGGCTTTCCATCCTATGTCGGCTTTCGGCGTGGTCAGTGCGGGCATAAGCGCTCCGGTCTTTTGAATGACAACTATATCACAGCAATAAGCGCCGGCAACAGGAAGCTATTATATTGTTATCTATTAATAATATTGCAATTTACACTCCAAATATGTTCCAAAACTAACCAATTATTCAGCAAACTGTAACAATCCTGTAACAATTAAATGGTAAACTAATATTAATTGCAGGGTCTGTTCTGAGTTTTACTCAGTTACTTTCTTCTCGAATTTTGGTGATTGCGGTCACAAAATTTGGGCACTAGAGAGAGCTTTATGGTTCAACAATCCCTGACCCTGCAAACTTCCTTAAAAGCGTTATGTGTATCCGGACTGGATCCAAATAACCGTTTCATCAAAAATTAGCATATATGCCTGTATGATAGCGTTTTAATGGTAACGCTGTTATTAAAAACCCCAGGCCATATATGCTTCAGTTTGGAACACAAAAATCACCTAAAACGTGGGCCGAGAAATTAACCGATAGCGCCTATTTTGAAGCCGCGATCGAAAAACTGCATAGCAAGTTTGCTTCTGAAACCCGGCATAAGCTCCATGAATTGCAATCGGAAGGATTTAGTTTTGACCAGCTGTTTTATGACAGAAAAAAGTTAGCCAAGGTTCTGGCGCGTGATGTGAGCGGCAGCCGCTATAGTTTCTCGCCTGCGACCATTCGCCAGATTACGATTAAAAATAAACGCCGCACCATTTATAGCTTCACGTTATTCGATCGTATCGTGCATACCGCGCTATTTGCCATGCTGGCTGAGGACATACAGCCATTGTTCCCCGCGGAGGTATATTCCTATATCAAAGGAAAAGACCGGATGGATGCTATCGAGGCATTCATGCAATACATACGAAAGCATCGCGCGCGTTACAAACAACCGCTGAGGCGTGGATTTTTCGTGTGCCATTTCGATATTAAATCGTATGGCGAATCAATCCCCGTGACTCCTTCATCCGGCTTATGGACGGAATTGAATCGCCTGTTTACACAAGCCTACGGCCGCTTACCTGATGAACAGGAACAGCAGTTGCTTAATTCGCTGATTCGCCCCGAGATCGAAAGTGCGGATAAAAATCTGTATGAAAATACGGTGGGCATCACGGACGGAGCGCCTATTACGTCGCTGCTCTTAAACCTGTACGTTCGGCCGCTCGATACATTTTTATCGAATATCAAAGGTGGATTTTATGCGCGCTACGGCGACGATATACTTTTTGCGCATGAAGACCTGGACGTTTTTAATTCAGCGATGGCAGGGATTGCGGAGCAGTTGGCGCGCCTGCATTTGCAGCAAAATACAAAGAAAACGAAGATGCTTTTCTTTAACGCCGCCGGCCGCGCAAAAGACAGCTTTAAAGGTTCTACAGCGATTGAATTTCTTGGCATGCAACTATGTTTTGACGGAACGGCAGCGCTTAAAAAAAATAAAATCACCGATATCATGCACGACATCAAAAATCGCATCAGTGCTACCGTAAAGCAATTACCGGATTATTCACTCGACGAGCAGGGCAAACTGATTTGCAGTATTGTCAATAAAACGCTGGATCCTAAAGATCCGATGGCCAATCCTTACGCGATTTTCCTGCGCCGGATTGTTAATCACCGGGGGCAGTTGAAAGATGTGGATTACCGTATCGCGCGCCTGATTCTGGAAACGCTTACCGGAGACGCCAGTGTCAAAAAATTCCGTACGATCCCTTTTAAAAAAATGCGCGACGAATGGAAGCTGCTGTCGGTGGAATATGAACGCAATCAATAGACCGTTTTTTTAAATGCCATCTCCCTCCTTACAGCGCTGGATCGGCAGCAACAGGCGGCGCGAGTCACCGCATACCGTTTATAACCTGATATTCGGCGTCGGCGGCTTACGCTATTTCATGTTCCGCACACGATTCCAGCTTGCCAATATGGTGGTGCGTCTGGCGTTGCACATCATTGAGTTCTTTTTGATTTTTCGCACCATGCCGGATTTCTTACTTGCGACTATGGTGATGCGTATGGCGACCATTGCGTTCGAATCGGGGTGGTGGGGAATACTCGATTCCATGCGCCAGCGCATACGTATGTTGGTGGAAGCAAATGATCTCACATTGATACGCAACGAAATTGAAGACTGGCTTGCGATTGCACAGCGTCTTTCGCTGTTTGCATTGTTACTGGCGATGGGAGCTATTGTCATACTTAGCCCCACCTTAGCGCAAACGCTGTTAATAATGGGACTTGGCCTACAGCTTTCTATCAGGCTCATGCTGCGAACCCTTTATTCGGGAATCTATGCCATTCGTCGCGTCTACATAAAATTCGAGTGGATCATCGGGGTGGAACTCGCTGTATTCGCGCTTGCCTGGATAGCAAAACCCGTTCTGGGTGTCTGGACGATGCCTGTATGCGTACTGGTTTCAGGCATTGCCGGTTCCTGCGTCAGTTACCATTTTATCCGCCGCTCGCTGGAATTCATGCGCATTAAGCCGGAGCGTATATTCACACTGATTCCGCTGGCAAACATGAGGGAAAATCATACACTCAATCTTCTGTGGGCGCCCGCAATCGCGTTGATCAGCACACGCCTGCATGACATTATTCTGGTGCTGGCGTT
>Ga0207031_10368_pt1 | contig 10631 bp, 8 predicted proteins | sample Alteio_BWMinCont_37_FD_153278 | JGI IMG/M metagenome (GOLD analysis project Ga0207031, IMG submission 153278) | Enriched cells from forest soil in Barre Woods Harvard Forest LTER site, Petersham, Massachusetts, United States -... | ecosystem: Environmental > Terrestrial > Soil > Temperate forest >... | reverse complement strand
ATTGGACATAAGCCGGTGGAGGGTCAGACTGAGGACACGCTGCCCGATTCGGGATTGATGCTCGATCTGGTGATCGATTCCGCCGGGAAGATTCGGTCGGCTGGGTCGACTAGCCCTTTGTTCGACAGCTCCCTCAGGGAAGCGACCACATCGTGGAAGTTCGTTCCGGCGTTCAGGACCGAACGACCCATCGCCAGCGAGATTTATTTCATCATCTCCCCGAAACGCTAGCTTTGGCCTTCAGGCCTAAGCCGATCAGCGGTCCTCCGGGCCGTGGATAGCGGCGCCCGGTTTCAACTTCCGGATGCGCCGTCACTCGGGAACCATCGCCAGAGTGCCAAGATGGCCCTATCTCCAGATAGCCCGGCTACGCGGCGACTGAGAGGTCGCGCAGCGCGTGTCTACTCGTCGTTCCCTGGATATCCGACAACAATGGGCCAATGTCATCGCAAGAATCCCTGTTCATTCGCAGCACGGGCCGCGATTGGAGGCGGCAGTTCTCAAAAGTCGAGGCGCAACGCGAGCTGCCCGGTCCGATTGCCGCCATTGCCTTGTGGGAGGACAGACGTGAGCACTCCGAAGGTTGACGGGTTGCTAATGTTTAAAGCTGGCGGCGCGTAGTTGGCACGGTTGAAGAGGTTGGTGAACGACGCCTCAAAGCGCAACCGATATCGTTCATTAATGCTGAAGTTCTTGGCTAACGCCGCGTTAACGTTGATGAGATTTGGCCCTTGCAGGATGCCCACGCCGCAATTGCCGAACCGCCCAGCGTTGGTAGGCGGCAGCGCAAAGGAATTGAGATTAAAGAACTCTCCAGGGGTCTGACTCGAAGGGATGGGACTACCTACGCAGTCGGGACGCGCAACGGCCGAACCTACTGAATTGCGTGTTACCAAATTCGTGTTCGATTGATCGGACGTTGCATTCATCGTGGGCGTCAGCCACTGGCCCGTTTGGATCGTCGCAACCGTGCTGAGGTTCCACCCTCCCAAAACGGGGTTCAGATGCTGAGGCACCTTCACCAACTGCCCGCGTCCAAACGGCACTTGGTAAGTGCCCGTCAGCAAAAAGCGTTGCGCGGGCGTTCCCACCACGTTGCCGCGGTCGTACGGGATATTGAAGCGATTGGCGATCTCTACGGCATACGGCTCTTCGCCGGCAAATACGGTTGGTGCATCGCTGCCTTGCGCATCGCTGATATTTCTTGCGTAGGTATAGTTCGCTTGGAAGGTCAGCCCGTGCGAAACCCTATGTTGGACTTCGGCTATACCCGCCTCATAGTTTGCGTTTCCAATGCTTTCCGAAGACATCAGCAAAGCGAACTGCGGATAGGGAGCCTCGCTCTGCGAGTACGGCGTAGTGCTGGCTGGCACTTGGTTCAGATCAATCGTAATGGGAAGATGCCACGTACCCTGGCCGACGTAGCTCAGTCGTATCGTCGTGTTCGGTGTCACTTGCCGCTCTACAGTTACGTTCCATTGGGCTGATGTGGGGTTCTTGAAGTAAGGATTGTTGGCCTGCTCAAAAGAGCCTCCGCCCAGCTGCGCCGCCGCATTCGGCGGAGTGGCGTTCGGAAACTGGAAGATTTGATTCGTGACAGGATAGGGATTGGCAAAGCTGACCAGATCCGAGAGACCAACCCCCGCATTGTTGAAAGACATGGGGCCAAGCGTAGTCATGGTGAAGAGACCGAAGCCCGCGCGAATGACGGTTTTGTCGCCAAAAGGCCGATAGGCAATACTCACGCGTGGGTCAAAATCGTATCGAGGCACATGCCTAAGACCCTGTGGAAGGCCAGCTTGACTGGCCGACATCACCTTCGTACACGGGAGCGCCGGACTGAAGTTCAGCGCGTAGTTCGTGAGCGAGCACCCGTTAAAAGATTGAAGAACTCCCTCATAGACTTGGGTGAGCACAGTACTATTTGCCACCGTGGGGAAAAATTGGTCCGGAACGACGATGCTGTTGAGTGCGGGATCGAAACTGGCCAGGTCACCGGAACTTTCAATAAACGGTGGAAGCAATTCCCACCGTAACCCCAAATTGACCGTAAGGTGGCTGTTAACCTGCCATTCGTCCTGGCCGTAAACGCCCCATTGCCAGGTGGCAGCGTTGATTTGTGGACTGGTGATCGCGAAGTTAGCTTGGGGCGCCCCAAGAAGAAAATCGCCAAAAGAATAGTTTGTAAGGGAGCCGCCGAAGTTGAATTGGCCGTAATCGTCGGAGGCATAATAAAACATGAGAGCGTTATAGAGCACTCTGCGCGTATCGACCCCGAATCGCATCGTGTGCGCGTGCCGTATGATCGTAAAATTATCGGTGAACTCGTCGGTTTTCGAAATGGTTGTGCCCACTCGATCCTGTCCGATATTTGTAATGGTGCCGTCCAAGAAGTTAAACGTAGGGAAGGCTGAACCCGTCGGATGCGCAATGAAATTTAAGGGTATATTCGTCAGCCCGAGCTGCGTGTCGGCTTGAGCACCCCCAATCGGGAACGTGTCATTTTCACTGAAGTTTGTAAATCCAAATCGGAATTCGTTGAGCAGGTTGGTGCTCAGCGCATAGTTGTAGGAGACGACAAGGCTGCGGTTTTGCTCGTGAGCCTGGTCATTCGGTAGAAAATTGTTTGCGGGCGAAACCACCCCGACGCTATTGGACTCGGTGTAAAAGGCGTTTTTCCAGCTATACCGGGCATAGACCTGCTGCTTGGATGTGAGTGTTTGGTCCAGGCGGAGGTCCCAGCCGTTGGAGTTGGACGGGATCGGCACGAGCGTCTGGTAGTTGTAGGCGGCAGTGGGCACATTCTGGTTTACGTTTGGCAGCGGATACCGTTGATTCAGCAATGCTTGTGTGGTGGGATTGAGACAATCCTGGAAATTGGTGCAGGGGTTCCCCGGCCCACCTGGAATGGTGTTGTTGGGGTAACGCTGGCCCGTAAAGGGATCGATCAAGGGGGTGCCTCCCGCTGCGGTAACAAAAGCGCTCAAGTTGCCGTTTCTTTCCGCCTGCGTGGGAACAAGAAGAAGTTCCGGCGTAGAAGTGGTCTTGCGATTCCCTTCGTAGTCTAAGAAGAAAAATGTCTTGTTCTTTCCGGTATAAAGTTTCGGAATGGTGACCGGACCACCCAGGCTTCCGCCAAACGTGTTGAAACGTTTCGGTGCCTTCGTCGGAAAGTTTAGAATCGCAGAGTCCAGCACGTCATTTTGGAAATACTCAAAGAGGCTTCCGTGCAGTTGATTGGTTCCGCTCTTGGTTGTAAAGGTCACGTCGCCCATTTGCGCAAACTCGGCATTGTTGTTGAATGCCGTGACTTTCATTTCGGAGATTCCTTCCTGCGAGGGATAGGCATCCTGTAGAGCGCCGTTCGCACGCACGCTGGCGGTAGATATTCCATCCACGGAAAAGCCCACCTGGGCGTAGGTTGCGCCGCCTACGGAGATATTGCCCTGACTGTCCTTCACAACGTCGGGAGAAAGGGCTAACGCTGCCAGAGGGCTGCTGGATACCGCCCGCGAATTGATGGGCAACTCGGTGATGTCGCTATTGAGTTTGGAATCAGTCAGCGTGGCGTTTTCAGTGTTCACGGCCAGAGCTGCCGCGCTCACCTCGACCACCTGTTGAACCGACGCCACAGCGAGCTTCACATCCAGACGAAGGTCCTGTCGTGCTGCCAACTCTACATTGTTGACAACGCCATTGGCGAAGCCTTCCTTTGTTGCGGTCAGACTGAAGTGCCCTGGCTTGACGTTTTGAAAGGCGAAATCCCCCTGATCGTCGCCAGTCGTTAACGTATCTGCATTCTCGTCAACGCTATGTAAAACAACTCGGGCTTGCGGGACTGCGGCGCCCGTCTGATCCAGGGTTGCTCCGCGCACACTTCCAAAAGTGGATTGAGCTTCGAGCCTTCCGCAAAGAAGAAGTACGAGAAGAAAAAATAAGGCTGAAAAACGAACACGAATGTTCATGGCGCCTCCGATTCGGAGGTCACCTTAGCAATGCGCTCGTAAACAAGTTCCGGAATTCTTATAAAAAGTCGCTGATCGGGCCCTTCAGTTCTTGATTTACCCGATCAATTATTTGGATTGTGTGGAATGCATATGCTTCCGCCAAGGCTGACCTTTGGTCTTTCAATTCTTGTGTTTGTGATGAGTCCGCTGCGCCTGCGACTAAAGCTCACTCGGATGATCGATGAGGTCCCTCATTCTCTTCTGGAACAGTAAATCGGTAACCGAACCAGGGAATGGTCAAGATATATCGAGGCGCACTCGGATTGCGTTCAATTTTCTTGCGAAGGTTCGCGATGAAGGCGTGAAGCAGATTGGTTTCCTCGCCATAGTCCGCACCCCAGACCGCCTGTAGCAACCCGCGATGGGATAAAGCCTTGCCGCGGTTGTTCACTAGATACCGAAGCAATTGGAATTGTTTTGGTGAAAGTGATATCCGCTCCCCTTGCCGAGTTATGGTTCTCCTTGGAAAATCAATTACACACTCATCGAATCTCAACACATCCGAAGCGAGTCCTGTCGTCGCTACGTGCCGTCTCAAATGAGCGCGGATGCGAGCTACCAGTTCCGCCGCCTGAAAGGGTTTTGTCACGTAATCGTCCGCACCCACATTGAACGCCGCGAGTTTATCTTCTTCGCTGTCGCGCACCGTCAATATAACTATTGCGACATTAGACCCAGCGCGGATCTCGCGGCAGACCCGGAGGCCCGTCATATCTGGTAAGTTGATATCTAAAAGTACCAGATCGAATTTCTCAGACCGGATCAGGTTCAGTGCCTCGCCCCCTGTTTGGGCAGCCCAAGCGTCAAATCCCTGAGCGACAAGTATCGACCGGATGGTACGACGGAGTTGCAGCTCGTCCTCGACTATTAAGATATGCCCGCTCTCGCTCACGGTTCCGTACCCTATTTCAGCCTCACAGCTTTCTCTGTGGCCGTATCTCTCGGCGCGAAAGGCTCGACTTGGTTCGCATCAATCCCCCCAAGATGCGCCGCTGGAGCGCCTAATTTGCCAAGATATGGTTTCGCTCGATAGACCAGCGGCGACCGGACAACAGCCGTAGGTCTACGGATGGACAAGTAAAGCGATCAGAAGTGGGGAGCTTCGGAGGACGGCGGCGCGCGGCCTGAGTTGGTGATTGGGAAAGAACTGAAAAGGAAATCTAGATGCGAAAGCAAAATTGAATCAGTGTGTCGGCGGGTGTCTGAGAGGTTCCTAGATTCTAGGCACACCTTCGGGGCCGGCTGAGGCGGAACACGGCTGGCGCCGGTCGCTTGATCAGGGATAGAGGCCCAATTTGTCGTGGAGTTGGTGAATACTTCCGGAAAGGCTTTCGGTTCAACCCGAGAAAACCTGCCCTGACCGTCGTTGATAAGTATTGCTACTGGTCGCCTGGACCAGGCCGTGGTCAGGACGAGATCAATAAAGTGGTTTCCATTATTAACGTCTTGTGCTGCGATCAGGAGGCCGCCGGATGGCGCGATAATCTGAATCGATTGCGTGCCAGACGCGCTGAGCTGAAGGTGAATCCAGTAGTCCGTAAAGAACGAATTGAGTCGCTCTTCCTCAACGCTGGCAAGATCGGGACGATTGTCACCGTCGAAATCAGCAATTGCAAATAAAGGTCCAGAGCCGATCGATCCAACAGGTGCATACTGAACATCTTGTCCTGAACCCGCTGCCGCTCTAGAGCCAGCAAGGCCGAGCAATAATAATAAGGACAGGAATCGGAGGAGATAAATCCTTCGGCGCTTTGCTGCGAGCTTATTCCTCAGAACCATTGACACGTCGCACTTGAAACGAAAGTTACGAAATCTCGCTTTCGCATGACAGCTTCGGAATTTGGATCACGTTTCCGAGGGCATTGAAATCCATGCGCCTAGCGTTCGGACTTCGACCCAAGCGGCTTGAAGTTGTCACAGGAGTAGTGAAAAAGGCATAAAGGATTTGCGTCGCGCGATGGCTCCCGGATGGTCGGCTATCCCAGAAGTAATCACGCCAAAGCGCTAGCTTTAGCTTTTTAGGCTCAGGCCGATCCCGCGGGACTCCGGGCCGCGGATAGCGGCGCACTGTTTCAACTTCTGGATGGCCCGTTTTTCGGGAGTTGCTCGCTGCAAGCTACTGCCACATCGTCGAGCCCACGGGGACAGCGGCGGATCAAAGCAGCCCGGCACGGTTCAATAAAGGGCGCGGGCAGGGGGGCAAGCTACACTCAGCGAACGACCTATTCCTGTCGCAGCCCGCTCACCACCTTCGCAAGCGTTGAGGCTTCCACCTTCTTTCCAGCGAGAATTGCCCGAATCGTTTTGGATCAAGCCTCGTCTCTTTGGTTGTTTTTCGCAATCCACGCTCGCTGATCTACTACTAGACTTTCGTTGGCGGCCACGTGTCCACCGTCATAGTGAATACACACGTCATCGATGTTTTCGATGAAATCGTCTTTGCCCTGTTCAAAGCGCGAAACCGCAAGCGGAAAATCGTAAAGTCTGGCGAACGATTCGGGTGGCGGCCCGCCGTTTGCCTAATCGAGCAGATCATAGAAAACATTGGGTTCCCGAGGTTGAAATCCAACTTTTCTCGCCCGTCCCATTGGTCAAGTAACTCAAAGGCACAGGTGTTCCATTCGCGAATTGCGTTGCACCGGGCAGCGGCCTACCGTGAGGATGACTTCAGCGGGAGAATCTGCATGGGAGGTCTTGTTCCTGGGAGGACCTGATGTGGGGTGACAAGAGACCGGATACGCTGCGCATCGCGCAGCCGGAAGCAAGAATTTCGCAGAATCCAAGCACGCCGCAGAAATCTGCTTTTTAGATCCTATCGGCATCGTAGTCGTCCGTTTCAATGTTCTTGACAAAAAGGTGTCGCAATCAACCACAAGCTTCATTAACTCCTGAGGAGGAAGAAAAATGTACTCATCATCCTCTAAGAGCGGCAAGACCCGTCTCATAGCATTATCCGCCACGACCGCGGCTGTTCTGACTTTCAGCGTCAGTGCGCTGGAGGATATAAGCCAACGTGGCGAACAGAAGAACATGAAGCGGGTGGGACACGTTGACCTGCAGGGCCGTGCGTCCTATCAATCGAACGTCATCGTCTACCCGGATGGAAGGACGATTGCGTTCGCGGGCACGCAAAACGGCAGCGCGCCGAACTTCCTTAAGCCGGGCAGCCCCGTGGAGCAGAATGGGACGATGATCATCGACGTCACCAATCCGGCGCACCCGGTGGAGAAAGCCCATATTCCAGTCCCGGTCGCGGGGGGGCAGGCGCAGACGACGCGCATGTGCCTCGGCTCCGATCTGCCAGGAGGCACAAGTGGCCACGTGTACCTTTTGCGCGACATCCAGGGGAGCGCCGCCCAACGATCCGGGTATGAGATCTGGGATGTCACCGATGTCAGCAACCCCGCGCCGATAGCAGCCTTGACGGGCATTCGCAACACGCATAAGGACTGGTGGGAGTGCAAGTCCGGTATCGCCTATATGCCGGGCAGCAAAAACAGCCCACCTCTATGGCGCCAAAGCCAGTCGATGGTCGTCTATGATTGGGGCAATCCTCCTGCACCAGTTCCGCCCGGATCCCCGACCCCGGTATACGCGGGGTACCCAAAATACATCCGTACATACGGCTTGGTGGGCGCGCAGCCGGATGGAACCGGAGCGGTGGCCCCCCCGCTAGACGGGCCGATCTCCACCTATGAGCATCCCCAAGTCGGTCAGCCGCTGGCGCGTGGCGCCGGGCCGGACGACGTGATCGGCAACCGCATCTATCTCGCCTGGGGGGGTGGCGACGACGGCGCTCTCCAGATCGTGGACCGCAAGAAGCTGCTGCCTCCCTCATATGGCGGGACCTGGGTTGGCGATCCCGACAGGCCGACGACGGACGACTTGGAGTCGGCGCAAACCGGCCTCCTCTATATGTCGGCGGACCAAGGCGGTCATACCAGCATGCCGGTCTTCGGCATGACGCCTGCGAGTTACGCGAATTTTACCGCGTTCAAGACGCGCGACATCGTGCTGCTCACATCCGAGGCGACGTCCAACCTGTGCCAGGAAGCGCCGCACTGGGCCTTCGTCATCGACATCACGATTGAGAATTCACGCACCGCGCCTCCGGGAACGCGCGTCGAGCAGAGTCCATGGCAAGGACCGATGGTCCTCTCTACGATGTCGATCGATCCGCGCCTGGGCGAGCAATATCCTCGCGGCAACTACTGCACCCGGGGAGCGCGCTTCGGGGCGCACTCGAGCGAGGAGAACTTCAACAGTCCGTTGTACGGCAAACTGACTGTTCTTTCTTACTTCACCGGCGGTGTACGGGTGTGGGATATCCGCGAGCCACAGAGTCCTGTTGAAGTGGCGTTCTATGTCCCGGTAAGCAATGCCAACACCGCTGCCACCGGCTACATGACCAACAACGTCGAAGTGGACAATCGCGGGTTTATCTACGCGACCGACGGTGGAGGGTCCGGCCTGGATATCCTGGAGCTCCGCGGGAAGGCGAGGAAAATCGTCTTCCCTCACGATGACGATGACGATGACTGAGCGAAGCTGATACGTAAAAGCGCAAGTTAACGCCCGGCACGACAGCGGTAACAGCAAGTCAAGCAGACAGGGCGCGCTATTACGGCGTGCCCTTTTGTTGGTGCGCCCGGCAGGGCGCATTCACTTTGGGCGTGGAAGTCCTCTACACACCCGGCAAGGGGAAGTGTTAGCCGAACCGGAAGGATGTCGGTCCTTGTACTCCATGAGGGTCAAAGTGAAGGGAATTTCATCAGAAATCCGCTCGAGGAGTTCTTCGCGCGTGGAAGAAAACCCGCTGCCTCCGACCGATTACTCCCGACTCGTCGGCCATCCGGAAGTGATCCAGCGAGATTTATTTCATCATCACGCCAAAACGCTAGCTTTAGCTTTTTAGGCTCAGGCCGATCCCGCGGGACTCCGGGCCGTGGATAGCGGCGCACTCTTTCAACTTCCGGATGGCCCGTAATCCGGGCCCGAATGCCAGAGTGGCGTAGTGAACCGTATAGCGAAAGGACGGGAGGCGAAACCGACTCGCTTTCTTGCCGACTTTTCCTTGCTGTGGCGTTTTCGCGAAATCGGCCAGGACCGAGCTACGGCCCTGGCCGATTTAGACTGCACTCTGCAGCGCCGCGATCATTTACCCCATCAAGCGATCGCCTTTATGGTTTTGCGGGCAGCCGCCGAGTACATGAGCCGCGTGAATCCGCTCACAATAAGGTTAACGCCCACGATGGTGCCAATGGCCCACGTTGAACTGACCGGCCAAGGCCGCCAGATCACGTATGCCAGAAGTAACGTCACGATGCCGTCAAAGAGAATCCATCCGGAACCCGGCAATGCACGAAACTGGAAGAATACGACGAGCTCCAACACGCCTTCTGCCAGGAAAATCGCCGCCACCACCAGAGTGAGTGACTCCAGCGTGAGTCCGGGATGGAATGCGAGATAGACGCCACCGATGACGTACGCAACGCCTACCAGCGTCCGCCAAAGAAATGCTCCGGCGCCTTGGGCAGCGAAGGCGTATGCCAGGTGTGCAAAACCGCTGAAGACGATAATCCAACCGACCAAAATGGAGATTCCAATACCCGTCGCAAACGGCAAAAACACAGCCAAAAACCCGAGCACGATCATGACGACGGCCATTCCGATGGACATCCCCGTGGCTTCCTTGAGCGTGCCTGCAATGCTTCGTGTAGACATGATCTCTTCTCCTTTTCTAATGTCCCGCGAAATGGAGGGCGCGTAAGCCCTCGCATTCCTGCGGCAGTTGCCAGCCAGTTGCCGTTCCCCGTCGATTCAGTCCCGTTTACCAACTTTTTGGAGCCGTGGGCCCTGTCTTGTTTAGTCGGTGGTGACATCTCCTGCCTGCGCGGCCCTGGCCTTCAACGCGGCGGCTTTGGTCTTGAGGATCTCAACCTTGGCTTTGGCACGTTGCTCTGCCGCCTGGCGTTGTTCCTTGGCTTTCTCCAACCGGGCTTGAATTCTGGAGTCGAGCTGATTGATCTTTTCCTGAAGCTTTGCTTTTCGGTCGGCGCGCGCCTGGGCATGCTCTGCTTTCATCTGCGCGATGTCCGCTTGCATAGCTGCGGTATCTTCGTTGTTAATCATATCCTCTACCTCTGAGAGGGCTCGCCGGAATACAATTCCGCCGAGTGCTTCCATGCGCGTGTCCACCGGCGTCGTCCAGTCTTCCTGAATCTCCGCAACGACTGCGAATCTATTCGGCCGCAATTGTTTGCTCACGTCGTCAACGAAATCGCCGCCAACCCGCGCATTGCTCAGATCCACTGTGCTGCCGGCGACCAAGCCCACGGATGCGCCAATCGCGAGACCCACAGGCCCGCCGAGAAGGCCGATGAGGCTCCCGAGCGAGGTTCCGACGAGGGATCCGAGCGGACCCGGATCATCGCTTTGCTTCACCGTTACGGTGCCGTTTGCGTCCTTGGCGACGACTGCATAAGCATAAGCGACGATGCTGCCCTCGCTGTCCAATTGCAGAAGTGCCTTCTTACCTTCGTACGCTTTCTTTTCCGTGTCGAAGACAACTACCAACATTCTGTCCATTGTGTTTTTGCTCCTTTTAATTTTTTAATGCTTCAG
>Ga0207031_10366_pt1 | contig 10657 bp, 13 predicted proteins | sample Alteio_BWMinCont_37_FD_153278 | JGI IMG/M metagenome (GOLD analysis project Ga0207031, IMG submission 153278) | Enriched cells from forest soil in Barre Woods Harvard Forest LTER site, Petersham, Massachusetts, United States -... | ecosystem: Environmental > Terrestrial > Soil > Temperate forest >... | reverse complement strand
CGGTAAATCGCCGACGGGAGTGCGCCAGCCTTGCGATGTGGTCCAGTTGATCGATCATAACATTGCCTTCATGAAGCCGCAATGCCAACACGCGGGCACAACTCTGGAATGGAAACCGCCACAAGGTTCACGGATAGTCCTGGGAGATGCGGCGCAGTTGTCGCACCTGTTTGCAAATGTGATAGGCAACGCAGTCGAGGCGGCTGGACCGGGAGGCACAGTGCAAGTTCAAATTCCCAATTGTGATTCGCAGACCACGCAGCGAAGCCTTGTTGTCGACGTGATCGATACCGGTCCAGGCCCACCACCCACCAAGGATCAACAGAGGACGAACGGCGTCCCGCACCGCGGTGCGGCGAAGCGATTCGGGATAGAGGATGTACAAGTTCGCGCCCGCATCCGGATGCGGCCGGCGGAGTTGCAGCCGGAGACACCGGTATTCGTTCCCACCCAGTTCCACTGCAGGTCCAAGCGTGTGCTCTTCGTTCTCCATAGGTTGGGTGGCTATCGGAACATTGGTTGGAGGTGCTGGCTTGGGATCGGGGAAAGTAGACTCTGGCGGGCCGGTTGGTGGTATGAATAAAAACTCAGCCCCGGAGAATCCCTTCATCTGTTCCAGTACACGACCGGTCAGGCGGAAAGTGCTGCGTGACTCGGTAAGCGTCCGTGCGACCGCCCATTGTTGTGAGGCAATCCTCCGCTCCACCACCCTTGCCACGGCACTAGCAGCCCACGCTGTCGCCACGGCGTCCCCAATCAGCAAGAGCGTGAGCGGCAAAAGCAGGCGATAGCGGAGGGACAGACGCATTTCTTGAGGTTGGAGGTGGATCGTTGGTAGTTGAAAATTGGTTGTTCGAGGATATCTGATGTTGGAGGCCTGAAGTTGAAAGTTGGAAATGGAAAGCGAGCTGAGTGCATCATCAACTTAACGATCTCGCAGTTATACCGGAATCGGTTTTTACACCGAAGGTGTTATGTATCAAAGCCCAGGATTGCGAGGCTTTGCGAGCTACCCTGGGTAAAGGGACACATAAAGAATTGCCCGCTCGTATTGCCGCCATCCCGATTAATGAGAATGGCGGCAATAGGAGCGGTGCTGCTTATTTTCCTTGCCTTACCCAGGGTAGCTTCGCAACTGTGGGCTTTGATACGTAACACCTTCGGTGTAAAGAGCCGCGATCCCAGGATGAGACAGCACCACCTTCGCTCTCAATCGTCAACTTTCTTCCGCTACTTTTTCTTTGCCGGTTTCTTGGCGGCCGGTTTTTTTTTGACGGCGGCAGCTTTCTTTGCTGTTGGTTTCTTATCGGGTTTGCTGCTCCCCCCGGTCGTCTGCTTGCCGAAAATTGCCTCGTAGCCGTCGGCGAACTTGCCGTCTTCAGACATACCAATCCGAACGATACTCACGGTGGCCTCCCAATGATGTAACTGGTGATAAAGCCTTTAGCGTTCAGTTTAATTCAGAGATTGCAAATTGTCATCTCGCACACGCGAAGCGAAACAGAATCTCGGCGGCTGGTTCCAGCTGTGCCAGATCAATCCACTCATCCTTTGTATGTGCCTGGGCAATATCGCCAGGGCCAAAGACCACCGTGGGTATTCCGGCATTTGCCACAGTGGATGCATCCGTCCCATAAGGAACAGCATGAACCTCGCGTTTGCCCACGACGGAGTCGATCGTTGCACCGAGTCGTTTCACCAGGTCTCCGGAGAGAGTTGGGGCAAGTGGAGGACATGCGAGTTGCGGCGTTGAAGCTGAAAACGGGAAGTCGATACCTGGATAGCTCTTCAGGAATTCGCTCAGGCTTTCCACGGCGGCGGCAGGCTCTTCGCCCGGAATCAGGCGGCGATCGATTTCGATACGGCAGAAATCCGGAACTGTGTTAACGGAGACGCCGCCAGTAATTCGTCCCACTGATAGGGTGCGCGGACCCAGCAATGGGTCGGGAGGCTGGTTTCGTAACTTGGCTGCGTATTCTTCAACGCCGTTCAGTAACCAACCCATGCGGTAGATGGCATTCACACCCAATTCCGGGCGTGAACTGTGACAGGCTATTCCTGACGTCTCCAACTGCCAGCGAACCACTCCTTTGTGGGCATTGACGATATTCAGAAGCGTCGGTTCGGCAACAATCGCGCAATCGGCTTGAAAACCCGAGTTCATTAACTCCTGGATACCCAGGAAAGTATGCTCTTCATCGACTGTAAACGCCAATGTGACTGCTGCGGAGCCGGGTGGTCTTTCGTGCAGGAGCCGGGCAAACGCCGCCAGCATGACGCAACCGCCAGCCTTGACATCGCACGAGCCACGGCCGTACATTTTCCCATCTTCTATGCGCGCTCCAAATGGTTCGATTGTCATTGCATCCACCGGAACTGTGTCCTGGTGGGCTTCAAATAGAATCGAGAAAGGAGGTGGCGACGGCGGCGTATATGTGGCAATCAGGTTGTCGCGACCGGGTTGCACCGTCTGTCTGCGGTATGGGCAGCCGAGACTTCGGAGTTGCTCTTCCAGAAACGCTGTTACACGGGATTCGTGGACGATTTCCGCCGGCAAATCGGTCCGACCCATGGGGTTTACCGATGGCCGACGCACGAGTTCGGCAAGAAGTTGAGCTAGCTGCAGCATAACCGCCATTGAAGCAGAAACGCGACCGGAGTTCTACTTTTCGTTCAACGAATCGAAAAGAACAAACATAATAGTTCCCATGACTCCCCGCATTCACGCCACACCGCTCGAAGCTGTCACGGAGACTGTGGAGGAGACTGTCTACATCGCTGGCTACCGCTTTCGCATCAATCGGCCCGCGGAATCCGATAAACTCTTCGACCACCCCTGGGTCCGTTCCGCCTATGCGGCCGACCAGTACATCCCATACTGGGCAACGCTCTGGCCTGCCGCGCGAATGCTGGCGAAAGCGGTGGTGAGAGAGTCGTGGGAAACTTACCGGCAACCGATCCATGTGCTGGAAGTTGGCTGTGGGCTTGGTTTGGCGGGCATCGCCTGCCTTGCTCGGGGATTAACTGTCACTTTTTCCGATGTGGATGAAACAGCACTGATCTTTGCCGGGGCAAATGCCCAGCTCAACGGCTTCGACACGTTCAAAACGATCCCAATCGACTTCCGCTCTCCACCGCATGATCGCAAGTACCCAATCGTGATCGGCTCGGACCTCATGTACGAGGAACGATTGGTGAACCCGCTGGTTGGATTACTAAAAGCTGTTCTTGCCCCCGGAGGCTTGTGCTTGATCGCCGACCCGGATCGGACAGCTGCCCGGGTTTTCAAGTGGAAGCTTCAGGAAGCGGGCTATGAGGTGACCACGGAACTCATTCGGGCCGGAGAACCCGGCGGAGAGCGAACCAAGGGGACGATCTATCGCATTAAAAGAAGCGCGGAGATCTGAAGGTTTTGGGCTAATTGCAGAAATCATCAAATCAGGGATTTCTCTGAAACCACTTAATTTGCAACATGCTTTACTCATGATTCCAATTTAGTAGCCAATCGCTCGCGACAGAGCCGTGGTTCGGTTTTTGCGACTATCTTTTCCAACTTCCGGCATCAAAAATGGAGCAGTGTTATGACGTGCACTAATCTTGCCAGCACACTATTCGAAGACACTGCTCCCATGATTGAACAGGAAACATTCGATGGCAAGCTGAACTGGGGTCGCTGGCTGCTGCTCGGAGTTATCGTGGTCGGGCTTGCGCTTTTCTTCACCTTCGGCACGGATGAGCAAACCATTATTCAGCGTTCTGCGGAATGGCGGGAGTTAGCCAGGCACAACTTGCTGACTGCTCTCGCTCTGTTCCTTATCGCCGAGGTGTTACTGATTGCGTTCTCAGTTCCGGTTGGAATCTGGCTGACAGTTCTGGCAGGGTTTCTATTCGGAACTTGGCTTGGAACGGCGGTGGTTAATGTTGCGGGAACACTTGGAGCGATACTCGCCTTCCTGGCTGCGCGTTATATCTTCGCTGACTCAATCCACAGATCATCGGAAGTCCGACCGCGTCTTACTCAGTGGCTAACTGCACTCGATGACGGGTTTCGCAAACACGGAGCCTATTACGTGCTGCTCTTGCGGCTCACACCGGTCATTCCATTCTTTGTCGTCAACCTCGGGCTCGGGCTTACCACGGTTCGTTTGCGGGATTATTGGTGGGCCACTCAACTGGGGATGTTGCCGATTTCATTGGTTATAGCAAATGCTGGGGCAAGTCTTGCTGAAATCCAATCGTTTCGCGATGTGTTATCGCTGCATGTGCTCGGGGCATTATCCTTACTTCCGCTCGTGCCGTTCGTCCTTCACCACACTCTCGGCCGCTGGTTGACTCGGGCTGCCTCGTAGGACGGGCTTCCAGCCTGTCCCGGACAGCCTGGAAGGCTGTCCTACTAAGCCAAAGCATTTTGAAATCGCTCGATTTGTTTGGCCATAGGACGAGGTGCGCTCGGGGTGGATTTTCCCCGTTCGCCTGCGACCTTCAATTCCACGAAAGTCGGGCCCGAACCACTCAAAGCTTCGGCGGCGATGGTTTCCCACTCGGCTCGCTCGCGGCACGAGTAGACACGGTCGATTCCAGCCCCCCGTGCAATAGCTGCAAACTCCGTTTTGCCGGCATTCGGCACAGGCTGACCGCCGGTCACCTCGTAAAGGGAATTGTCGATCAGGAGAATGTGTAGCGGCACTTTGAACTGGGCTACCGTAACCAGGCAACCGAGATTCATCAGCAATCCGCCATCGCCGACGAGGACGACTGCTGAACGACCCGGTTTAGCCAGACACAACCCAAGTCCCAACGGCACCCCTTGACCCATACTGGAGGGAAGATAATGGAAATCGAGCGGGCTATCGGATAACTTTGGCCAGATTGCCACCGACCCCATCGTGGCAACGACCATCTGTTCAGGGCGGCGATGCAATGCCAGAACTTCCAGTGCGTCGCGGTGCGTCATCATGGTGAGTTGCTCCCCTAGTAGCAGGCGCACTCCGTGTGCCGTCTGCTTGCTACCATCCTTTACTGCCAGTTTGTGCATATCACAGGCTCTCGTGAGTCGTAGGCAACGGCACACGGAGTGTGCCTCTTACCATGACCTGAAATTAGCAGTCCGTGTGCCGTGTGATTGCTCCATTGCCAGTCCGTGCATGTAACAAGCTCTCCGTGTGCCGTCGCCTAAAACACACGGCACACGGAAGTGTGCCTGCTACTATTCTGCCCAGAGGATTGCCGCAGGGCCTGGGTTTCCAACCAACCCACGCAAAGCCACAGCCAGTTGCTCGGGGGTTGCTTCCGTGGGATCGAGTAATGTATGTGGAATATCCCAGGCCTGGATCAACTTTTCGGCAAAACGCGGACAGTTGTCTGAACTCTTCCCGAGCAAATGGGCAGTCCAGCTTCGCACTCCGATTATCAATTTTAATGGCAGTTTCAAATCGTGGGCGATATTCCGCACGGCATCCCCGGCCTCAAAGAAACCGGTGCATTGAATTGCCACCAGCGGCCGCGCGCCGCCGAGCATCAATCCGGCTGCCAGCCCAACAGCCTCGCCCTCACGCGCGACCCGGATGGGTGCCAATCGCGATTTCCCAAGAGACGGTTCCCAGGTGCCGATATGACTATCGGGGATCCAAACGAGATGAGTGAAGCCGGCGGTTTCTAGATTTGCGACGATTGTAATAGGGTCCAGCATACATTCCACTCAGACTTTAAGGTGTCCAAAATTCGGCAAGAGGGATAACCTTTTAGTTTCCACCATGTCGGCCTCTCCCAACTGACGAATAATAGCCATAGGTATCTCGTTCGAGAAAGGGTGTGGCGGGCCGATGGTTGAGTTTGTCGTGCGTGTGCCGGAGATCACTCCTTCGTGGCAACAGCTATTTTTAGCTGGGGATGGTTCCCAACTAGGGAACTGGTTCGCGTCTGGCGTGGCACTCGAACCTCATGAGGATGGGTCGCATCGCACTTACCTCCGATTTCCAGCCGGCTTCCATGGCCGGTTCCTGGTCACAATGGGCCGCTGGCGTGATGTGGAAAGCGATGGCCGCGGCCACGAGCAGGCTACACGCACTTTATATGCCAATGGTTCGATGACCATTGATGTTCAGGTCCGTGGCTGGGGACGTACCAGCATCCACTATCATCACGATTTTGCTTCTCAATTCCTACCGCATCCTCGAACAATTTCCGTCTGGTTGCCACCCGGTTACGAGCTCGATCCTGTTCGCCGCTTTCCGGTGCTGTATCTCCACGATGGACAGAACCTGTTCGACCCGGAAACTGCATTTGCCGGCAACCCCTGGTACGCGGACGAAGTTGCCGAGCGAGAGGTGCGGTCCGGTCGCGTCGAACCGCTGATACTGGTGGGAATTGCCAATTCCGTCGATCGACTGCGGGAATATGGACCACGAGAGGGCAGCCAGGATCAGTCAGAGGATTTTTCCAGACAATATGGCCGGTTCCTGGTTGAAGAAGTGAAGCCGTTTATTGATTCATGGCACCGCACTCTTCCGGATGCCGAGTACACAGGTATCGGCGGATCGTCGATGGGAGGCTTGATCTCGCTGCAACTGAGCAAATGGTACCCGGATGTTTTCCACAAGTGTGCTGCGCTCTCTCCATCGTTGTGGTGGGACCAGGAACGCTTCCTTCGCAATTTTTCCACCGATACGAAGTGGTTGGACAAGAGTCGCGTGTGGATTGATATGGGTACTCGAGAGGGCGCAACGGAAGCCGGCATGCGTGCCACGGTTCGCCGCGTGTCCCGATTAGCACATCTACTTGCCGGTCACGGAATGCGCGAAGGGGACCAGTTTTCGTTTCAGGAAATCAAGGATGGCATGCACAACGAAACCGCCTGGGGCGGACGGTTCGATCGTGTATTGCAATTCCTTTTCGGAACCGGACGGAAGGGATGATTGGGAGAGGGGAGAGGGGACAGGAGACAGGAGACAAAAGACAAAAGACAGGAGACAGAGTACACCGGTCACGGAGAGGTTTTCGGTTTTCTGCCTCCTGACTCCTGTCCTTTGTCTCCTCTCATCAGGGCTTGCGAGACTGCGGCGAGCAGAGATTTTTTGGTGAATGGTTTGCTGAGGTAGCCCTCGGCATCGAGCCCTTCCGCTTCTTCCGATCCCAAGCCACTGAAAACCAGAATACGCGTTGAAGGACTCCAGGTCCGAAAGTGCGGAATCAAATCAGCACCATGTGTTTCACCCAATGTCAGGTCGAGCAAAATGAGGTCAAAAGGTTCAGCTGCCTTCCGGATTGCTTCGCGAGCGCTGGCTTCATCTCCCGCTTCCTCGACTACAAAACCTGCCGCTGACAGACACGTCCGGGCTATCATGCGAATGACAGGTTCATCATCCACAACCAGCAATGACCCGTTCGCGACTTCGGAAGTGTGCTGTGGGATTGGTGTTGTGGTGTTGGTAGCCTTCATTTGGCCCTCGGATTAATGGCCTATAACAACTCAACCAGAAATCGAATAATCCAAGCAGACCAACTTTCTGCGAGTTCATTCGCAGGCATGAATTTGTGAATGCCTGGGGAGGCTGTTCGAAAGTCTTTTTTGCTTCGGTTCTAGGCACAAATCGTGTTGTGAGTCCTTGCCTCAATTGAGACCTATTCGCTTGCCGTTTCCAATCCTAAATCTCCAGATTGAAGTACAAACTTCATTCATTAGCCTTGAAATTAAGCTCGGAGCGATATTTTCATGCCTGAACTGAATTGAAGATTGGACGATAATTGATTGATTCGTCGTGATAAGGAGTCACTCGGTCCCAAGGCTCTCGATCTGCCTGAGGATTTCCCGAAGCAGATCTCGGTCGGGTGAAGGGCGTTTCGGCGAGTGAGGATGTGTTTCATCGCACCCAATCCAACCGCGCAGTTTCAAGAACATTGCAGCGGAATGTTTGTAGGCAGGAACAGGAGAGCGAAATGACAGGAAGCCCAAATACTGCAGCCAATCGTTCAACTCATGGAACCGGGCGTCGCCCAATTCCCAATACTTGTCGCGTTTGGCAAAAAAATCTGGCGCGAAAGTGCTTAGCCCGAGAAGATAATCGCTGCCATACATCACCATGTCGATCGCCAGGTCGTTTCCCGTATAGACTCGAAAGTCCGGGCGAATCCGGTTGCGTAGTGCCAGTCGTTCCCACTCGGAGCTTCGCTTGAGAGAAGAGTGTTTGGCACCCTGGCATTTCTGGATTCCCAGGAGGCCGCGATAGGCATCCAGCGAGTAAATTTTTCCGAATGGGGCAAACATCTGCCCAAGTTCAAAGGCGATAAAGCCGTCGCAGTAGTTGCCGATTTCCTCGTAGACGGCAATCAATTCCGGTTCCGGTAATTCAGTGAGACCATAGCTCTGGAAAATAACCGGAGTCGCTCCATGATCCAGAACTGGAGACATTGCGCGGAGATAGCCATCTCGATTGAGTTTTTGTCCCGGTGAATCGCTCACAAAAACACCGGCAACAAACGGACGGTTCCCCAGTGTGGAATGCGCCGCGTCGAGCACAGCGCTGCGCTGGCTGCTATCGAGCAAGTTGCCGAACCCCGTGTCCATGTTCACGGCGGGAGTCAAACCGCCTTCGGCGGTCCGAAGGCAGTGAGCAGTGAAGCCTTGCCAGTCAATTGCTCCGGTATCGGTGAAAGGGAGAAGAGTTGCTGAGATCCCAGTGATTTTCCGGCGAGGGGAAATCAAGCTCGAAGGATCGAGGGGAGGCGTGGTCATTATTGTTCCCCGAAAATAGTTGCTTAAGGTGCGTTCTACAAAGTGATTGGTTCTCACGCGCCACCAAGTTCAGCGTTCCTGCACGATTACGGCATCGCAGCTTCGACGACTATGCCGCGAAAAGATCACCTCCCACCACTTTCCGTGTCCGTATCTATAATTGAATTCACCGGGTGCCGAATGGAAATCGGCCACCCGTCCGTTTTTTCGTAAAGGATACGCTAAATGGCCGATGTCATTACCTCGCGCGCCAAGAATTATCCCCAGTGGTACCTGGATATCGTCCGCCAGGCTGGATTGGCCGATAACTCGGACGTCCGCGGCTGCATGGTTATCAAGCCCAATGGCTATGCCCTCTGGGAAAATATGCAGCGAGGGCTCGATCGGCTCTTCAAAGAGAAAGGTCACGTCAACGCTTACTTCCCGCTGTTCATCCCCATGAGTTATCTGGCCAAGGAAGAGGAGATGGCGGAAGGTTTTGCCAAGGAGTGTGCGGTCGTCACTCACTATCGTCTCAAGGCCGAAAAGGGTAAAAAAATCGAAGTCGATCCCGAAGCCAAACTCGAAGAGCCACTTATCATCCGACCCACCTCCGAAACCATCATCTGGAATACGTACAAGAAATGGGTACAGAGCTACCGCGACCTGCCGTTGCTCATCAACCAGTGGTGCAACGTGGTCCGCTGGGAAATGCGCACCCGATTGTTCCTGCGCACGGCAGAGTTCCTCTGGCAGGAAGGGCACACGGCCCACGCCACGGCAAAGGAGGCTGAAGAGGAGACGCACACGATGGTTCGCGTCTACCAACGGTTTGCGGAAGAATTCATGGCCATGCCGGTTCTGGTGGGACCGAAGACCGACGGCCAGAAGTTCCCCGGGGCGATCTACACGCTCTGCATCGAGGCCATGATGCAGGATGGCAAAGCGCTCCAGGCCGGAACTTCTCACTTCCTGGGTCAGAACTTCGCCAAGGCGTTCGATGTCACGTTCAAGAACGAACAGAACAAGGAAGAATTCGCCTGGGCGACGAGCTGGGGTGCCAGCACGCGTTTGATCGGCGGCATCATCATGACTCACTCCGACGATAACGGGTTAGTGTTGCCGCCACGGTTGGCACCACTGCACGTGGTGATTTGCCCACTCGGACGAAATGACGTGGAACGCAAACCGAGTATCGAAGCGGCGGAAAAACTGGCCAAGGAGCTCCGCGAACTACCAAGAAACGACTTCTTTGGCTATGAGCCAATTGCTGTAAAGATCGACACCATGTTCGATAAGCAACCTGGCTTCCGCTATGCCGAATACGAAATCCGCGGCGTTCCTGTGCGTGTCGAGATCGGGCCCAAAGATATCGAAAAGTCGGCCTGTGCGGTTGCTCGCCGCGATATGCCTGGCAAGGAGGGGAAAACCTTCGGTATCGCTCTCACGAGTGCGGCGAGCCACATCGAGCAATTGCTCCGTACCATCCAGGAATCGCTTTACAAACGCGCCATGGCGTTTCGGGACAGCCGTGCTGCAGTGGGTGTCTTCGCATCGAGTTTCTTGGCCATCAATTCGCATGCTTCGGTGCGCATTTTCTCGTTACCGGGTGCCCCAAGCGCAAAGCAGATCTCTTGCCAGCGTTGCTGCGCATTTGAGCGAGCACCGTTATCGGCGGAACTCATCGCTGGAAGTAGTTCGTTGAAAGTGTCAGCCAGCGTTTTGCCTCTGAGATCCAGAGGTGCCGGTTGGGCGGCAACATGACAAACAGTGACGAGCAAAAATAGTGGTGGGAGAGTGAATCTGGTCATGATTGTGGCGCTAGTGAGAGGAAAAGTGAATCTGGGTTTGGGGATGGTTTCTCAATATGCCCGCGCGAACACAACTTGCCGAGCCGATGGCTTCCCGGTGAAGAGGCATGTACCTGGCTCTTTTGGTCCATCGTAG
>Ga0207031_10244_pt4 | contig 10658 bp, 9 predicted proteins | sample Alteio_BWMinCont_37_FD_153278 | JGI IMG/M metagenome (GOLD analysis project Ga0207031, IMG submission 153278) | Enriched cells from forest soil in Barre Woods Harvard Forest LTER site, Petersham, Massachusetts, United States -... | ecosystem: Environmental > Terrestrial > Soil > Temperate forest >... | reverse complement strand
AGACACACTGGAATCCCTGGATGCGACCTTTTGCATCCACAACGAAGGTACGATGGTAAGGTCATCGGACGGTTGGTATGTCAGGCCTAGTTTTATAACTCCCTGTTCCACACTGTTTATTCCGCTGGCGTCCTTTTCATTGGTAATATAGTTGTAGTGATTAATCCAGCCGGCGTTATAGCCGTAATCCAGACCAATTCGGGCCGCTAGCTGAGAAGTGATTGGTGTATTAACTACGATACTTTCACTGTAGTTTGCCCCAGCATAATCGGTACCGGAAATATCCCCAGTGAGATCGACCTCCGATGTATCGAGTTGTGCCTGCTTTGTAATGAACTTGATCGCGCCACCCATCGAACTTGCCCCGTACAAGGTTCCCTGCGGGCCGCGCAGCACCTCCAAGCGTTCCATATCAAAAGGGATTGGTTGAGCTTGCCCGATCCACCCTGATCCCGGCGCAGAAATTGACGTCTCATCCAGGTAAACTGCAACGACCGCAGCTCCTGATTGCGAACTTACTCCCCGAATTTCAATGTTGCTTGTGCCTTCTGTTCCGCCGGTCGCAAACGACACGCTGGGTACCGCTCGCGTAATGTCATCAAAGTCCGCTATATGTCGCGCACCGAGTTCATCAGCACTCATTAGCGAGATGCTTGCCGGCACATCTTTCGCGTCTTCTACTCGCTTTTGCGCAGTTACAATTATTTCCGCAAGCTGACTGTCGTCGGCGCGGACGTGCGTTCCACATAGCATTAATGATAGGGCAACTATGACTGACCCCATTTGGCGCAATACACCAGGATGAACAGCCTTCGTAATAATCCATGCAGTCATATTGCGTTCCCCATTAGTAACATTGCCAACTTGAATGCATTAACCAGATTGCACCGACGAAACTCACTGATGAATATTCAAGCAAAGTAATATTTTCTAAGCTCATGCTTTTGAATAACGCTTGGTCGCTCTCGACCCCGAACTGATACCGCACATCTCGAGGACGCTGGTGCTCTCGCTTTTTCCCGCGGAAGATGGCCGCCTAGGGGCGGAGCGCGAAAGGGCGTCGAAATTCTCAATATGGCGCGCAGCGACATCGTCGCGCCTATTTTCCGAAATGCTGGTCCGGACGTCTTTGATGCACTCGGCACGCTTCTGCGCAGTAGCGGGGATCTCCCCGAGCTGATTGTCATCTGAATGCGTACGTTCACCGAACAGCGCAATCAACGCAGCTCCGGTTAGCGTTGAGCCAGTTCTCAGCGGTTGTCTACGGCGTCGGCGCGCGTCGGGCATTCCGCTGCTCACACAGACACGCGTCTTCACAAATGTCCTCTCCCGTGTTATTTTTATTCCGTCCAGAAACCGTGATGCACCTATGAAACTCCTCGGGCAGTCTCTTGTAAAGATTATTTTTTTATGGGTATGGCTTTTGAGAAACGGAACCAGGGCTGTTACTGGTCGCGACAGGATTAGTTCGCCGGCGTAATAAACGGTTACTTTGCGGTGCGGGGCGATAATAGGCGATCGGAAATATGATGGTACTGACGCGAGGATCCTGGGTAGGCTTGATCTTGTGGGTGGCCGCGCTGTGCTCTTGGAGTGCGGCGGCTTCGAGCGGCTCACCTATTCGCTCGGTAGTGACCTTTGGCGACAGTTGGAGCGATGCCGGTAGCTTCGGAACTATTTATGGTACGACGCCGGGGTCTTCATGGAGCCAGCTGCTCGCCAGAACCTATGGTGATGACCAAACGGCGTACCTGTTTGCGGCGGAAGGGAAGCCGATCCAGATACTTGGTGGGTTGAATTACGCACAGGGCGGGTCAATGACAGCAACGCCGGCGAAAACGGGGGCTGCTGAGGACTCGATTACTCATTCGGCGGCAATACAGATTCAGAATCACCTAAGAACACATAAGCGATTTCGCGCCGACCAGCTGGTCATCCTATGGACCGGCTGCAACGATATTCTGCATCCGTTTGGTAACGTCTCTTCCGCCGAGTTGACTCCTGATCAGCTCATCCTGAACTCAGAGCAGGGTGCCTCGTCCGTACCCTATGCAGCCGCGGAAAGGAGTATCCGCAAGGCCGTGGCGGACGAAGTCAACCTCGTGCAATTGCTCCTGTCGAGCGGAGCACTACGAATCGCCGTAATCAATATTGTCGACCGTGGTTGTCAACCAAATACGACTCCGACAGGCATCCATTTAGCATCGCGCCTGACGACGTTATACAACAGGTCGTTGGCAGCAGAGCTTCCGCGCGATTCCAGGATTCTATTGATCGACGCCGACGCCATATTCGTGAGGGCCGGAGAGGACCATAGTGCGGCGGGCTTTCGGCACGTGGCCGAAGATGCGTGCGGCAATAAGGCGGTCGTCTGTGGCCCGTCCGACTATGCCGAACCGGATGCAAACGAGTCTTACATGTTTGCCGGTTTTGGCCACTTGACCGAGCACTCGCGACGCCTTCTTGCGAATTCCGTAGTCAACGAGGTGAACGCGCGCTGGTCAGGCAAACCGCGGCATTGACACTGAACGCCTGGCGCAAGGCGAGCAGGCGGGCGTTGGCGATGGCATGAACCGATGATTGATTTTGGTAGCGCGGCCGCCGCGCGTTCGTGTGGCAGTGCCGTTGTCGACCAAAGGTCCGCAAGCCCGCACTACGTTGGGTGGCAGAAGCCTGCGGCTATGTGACCATTCCTTGAGAGATCTCCTCAACCGCCGCGCGCAATCGCTCCACTGCATGCTTCATGGTCGCTTTCACCGGATGGCGGCTGATGAAAGGGATCGTTAACGCTCCGATCGCATGGTTGTGCTGAAGTATCGGTGCCGATAGGTCGGTTACCGCATCAACCGCTTCGCTTGGATAGCTGGCGTAGCCCTGCTTGCGCACCTGGTCAGCCCGATCAATGAAATTCTTGCGTTTGTAGCTATTGTCTTTCGCATCGAGGCTTGCGAGCCATTGCGATCGAACTGCCTGGCTTTGGAACGCGAATAGAACAAGACCAGAAGTAGAGTGCGTCAGCGGGCGACGATGGCCCACGCGCACGACAAAGCCGAGATCGGTCGGAGCATCGACCCGCGCTATCACCACAATCTGATCTTCCGACGCGACTACCAGATGGCAGGGATGCGAGATCTCATCGGATAGCCGGTGCATGATTGGCAATGCAATCTCGACCAGACCCTTGTTATGCGGTTGCTCCATGCCGAGCATGAACAGCCGGTTCGTCAGCAGGTACCCCGAATCGCCTGCGCCGCGGACGACGTATTTTCGCTCCTCAAGTACCTGGAGCATTCGGAATAGCTCGCCCTTTGAGTAGCCAACGCCCGTTGCAATCTCGGTTAGGTTCATGGGCTCCGAGGTCCGTGACAGAAGCTCCAGTATGTCGAGCCCCTTGTCGAGAGCTGGAGCACGGTATTTGGGGATGTTGCTCACTCAGTGAATTCTATAGACGTCGATGGGTAAGTCTACCCCGCCGGCGCGGCGTCTCAACAATTCCGTGACCTTCGCATTACGTCCAGGACAAACTGACTCTAAGTGTGCTTTTCTGACCGGCACTATATCATTGGCGAAACGTCATTGCATATATACAACACGCGATGTTAGCATCGGATTGACTACATTTGTTGGCCCAGCATCATAGATTAAGGAGCGAGAGCGCGGCTCATGGGGAATGGACCAATGCATTCCGCGGACAGCAACACCCTTGCGCCCCGCTCCGAAACCGACTCGATCGCGCTCATCGTTATTATATTGATCGTCAGTCTTTTTTTCCTCTGGGGCGTCGCAAACAATCTCAACGACATCCTGATCAAACAGTTCAAGAAGGCATTTGAGCTTTCGGACTTTCAGGCCGGCCTAGTCCAGAGTGCTTTTTACATGGGGTATTTCGTGCTGGCGATTCCGGCCAGTATCTGCATGCGTAAATTCGGTTACAAGGCCGCCTTGCTGGTCGGCCTTTGCCTATATGCCGCCGGCGCATTCCTGTTTTACCCGGCCGCAGCGGCCCATGACTACAGTCTCTTCCTGGGCGCCCTGTTCATCATTGCCAGCGGCCTCGCGTTCCTCGAAACCTCTGCCAATCCACTTATTACCGTGCTGGGCCCAACCTCTGGTGCAGCCTGGCGCCTCAACCTCGCTCAATCCTTCAATCCGCTTGGCTCCATCACGGGCGTGCTGATCGGACAGCACTTCATTCTTTCGGGTATTGAGCACCAACCGAGCGTGCTAGCTGCGATGACCGCCACAGCACGCCAGGCATACTACGCTTCGGAATCCGCCGCGGTACAAGTACCCTACCTGGTGATCGGGTCAATCGTCCTCGCCTGGGCGGTGCTGATTGCGATCGTTCGCTTCCCCGCGATCGCCAATGTCAGGACAGATCAGAAGAGTGGCGGGTTTGACGTCAGACATCTCGCACACAATCGCATATATGTGCTCTCCGTTGTGGCGCAGTTTTTTTATGTTGGCGCCCAGATCGGAATGTGGAGCTTTCTTATTCGCTACGCCCAAAGCACGGTTCCCGGCACGCCGGAGAAGAGTGCAGCAACGTTTCTAACGTTCTCGCTGGTGCTGTTCATGATCGGCCGGTTTACCGGCACGGCCCTGATGCGATATATCGCTCCTGAGCGCTTGCTCATCATCTTCGGGGCCATCAACATCTGTCTTGTCGCAATCTCCGTCGTGCACCCCGGGCAAATGGGGATCTACGCGTTGGTCTCGGCAAGCTTCTTCATGTCAGTGATGTTCCCGACCATCTTTGCTGTCGGGCTGCGCGGCCTAGGCGACGAGGATCGAAAGCTCGGTTCCTCATTCCTGGTCATGTCTATCATCGGCGGTGCGGTGTTGACAGCGGTGATGGGCGCGGTGTCCGATTTCGCGGGCATCCACCATGCGATGGTCGTGCCGATTTTAAGTTTCGCGGTAGTGGTCATTTTCGCGCTGTGCGCACAGCAGTCAGGGTCCAACAGGTGAGGTAATCCTATGGCGCAACTCTATTACGCGCTGGACTTACAGGACGAGCCTGGTTTGATCGAGGAGTATGAAAGGTGGCACCAGCCAGAGAATATCTGGCCGGAGGTTGTGGATTCTCTTCGCTCTGCGGGAATCGATGACATGGAGATCCTGCGCTGCGGCAATCGGCTGGTCATGGTAATGGAGGTGGGTCCCACTTACCGGGCGGACGATAGGGCGGCCCATTATGCCGGACACCCTCGAGTGCAGGCCTGGGAGGATCTGATGTGGCGATTCCAGCAGGCGCTCCCGTTCGCAGCGATTGGCGAGAAGTGGGTACCGATGAAGCGAATATTTTCTCTTAACAGGGTACTGGCTCTGCGCGGTGGCGAGCCGTGAGCCGCGGGTCCGTGCAGAAATGGGTGCTGCCAGCGATGCTGCTGTCATTGGCGTCCCTTGCGCTGGCCGTGGCGGCCTCTGCTCAGAGTCCGACACCGGTCGCGGTAAACCAGTCGGCGCGCGACTGGTTCCAGGATGCAAAGTTTGGGATGTTCATTCATTGGGGTGTCTATAGTGTCGCAGGGCGTGGCGAATGGGTGATGGAGCACGAGCGTATCCCGGTCAGTGATTACGAGAGTCTTGCCCCGCAATTCGATCCAACCGGATTTAGTGCAGCCGAGATTGTGGGCATCGCAAAGCGGGCCGGGATGAAGTACATCACGATCACCAGCAAGCATCACGATGGGTTTGCCATGTGGGCGACCAAACAGACGCCCTGGAACATCGTCGACGCGACGCCCTACAGGACGGATCCCCTGAAATTGCTCGCTGATGAAGCGCATCGGCAGGGCATCAAGCTCTTTTTCTATTATTCGCAGATGGACTGGCACAATGCCGATTACTCGCCACTGGGAACCTACGGACATTTTGCCGGCCGGCCGCCGGGCGGGCACTTCGACCGATATCTCGAATTCATGGACGCGCAGTTGACGGAACTGCTTACGCAGTACGGCGAGATTGGTGGCATCTGGTTCGACGGTATGTGGGACAAGCCGGATGCGGATTGGGGTTTGCAGCGCACCTACGCTCTCATTCATCGCTTGCAACCAAATGCGCTCATTGGGAGCAACCATCACCAGGCGCCATTTCCCGGCGAAGACTTCCAGATGTTTGAAAAGGATCTGCCCGGCGCAAATTCCGCGGGTTGGAACAAAGCGCACATCGCGGACCTGCCGCTCGAAACCTGTGAGACGATCAATAATGCCTGGGGATACAACAGCACGGATAGAGCGTTCAAGAGCTCCTCTGAGTTGATCCGATATCTCGTTCGGGCGGCCGGCTCGAATGCGAACTTCCTGCTCAATGTCGGTCCCACTGCGCGAGGCAAGGTGCAACCCGAATTCGTTGCTCGCCTCAATGCGATGGGTGATTGGCTCAAAGTATACGGCGAGACAATTTACGGTACCCGCGGCGGACCAGTTCCCCCGCGCGGCTGGGGAGTCACGACAGCGAAAGGCAACAAGATCTACGTACACATCCTGGACTGGCAGGATCGCTACCTGACACTGCCGGCGATCCCTGGGGTCAAGTCAGCCCGGACTTTTGGGACAGGGAAACATGTGGATATTAAGCCGATGCCCGGAGCGCTCATACTGACCATTCCGTCCGATGTCCCGGATAGCGTCGATCGAATCCTCGTTCTTGAACGCCTGCCGGTTAAATAGTTTCGCTGACGCCATGGCGACTGACCCCGCCCGCGGGTAGATCGATGTAGTTTCTCGGCGCCTATCGCGGCAACCGGGAATCGACGCGACCAGACAAGGATAAAGGTACTCCTATGTCGGCTGGCCGCGCCAAGGCTACATTCGTCGTGTCGGGATTCGCGAGGCGAAGTACGCACGAACGATTAAATAGTAGAAATTTGACAGTTTCGCCTATGCAGTTATACTCCATATATAAAACCTACCGCCTGCACTTGATCCTGGTACGCGCAACGGTCGCAATTCATCACGATACCGCGATGACTGTGGTGTCTATGCCTAGGCGATCGATGTACCGCGTTCTTATTGCCGACAGGTAAGCGCACTGGAAACTGCGTGCCCGAGCAGAGAGGCCGTGTGGGAAGAACTCTGAAGGCCGCGGGAGGAACCAAAGATGATATTTCGAATAACTGCTCTCGCCTGGTTTCTCAGTAGCGCCAGCGTTGCGCAAACATCTTCGCCGGTGTATGCAGTTGCACCGAACGGACACGGAGAGAACGGCGATTGGGCATTTCTAAGTCGTTATCGTCACGACAATGCCGGGTTAAAGCCCGATATATCGCGAGTCGTATTCCTGGGTGATTCAATTACACAAGCATGGGCCCAAGAGTCATTCATTGCGGGCAATCCGCATTACCTGGGGCGCGGAATAAGCGGTCAGACGGCGCTACAGATGGTTGTGCGCTTTAGAGCGGATGTGATTGCGTTGAAACCGCAGTTGGTTCACATAATGGCCGGTACCAACGATGTTGCCGGCAACAATGGCCCGGAGAGTGACACGGATATAGAAGGCGCCATCGAGTCGATGGTGCAATTGGCTCTGGCCAATCATATCAAGGTAGTGCTTGGGTCTATCCCGCCTGCCGCCGACTTCACTTGGCATCCAGGTCTTAACCCCGCTCCTCGCATTCGCCGACTTAATACCTGGATAAAATCCTACGCAAGTCGCGCCGGCGTCGGGTACGTAGATTATTGGCCAGCGCTAGCAAATGAAAGCGGCGGCGTGAAGTCAAATCTATCCATGGACGGTGTACACCCGAACTCTCAGGGCTACAAAGCAATGCAGACGCTGACGGAGGCCGCAATTCAGTCAGCTCTAGGTAAACCACTAAGCTAACCGCGTGGTTGCGTGGACGGGCGATCGATGGCACTGCGAGGGGAGTTATCTAACGCGCGCGGGCGCGAACGCGATGTTCCAGAGCAGGAGGTATACCAAGTGATCGTCGCCGATGGTGTTGGGTAGTGCAATTATGAGCCAATCAGTCGCCAATTATTCACATAGGCGCACACTCGCCAAAGGCCGGGTTCGCTTGTCGGCGCTTGGCTTCGGTGCGGCGCCGATCGGCAATCTCTACACGCCGGTGGTAGAGGCCGATGCCCAGGCCGCTGTGCAGGAGGCGCTCGCGAGGGGGATTCGCTATTTTGATACGGCACCTTACTACGGCTTTGGACTAAGCGAGCAGCGGTTGGGCCGTGCATTGAAAGGCGCGTCGCGCGATAGTTTTGCAATTTCCACCAAGGTCGGTCGCCGCATCCAGACCGACGAGAGCAATCGTAGCGCGAGCACCAGCGGTTTTGCCGTCAACGGAGGACAGGCGATCTTCGACTACAGTCGCGACGGCGTGCAGCGATCGTTCGAATCGAGCCTGCTGCGTCTTGGCGTTGATTATGTGGATATTCTGCTATTGCACGATGTCGGGCGGCTCACGCACGGCGATCATCATCCGCAAGTGTTGCGGCAAGCGCTGGACGAGGCACTGCCAGCCATGGCGGCACTCCGGAATTCCGGTGCAGTGGGTGCTATAGGCATCGGCGTGAATGAGCAGGCCGTATGCCTGGAGCTGATGCCCCGTTTCGATCTGGATTGCATCATGCTGGCTGGACGATACACCCTGCTGGAACAGCGCGATTCGATCGATGTTATGGCAGAAGCGGAACGGCGGGCGGTGAAGATCATCGCCGCCAGCCCTTTCAATGGTGGCCTGCTGGGAGACGGGCGAGGTCCGGGCGAAACATACAACTATCAGCCGGTCGATGCGGCTACGTTGGACCATGCTCGGGCGCTTTATGCGATGTGCGCGCTGGAGGGAGTCGACATCGGCGCGGCGGCTTTGCAGTTACCACTCGCGCATCCGGCCGTGGTGTCAGTCGTTGCGGGCCAACGCTCCGCCGGTGAAGTAGTCTGTGCCGCGCAGCGACTGCAGGCGCCAATTCCGGCGACTCTATGGAAGCGACTCCGGCAGGCTAAACTACTCGAACCGAGCACCGTCGTGCCGTCCACATGATCATCGACGCCCATCAGCACTTCTGGCGACTAGCGCGCGGCGACTACACGTGGTTGAAAGCCGACGACAGCGTGTTATACCGAGACTACATGCCGTCCGACCTTGCCCCAATATTGTCCCGCAACGGTATTCGGGCGACCGTGCTCATTCAAGCGGCTGCCTCAGAGGCTGAGACGCATTTCCTGCTGCAGCTCGCACAGGGCAATTTGTTCATCGCAGGTGTCGTCGGGTGGACGGATTTCGAAGCGGCCAATGTAGGTGAACGCATAGCAAATTTGTGCGCCGACGGTGGCAACAAACTCAAAGGCTTGCGCCCGATGATTCAGGACATCGGCGACCCAGACTGGATCCTGCAAGGAAGCGTCAATGCTGCCTTCGAGGCGATGCTAGGCTGTGATCTCGCTTTTGATGCGCTAATCATCCCCTCTCAACTTGATTCACTGCGCAAGCGTTTGCTTCGTCACCCGGGGCTGCGCGCGGTACTCGATCACGCCGGTAAGCCAGACATCGCTAATGAAGGGTTTGACGGCTGGGCGGAAGATCTCATGCGGCTTGCGCGTGACACCAATGTGTACTGCAAGCTCTCGGGCCTCCTGACGCAGCTAGGGCCTGCGCAAGCGCGCGATAAGCTTGAGTCTTACGTTGCACACATCTTCGCCTGCTTTGGGCCGCAGCGTGTTCTTTGGGGCAGCGACTGGCCGGTCCTCAATCATGCCGGCACCTATGTGCAATGGTTGTCGGAGTCGCGCACGCTGGTGAAGCGCTTCGCTGGAAACAACGAGCGCGACGTTTTTTGCGATAACGCAGCTAGCTTCTATCGGTTGGATGCGGCGTAACCATGCCTGTCGCCATCGTAGCGCTGCCTGCAGGGAAGGTGATCATGCGGTTCCATCGACTGTGCAATCCTGACGCAAGGGCGCGTGCGCTCCGCGGGACAAGACTATGAACGCGGGCCGGTTGTCGGGGAAATTCTGCATGGTGACGGCCGCAGGTGCCGGCATCGGCCGCGCCAGTGCGATTGCGTTTGCCGCGCAAGGCGCAAAAGTCCTTGCGACGGACATCAATACAACGGCGCTGCAATCGCTTCGCTCCGAGTACCCCTCAATCAGCACCGCGCTCCTGGACGTGACTGAACCCCAGCAGATCACCGCACTGATCGATGTTCAGCCCAGGCTCGACGTCCTGTTCAACTGCGCCGGTTATGTGCATGCCGGTACCATTCTCGATACCGCGCTCGCGGACTGGAAGCGCTCGTTCCTGATCAATGTGGATTCGATGTTTCACCTTTGCAAGGCGGTACTTCCTGGAATGATCGCGCGTGGTCGCGGGAGCATCATCAATATGTCCTCGGCGGCCTCAAGCATCAAGGGCGTCGCGAACCGGTGCGCCTATGGCGCCACCAAGGCCGCGGTCATCGGGCTAACCAAAGCGATTGCGGCCGACTATGTTGCCAAAGGCGTGCGCTGCAATGCGATCTGTCCGGGTACGGTCCGTACCCCGTCGCTTGGTGAGCGAGTCGCCGCTCTGGGCGGCGATCAGGACGCCGTCTGGAAAAGCTTCGTAGACCGCCAGCCCATGGGTCGGTTGGGGCAGCCGGACGAGATTGCGGCGCTCGCGGTGTATCTCGCCTCGGATGAATCTTCGTTTACGACCGGCGCCATCC
>Ga0207031_10364_pt1 | contig 10730 bp, 13 predicted proteins | sample Alteio_BWMinCont_37_FD_153278 | JGI IMG/M metagenome (GOLD analysis project Ga0207031, IMG submission 153278) | Enriched cells from forest soil in Barre Woods Harvard Forest LTER site, Petersham, Massachusetts, United States -... | ecosystem: Environmental > Terrestrial > Soil > Temperate forest >... | reverse complement strand
CGCTTCGTCCACGGCCGCTAGCAGCTCGATATCGGCGGCTGTATAACGATTGGAAAACCGGTTCCGACTGTAGTTCCGCTCCCGGACCACTCCCCCCTCTTGGTACCGGCCGATCAGTCGCGTTACCTGCGCCCGGCTCAATCCCGTCATTTTGCCGAGGTAGCGGCGCAGCATTCCCTTTACCGCGCGGCCTTGCTTCCAGTACTCCTGTTCGCACAGCGCCCGCGTGATCCACTCATATACCTCCCGCCGGTTGGCTGCCTCAAATTGAATCTCTTCGCTGGCTTCCAAAAACACCTGGATCTGCTCCAGGTTCAGCCGCTCTCCGTTTTCCATGCTTACTTTCAATTCCCAGCATGCCGGTTCGTCCCTCCTTTAGGCTCATTCTCATTCTTCAACCCCAGGCCTAATGCAGATGCCTTACCTAACCTGGCGATTGACTCAGCCCGATTCGCCACCTTCTCTAAGTCGGCCGGTGGCCTCGTCTTTTGCAATGACTTTTGGTTCATGATTGACTCCTGTACTTGAATTGATCTCTGCGCTGGATAGTTGCTGCTATTTCGAGATGAAGTTTTTTCGCCAATGGACCGCTTGCGGCGAAGAGGGAAAAATCGCGAACACGAGTTCACCGTTTATGAATAGCTCTGCGATGGCTGCGCATGCCTCCTGGAGCAGACTAAGCGGACGATCGACGTACGGTTCAGCTCTTTGGGCGTACCAGATGCGGATAGGCCGCCCGTCTACCGACTCCCAACGGAATCCTAAAGCGCCGTCTCGAACCATGTCAGCGAGCAGGTCGATAACGTCGCCGAACTCGTCCTCTCGCGATACTTTGTTAAGCATCTCGGCGAGTTCTCGTCGGGCTTCGCCGAGTTCTGCGCTATTTATTTCTGGACGTTGCTGTAACGCCTTTGAATCATTCCTAATCATTTAAACTCCCTTCATCTTTCTCACGAGATCCGGGTGTTCTTTGGTACGGGACTGACGCACGATCTTGGCTCGCGCGACTTCAAACCAGGGCTGAAGCTCAATTTCCGCTTCGCACGATTCGTAATCAGCAGGTCGCTGTTTCGACAACTGAGACGGCCGCCGATAGTCAGACATTTCGAGTTATCTTTGTAGTAGCCGCCTCGCCAGGCGACAAGCGACACTCCAGTTGGCACAATGTCAAGTAATCTACTGAAGGGCGATGGCTAAAGACTCCGCTTTCTGGAAGGACCTTGAAACGCAGTTCCGGTTGCCTCACGATCCAACAGAAAACTTCCGTGCCCTTCATCACGGTCGGCGCCCGTGGAGGCTGCTAGGCGCGACCGAGCAACGAGAAGAAGTCTTTCGTCTGCTCGCTCGACAAGCAGGAATAGTCGCTGGAGTTCCCAGAAGGGCCAGTGCGCTCGATTTCTGGTTGGACCTACTTGCGGAAAATAGCCCTCTTCCCAGGGGCTAAGCTGTTGATATGGCGAACAGAAAACTTCCACCGGACGTCCTGGACTATTTTCTGAAAGAGGGAAGCCGAGGCGGGAAAAAAGCGGCCGCGGCACCGACGCCTGAGCAGCGCGCGACCCGCGCCAAGAAAGCGTCTCTCGCCCTCTCGCCGCAAGAGCGCTCTGAACGCGCCAGGAAAGCTGTCGCGGCTCGAGAGGCTAAGCGCAGGTCTGCGGAAAAAGTGTGATTTTGAAGCGGGCCGAAGGTCGGTTCTAAAATAAGGAGGGTGGAGAGGATGGTCCCCGTCGCGGCGCTCAGACGCCACTCATTGCCTGCCAACCTTCAAACGCGGGACTTACTCCGTTGCGCTCTTCTCGCGGAAATCGAAGAGCGCCCTCACTGGGAGCCGCAAGCTCTTGGCCATCTGCTCAATGGTCTCGAATGAGGGTGCGTTAACACCGCGCTCAATTAGACTCAGGAAATCCACCGAGATGCCCACGCGTTCGGCGAACCGCTCCTGCGACAGGTTCCGGTCGAGGCGGATTCCTCTGAGGTGTTTTCCGAACTCTTTTCGAAGAGAAGGCATCCAAGGCGGTTGCGCTCCTCTCAAACTTGCCGTAATCTCGTTACGAGTACCACCGAATGAGATTACGGGTACGGTTTGAGCTTCCTCGCAGGCCGATCGGTGCGGCGATCCCGTCAAAGCTTCCAATTCGCCCGCGCAACGTTAACGCGTACGCTTTCTCGGAGCCCTTATGCAGTGGAGAGTGGCCGCAGACTTGCTGAACTTCAGGACCATACCGTTGCTGATTGTGCCTATCGCATTTGCACAGGTCCCTCTTACAACGGCTCAGATCGCAAAGAAGGTTTCGCCTTCAGTCGTAGTCATCCGAGGCAAGACCGATGCCGGCGACGTCCTGGGAAGCGGTTTCATCGTCTCAAAGGACGGAAGAATCGTAACGAATCTCCACGTGATCAGAGACATGAAGACGGCGACCGTCCAATTGGCGAATGGTGAGATTTTCGATTCGTTGTCCGTTCTTGCGTCGGACGCGCGCCGTGACCTAGCGGTTATTCACATTGCGGGCTTCGACCTTCCTCCCTTGGATTTGGGGAACTCAAACTCCGTTACCGTGGGGGAGCCTGTTGTGATCGTTGGAAGTCCCCGAGGGCTTGAAGGGACAGTGACCGCAGGAATCCTAAGCTCGGTTCGGGATGGCGGGAACGGATTCAAGGTCCTCCAAACCGACGCTGCAGTTAACCCAGGAAACAGCGGTGGACCACTGGTTAACCGTGAGGGTCAGGCTATTGGAGTCGTCTCGTTCAAATTGCGTTCCTCGGAGGGTTTGAATTTCGCTGTCCCAATAAATTTCGCGCCTGGATTGCTGAATGAACTCCACGAGCCGATGTCATTGGAGCAGATGCGAAGAAATCTACTTGTGAAATCTGCCATGAAGGGTCCGTCCCTGAACGAAACGCTTGACTGGTTGAAAGAGAAGATCCGACTGGCCGCATGTCACCATGTCATCGGTGTGACGGACGATTCCCTGGTGCCCAAATTTGGAAAAACAGAAGATTATAGCTTTAGAACTATCCCAATTAAGTTTGAGTCTTGCACCGTTGTCATTGAGTCCCACCGAGATCACCCTTTGGGAGAAGTTTCCAATCGTCCCTGAAACGACTAAAATGCGCTTTACAATCCCTCTCGGCGCAGTTACTGATGGCATGGTCCGCAAGACTGTGGGTCTGGACAATTTTGACAAGTTTGAAGTTGAACTTGATTCGACCGCGCAAGACATTCTCTATGAACTCCATGAGAGCGCCAACAATACTACACAAACTCGGAGCCAAGACTTCGCCATGTTCTTTTTCAACGACGAGCCCATCGCGAACCGAGTCCTGGAAGCGTTTAAGCACGCCGCAGAGCTTTGCCGGGGTAGAGAGCCGTTTTGATCTTTGTCGGACTGTGAAGCTGGCTGCCGTGAACTTGACAGCCAGCCTGACAGCCAACAGGAATGCTTCTCGTTTCCCGGGGTGTTCTTGGTGGACGGCGGAGGTTGCCCAAGTAGCCAGGAAATCGCGCCATCGAACGGCATGGACAACAGTCCTTGGGATTCGTAATCAGCGGGTCGCCGAGTCGACACTGAGACGGCCGCCCCCTCCTCAAACATTTCGGGTTATCTTCGTAGTAGCCGCCTAGACAGGCAGCGAGAACCGGGATCCCCGTCCGATTGGGGCAATTCCGGTCAGGGAAACGTAAACCGACCGATGAACACCGCCCAATTACCGGAACTCAGCTTAGAGTCCCGCCAAAGAATTGAGCAGGCGCGAACAGACGCGCAAACTCGGTTGAAGGAAGCTTTTCTCGAAAGTGCGCTGAAAGCCAAGCTGAGTCCTGCTCTCATCGAGCGGACAGTAAAAGACACGGGGGCTCTGTTGAAGCAAGCTTCCCTCGACGATCGAAATACTGCGGCTTTGCATTTCCTGGACGCCATGGCGTGGGAGTACATGTCCAGGTCGGCTGCGGAATTCGAGGCGCTGGTTGGACAGATGGCCGAGACGGCTACTGGCATGTTCGACGGCGGGGTAGAAACCATCGGGGCTCGCATTCAAGAGTGGCTCGCCGAGGCTCGAGAGCGCGACGCGGAGGGCATCGTTGGAGAAAGGATTCCTGTAAGAATCGATTCCAAACGAGCCTTCCTCTTCCATGAACTTCAAATCAAGTTCATCGAGTTACTGGGTTCCGGGCCAGATCTCTACGCGTTGTTCGCGGCCGGCGGTCAAAGGCACATAGTCAAGGAGGGCCACCCTACCCGAGAACGAGGTGACTCACAAGGGAAGCAGTTTAGTCAACTCGCGAGACGGGCCATGTCTGCGCTTGGGTTTAGGTTCACCAATCCTTCACGCACTGTTGACTACTGGGTTTATCTGCTCAGACAGGAATGCCCCCACCACTTCAAACGTTGGCGTATCTCTGGCCTTTGCGTCGCGTCCGCGGAACTCTGCGTGGAACTGGAGACTCGCGCGTTGGAGGCCGGCGCGGTTCCTGGCGCTGCGATTTTAGGCCGCGCCTCAGCGCAAGAAGATAACGAGGACCCCACCGCCCGAGGTGCAACCCGCCCACAGCGAATTAGGGACGACGGTCGAGCTTCATTTTGGCGAAAGCGACGAAACGAGTTTTTTACGCATGACATCGTTGAAGAACACCACACCTTGCTTGCGCGCTGGTACGAGCTGACAGATAAATACAGATTCAAGGGTTCTCAAGAGTCGGAGCAGGCATTTAAGGCAATCGCTGATCGCGCATCGCAAGGGCTTCCACAGCAGCCTGGTCGAGAACCTTGGGAATCATGGCTCGATCACTTGCGCGCCGACGACCGGTTTTACAAAATACGCAGCGAGGGCGTGGATAGGTACTCGAAGCGGGGCTTACGTGAAGTACTGAAAGAGGGGTTCGCCCCCGTAGTCGAACCTGTCATTTCTAGCGGTGTCCTCACGGATCGTGATTGTACCGAGTTCCCGACCGGAAGCCAGCCTGGAGATCCGTACACAAATGTGGACTTCACATCTGTCACTGGCGATATTAAAAACGTTTTCGAAGCCTCAGCTATTCTCTGCAAAGAACTCGAAGCCAGCGCAACATCGGCACCTGTAACCGATAGTGAGACGGATGGTGACAGGCCGGCCGCGCCCGAACCTCAAGCGCCGGAAGTGCACGCTGACGCAGAGCTCTCCGGGGTTGCGCCGCTCCAGGAAGGATCAGAAGGGCTCCGTCGCGTTCTTGCCGCTTCAGAAGCGTCCACGCCGGATTCGAAGCTGAAAGGGAAGCTTGCTGCGGTGAAGCGTTACGAGTGGTACCGTCGCGAACTGAGGCAACTTAAAGTCGCTACGAAGAGGTACCAGACTCCAGGTCTGCTGAGGGACCAATTCCCAAGCTTCGCCGTCTGGGCAGTAATAGATACAGACGACGCTAAGAGCATCGCAGCGGGCGAGTTCCACCCCGGCCGCTTTGCGTGGTCGCTTGTACAACGCATTGCGGGTCTTAATTCCAGCAGCGATCGGACACTCAAGAACTATAGAGCGGCAATCAAAAGGGCCAGCTTAGCAGGCTAGCCCACCCTGTTTTTCGATTTCTTTCCCCCTGTTTCACCCTCAACACTTTCACTTTCTTTCACCCTGATAGGCGGCGTTTTTCCCCTTCACTCGGTGAGAGACTACCAGTGTCTGTCAGACATGGGCACTCAGACGCCCACTCGGAGCGCCAAGCTGGCGGCGCAGGAATTCCAAAAAGTAGTCGGCAACGGGAAACGGGAGACGTGTCCATGAGATTTGAAGGAGAACGGCTTCAACAGATTCTGCGGTGGCAGCACGAGTTCGTAATTGTGCTAGACGACAAGGGCATTGAGGCTGGGCGGTCGCGGCCGGGTAAAGCGTGTGAACTGGCCCTAATGGGGTATTTCGGAATCGGCAGCAAACGTCGGATTCGGTATGTTCGTCCCGCCGAAGCAGCTTTGGCTCGCGAATCTGGAGACATTAGGCGATCGGATCGCACCTGGCGGCCGCAGTTACCGATTGCGGTGGCAGCCGGCAAGGGTTTGAATTGGGTTGCGCGTTTCGATCAAGCGAAGGGCGGGCGCAGTGGTTCGGCGCACAGCATTTTCGTTTCATCGGAATCGAAAGCATCAGAAGGAGGCAGTCTTCGGTGAGCGGAAGGGCATTAGCGAAGTCCGAAGCAGCGGTCCGGTGTGGAACGTCCGAACGGACGATTGAACGTCTCATCAAGAATCGCAAGCTGCGCGCTCACAAGGTCGGCGCGAGGTGGAAAATCTTTGAGAGTGACCTCGATGCATATCTGGGCACTTGCGCCAACCTGTCACTTGAGCGCTCCGGTGAATGCTGACCGGACGGTAACTTTCAAATGGCCGCCATGATTTGGCGCTCGCCTTTATCAAGCGCATCCATATGGCACTTCGCACTTCCCGAGCCGCTGACAGGAGCGATGCCGAAAGTGTTTCTGCGCTGGATATAATTCAATGCATCCTCGATCGAGGCGAGGGTGCCATGAAACAGCGATACCAAGACCCCAAGGTTCTCACGCGGGCCGACGTCAGGCGGCCCTTCTACTACATTCTGGCGAGCGTACCCGTAGTGACGTCCGCAGGATTGCAACACAAGCGCCGGTCTTTCCCACTGGGTTTCTGCAATGAAATCACGATGAAACAAGCGAAGGCTCGAAAACAGCAGATTCTCGCGCCTATCAACGAGGGCCGCTTCCTGATTCAATCGCAGATTCCCTTCCGGGAAGTAGCCAAGAAATTTGAGCAGGTCCGCATTCCACAATTGGGCAAAGCGACCCAGGGCAAATATCTTCTGCACCTTCAGAACCACCTGTTACCCGCATGGCGCGACATGAAGCTGTGCGAGATCACAAAGCCGACAATCGAGGCATGGCTAAACCTAAAAGCGGAGCCGCAGGTCATCACAGTTAAACGGAAGGGCGTCGAAGTCACAACGGAGCGAGCCGGCCTTAGCTGGAATACCCGGACGGATCTTAAGAATCTTCTCTCGGCCGTCTTCACGAAGGCCACAGAATGGGGTTTATGGGAGGGCCGGAATCCGTGCGAAGGCGTTATCGTCGGAAAGAAGAAACTAAAACGAATGAAGCGTATTCCGACGGCCGAGGATTTGGTAAAATTTCTTGAATCGCTTCCCGAAACCGTCATCATCGACACTGACGGCGCACGGCTTATTATCGTCTTGGCAGTGGTCGCGGGCTTGAGAGTTTCCGAAGTGCTCGGTCTTCAATCTCGTGACATCGACCATAGAAACGAGACGTTACGCGTGGATAAGCGTCTGCATCGTGGAGACATAGATGATCCAAAGAGCGAATCTTCACGCCGTGTCCGCCAAATAGGATCCCTCGCCCTCCAGCTTTTGGCTTATGCGGCCGGCAGAGCGGCAGACGATTTCATCTTTCAACGCAAGGATGGCGGCCTAGTCGACGATCGCGACTTGCAACAGCATGTATTCCGACCCGCTGCTGAGGCCGCTGGAATCTACCATGAAGGTTTCGGAATGCATACCTTCCGGCGCCTCAATGTGACTTGGCGCCAAGAAGTGGGCGCCAGTCCAATAGAGGCGCAAAAAGCGGCCGGCCATGCGTCGCTTGACATGACGTTCCTGTACACGCAAAATGACGAAGTGCGAGAACGCGATCACGTGAACCTGATCTTAGATCGGTTGAAGCCGGGCGTGAAACAGCCTAAAACGACGCAACTGGCGGCGATGGCGACGGCTGGAGGTGTTCAATGATCGCCGTCCACAATTTGGGAAATACGGTTTCTGAGGCCAAGGTGCTACGGAAGTGTTACGAGAGTTGTGCGCTCGGTGGGCGCAACTCAATGAGAGTAATGGTGGGCCCGACAGAACTCGAATCTGTGACCTCTACCGTGTCAAGGTAGCGCTCTAACCAACTGAGCTACGGGCCCGGGGGATCTCCAGGAGGTATTTTAACTATACCATCTTCATCGAAATTCACTCTCGCCTAAGGTGATTCCCTATTTCAGCCGATAAGAGATGGTAGGTCATGCTCCGTTTCCTGTCCCAGCTCGTCCTGCTGTTCGCTCCCGTCTTTATGAGAGCGCAGACTGATCCAGCGCTGCTGCGATTTATTCCACCCAGTCCGAAAGCAGTTATCAGTGTTGACTGGAAAGCATTGCGGGCCACCCACATAGGAGCGCTCCTCCGGGAGAAATACGTGGACGTGGATCCCACCTCGGCCATTCCCGGGGTGGAATTCCTGGACGAAGTTGACCGTTTCATCATCTCATCGTCTGGTCCGGCGCATGCCGATGAAACATCGGAACAAACATCGGAGCCGCCCATGCTCGTCGTAGTGCGCGGTCATTTCGACCTGGTCAAGGTTCGAAAAACGCTCGTCGATCATGGCGCCAAGCCGCAGCTTTTCAATGCCATCCAGGTCTATCGGCCCCAGGGCAAGAGCGGCCGCGATATGGCGTTCGTTCTGATAGACGCGCAGACCATCCTGATCGGGGATGCCGGATCGATATTCGCAAGTTTGGAGCGGAATGCAAATTCGGCGCAGGCTCCCGATGCGGGCTCACTTCTGGCGCGCGCCGCTGAGATGGACGCGCACTATGATGTCTGGGCGCTCATCTCGGGATTACAGAGCATGGCAAGCGACCGGCTGATGGGTCTGCTGGCGGGCGGAGGGTTTCAGTCAGAGTCCCGTAGTTTCGAAGCCGGAGTGTCGTTGCGGAACGGCTTGGCCGCTGACATCTCCCTGATATTCCCTTCCGCGCCCGAGGCTAGAAGCACGGCCTCCGAATTTTCGAAATTGATAAAAGCCGCCATCAAGGACAAGGTTGGCGGTCCGGCGATGCTCGATCTGGAGAAGCGCCTGAAAGTTAGCGCCGAAGGCGCGAACACCAAAATCAGTTTGCGGTTGACACCGCAGGAGTTTGAGAAAAACGCGCAGATCTTCGCGGCAACCCGACAGCAACCCGCTCTTGCCGCAGCCGATATCAAACCGGTGGCGGAAGCCACCTCGTCGGTGCCAAGACCGGCAGCACAGGTTATTCGGATAGAAGGGCTGGACGACGGTCCCCGGGAGATTCGTCTTAAACCTGAGCGTCCGTAGGATTGAGCCGGAAAAAGCAAACGTCGGCGTGAGTGCCGACGCTGCACGCTGAGAGCGTACGCCGCGTTGTTAGCTCAGGACCACTAGCGTATCGCCTGCGCTTACTGTATCGCCGTTGTGGACGCGTACTTCCACAACTTGGCCGCCTCGTACTGCTTTCATCTCGTTTTGCATCTTCATGGCCTCCACCACCACCAGGCCTTGTCCTAGCTCTACCGCGTCGCCCTCGCGAACCAGTACACGAATCACTTTTCCCGGCATCGGCGCTCGGATGTTCTGCCGCCCGGTCCCGAGCGCGGCTGCGGACTTTTGGCCGCGATCTCGCGGATCATACACTTCAGCAGTGAAGCGCCGTCCGTCTAGTTCCAGACGCAGGCCCTGCCCGGTGGTCAGGGCTCGCACTTCGACGGTCCGGCCCCCCAGCAACACCGAATAGACGCCCGGCTCAACCTGCGCCACCCGATCCAAGTCCTCCGGGTTCACTTCCACCGGACGCCCATTCACTAGAATCTGCTTCATCGGAGCAGTTCGCTTCGGCCTGAGGAAAGCCAGAGGCTTGTTTCTGGTTTCTGGTTTCTGGTTTCTGGTTGTGGGGTGGTCGAGTGCGCGGCTGCCGCTAACGCGGCGGCCAATTCCATTTCATGCGCGGGCGCGGGAGTAGGAGCTCTTCTCGCGAAAAAATCGGCGATGAAGCCCGTGTTCAAACATCCTTCGCGGAATTGAACATCGTTTAGGATTTCGCGGAAGAATGCCAGGTTGGTTTCCACGCCGACAATCGAGTATTCATGGAGGGCGCGCAGCATGCGTCGGATCGCCGATAAACGATCGGGTGCGTAGGCGACCAGCTTCGCCAGCAACGGGTCGTACTCCAGCGGAACGGTCCAGCCTGGATACACGCCTGAATCCAGCCGGATGCCCGGTCCCGAGGGCTCGCGGAGCTGCACGATCTTGCCGGGGGAAGGAAAGAAGTGTTGCTCCGGATCCTCGGCGCAGACGCGGCATTCGATGGCCCATCCGCGCCACTGCACATCTTCCTGGGCGAACGGAATCGCTTCACCCGCAGCGATTCGCAATTGCAGATGGACCAAGTCGAGGCCGGTCACCAACTCAGTCACCGGATGCTCCACTTGCAGCCGCGTATTCACTTCGAGAAAGTAGAAGTTGCCTTGGCCGTCCACTAGAAATTCCACCGTGCCCAGATTGTGGTATCGTACGGCGCTTGCGATTCGAAGCGCGGCATCGCCCATTCTTGCCCGCATCTCCGGATTTGCAGCCACCAAAGGCGACGGACACTCCTCCATGATTTTCTGATGGCGGCGTTGCAATGAGCATTCCCGCTCGCCCAGGTGGATCAGGTTGCCGTGGAAATCGCCCGCGATCTGAATTTCGATATGGCGCGGCTGCTCGATGACCTTCTCGATATAAACCTCGCTCGAGTGGAAGGCTCGCTCGGCCTCGCTGGACGCGTCGCGGATACCGGCTTCGAGTTCGCTTTCTGCGTCAACGCGCCGCATCCCCTTGCCGCCTCCGCCGGCCGCAGCCTTGAGCAGCACCGGATATCCGAGCCGGCGGGCCAATTCGCGCGCATGTTCCAGGTTCGTCGCTGGCTCCTCACTGCCCGGGACAACCGGAACATTCATCTGTTTCG
>Ga0207031_10226_pt1 | contig 10775 bp, 12 predicted proteins | sample Alteio_BWMinCont_37_FD_153278 | JGI IMG/M metagenome (GOLD analysis project Ga0207031, IMG submission 153278) | Enriched cells from forest soil in Barre Woods Harvard Forest LTER site, Petersham, Massachusetts, United States -... | ecosystem: Environmental > Terrestrial > Soil > Temperate forest >... | reverse complement strand
TTCAATTCTCTGGTTTCCGCGGATGCGATCCAGTTTGCGAATCAGGATTGCGCCACCATTTCAGATGAGCAGCGCACGGAAGCCCAGAGTTTCACGGCAGGCGGCAAGGCGATTTTTCTGGCGCTAGCCGAAGATCAGCCGTCAGTATTGCTGGCGGCATCAACCGACAGCGGCGTCAATGCGGGGGAGGTGTTGAAGGCGGCGTTAGCCGAGGTCGGGGGACGGGGGGGGAGGAAGTCCTGCGGTTGCGCAGGGGAGTCTTCCGAACCAGGAATCGCTTCGGCGATTCTCTGGCTCATCCGTTGCTCGGTTATTCGGTTGATCGGTTGTTCGGTTCTTTGTGGTTGGAAAGGTAGTTGATGAATCCGCCCACGAGCCGAGTTACTCGGATTGCTTGTTTGTGGAGGGTTTCGAAGTCGTCTTTGCTGAGGTAGCCAAGGTCGAGCGCTATGTAGAGGTGACTCTGAGTTTCAAGGGCTGAGGCGCGTGAGATGCGGAGGAACCTCATGAACTCGGTTTTACCACCGCGTCCGAATCCCTCCGCTATATTCGCCATGATCGAAACAGAGGCGCGGCGGACTTGATCGCGAAGTCCAAAATCGGTACTGAATTTGCCGAGGTTCGATATTTCGTATATCTTAGCCGCAAGTACACGGGCTTCTCTCCAGCCCTCTATCTCTTCGAATTGTCGAATGCCCATGGAACATTAGTGTCCGCACCGCCAACAATTCTCCGGTCTACCGAACCGAACAACCGAGCAGCCGAATAACTGTACAACCTGAACCTAGCGAACGTAAAGCGGAGCGATAGCAACCATCATCAACCCCGCCAGGAACAATATGAACATCAGAGCGAGCAGCACTCGAACATTGGCGCGCGCACCGGCGAATTCTTTCCAGACCAGGACGCCCCAGAGAGCGCTAATCATCGTGGCGCCTTGGCCGACAGCGTAGCTGATCGCGGGACCTACTTGGACCGATTTCGGCGCGCTGGCTGCTACGAAGTTGGTGATGGCTCCGGCGCACCAGATGATCCCGCCGATAATCCCTAGCGCATGCTGGCGGGGCGTTCCCTTGAAGTAAGCGAGCATCGACAGAGGTTCGCCTTGGATGGGTAGATTCAGAAAATAGAGGTTGTAAACGAAGGTGGAAAAGAAGACTCCGAGCGAGAAAAGAAAAGCTACAGCGTAAGGGCCTAAACCGGCCGCGTCTATGCCACCGCCTTTGGACATTTCCACCAGCGGGTAGAACGAACCCATTAAAACACCGCTGATCAGGCTTAATACAATTCCCTTGCTGCTCGCGGATGGCTTAGATCTGCCGCGGCTGGCGGGCGGCGAGGCCGGTTTGGCGTGAGCCGTGTAGGCCAATGCATCCACAATAATTGCGCACATTACCAGCGCCACGCCTGCTGTCAGTAGCGTGGGATTGCCTTGCGGGTTCAGGAAATAATTCCAGATGACACCCATCACCAGGGCGAGTCCGATCCCAACCGGGAAAGCTACCGCCAAGCCAGCCACCGAAATGGCGGCAACCAGCAGCATGTTTGCCAGATTGAACACCATGCCCGCGGCCACGGCGTACGCCATGTTTCGCTTCGCGGCGACTAACAAGTTATCGGAGAACGATATCTCGCTTCCCATGGAGCCGAACGTATATGCCGCGAGGATAGCGGCCAATAATACTCCGACAGAGTAGTCATAGTAGAACAATTCGAACCGCCACTTTCCCGCCGGGCCTGTCAGCTTGAAGGTATTCGCCCAGGAGCCCCAGCAGACCATAGACAGGATGATCAGCAGCAGCGCACTCGAATAGGTCTCAGGAAGGATCATATGTTTTTGACGCTTCGCGATTCTACCATTGCGCAGCGGCAGGTTGCTGCTGTCGCTTCCAATCTTTGGATTCGACCGCTTGATGGTACTGAGGTTCTAAGGTCCTGGCTAAAGTTTCTACTGGATTGCTCCGACCTATGAATTATACAGATGCGTCTAACTGGAGGACATTGATGAAGTGCGTTGTTCCAGCGCTCGCCGTGCTGTTAGTGGCTGGGGCACTGGGGGCGGACCGGCATAAGTTGGACATCGACCCGGAGAGCGAAGATGGGATTCTGCTACAAAGAATTCAACAGGAACCCCTTCCGGAGCGAAAGCTGGCGTTCCTCGAAAAGTTTGTGGACCAGTATCCGAAGGCCGCGTCGCTAGCCTGGGTATATGAGCAACTTCTTCCCATCTACGTAGTTGCAAAGCAGTGGGACAAGGTGTTGGCAACCGCTCAGAACTTGCTGGCGCTGGATCCGGCCGATCTGGATTCTGCATCCGCCGCATTGCAGGCTGCCGAGGCCCAGAAGGATCCGGAACTGATCCGGAAATACGCCATTGTGTCCTGGGATGCTGCTTCCAAAGCGGTGTTGGCGCAGAAGCCCACCGACCCCGATGACGTTTCAGAGTGGACGAAACGCATTGAATTCGCAAATCAGGCGTTAGTTTATTCAGAATACGTGCTGGCTTCGCAGGCCACGTTGGAACCGAACTCGCAGCGGAAAATGGAATTGATTCAAGCCGTGGAGCAACGCAACCCACAAAGTAAATTCCTGGCTGCGGTGAAGCGAAATATACAGGTCCGCGATGAGGCTAACCCGGTAAAGGCGTTCGGGATGGCTGAGCGTGGTCTCGCGAGGGAGCCGAATAATGAGGACTACCTGATGCGGATCGCCACTCATTACATGAGCCGGGAAGAAGATCTTTCGAAGGTATTGACCTATTCGTTGCGTGTATTGGAAGTGATGGAAAAGAAGGGCCAGCCGGAAGGCGTCACGGCAGAGGATTGGCAGAAGAAAAAAATCCGATACCTGGGCGGGGCCAACTGGATGGTGGGAGTGGTTTACGGAAAGCAAGCGCGCTATGGTCTTTCAGATCGTTATTTGCGTGCCGCGTTGGACCAGATTCAGGACGATATACAGTTGCTGGCGGCTGCTTATTTCTATCTTGGATACGACAACTACGCGCTCGCTGGTCAGCTCCGCGACAAAGGCCGGGCCATGGAGGCCGCGAAGTTCAGCAAGCTCTGTCTGGCCATTGACGGGCCGTTTCAGCCGCTCGCCCAAAAGAATCTGGAAGCTCTGCGGAACGATTTCAACGTAGAGTAACTGGCGGGTTAGCAACTCGCCGCGGGACGGCATCCTGTCTTGCACTACCCAGTGGTATTCTAATTAATGCTCCCGAAAGTGCATCCCGGCCGATCAGGCTCCAGCCGCCGACTTGCATTTACCCCCTCACATGAGTCAAGCTGGATGGTTTTCCAACTTTAATGGAACCGAATCCATGCGGGTGAGAATTCTCTATCACGATCATTGTTTCGATGGGGCTGCCTCAGCCGCATTTTTCAGCCGGTTTTATGAGGGCAAGTACGCGCCGGATGCCACCTTCGAATTTACGGGCTTGGCCCACAAAGCCTCGCAGCTTTTCGAGGATGGAGTGTTTGATGGCGACGTAAATGCAATCGTCGATTTCAAATATTCGCCGGACCCTCGCTTGGGCTGGTGGTTCGATCATCATCAGAGCGCCTTTCTGAGTCCCGAGGACGCCGAACACTTCAAGCGGGATCACAGCGGCCAGAAATTGTTCGATCCTTCTTATCGTTCCTGCACAATGTTCATCGCCAGCGTGGCGCGCGATAAGTTCGGCTTCCACGCAGCGGACCTGGCCGAGCTGGTGGAATGGGCGGATATCATCGATGGCGCCCAGTATGCCAGCGCTCAGGAAGCCGTGGAGCTTCGCGCGCCGGCCATGCAGTTGACGTTGGTGATTGAGAGCGCGAAAGGCTCGGAGATCATTCACAAGATCATCCGTTGGATGCGGCATCGAACGCTGGGCGAGATCATGTTGGAGCCCGAGATCCAGCAATTGTACGCGCCCCTGCACGAACGGCACATCCGCTCCATCGACGTCATTCGCAAGCATGCGTGCAGCGAGAATGGCGTGATCTTTTTCGATCTGGCGAGCGAGGGGATGGAAGGCTACAACAAATTCATTCCCTACTACCTCTTTCCGGACGCGACTTACACGGTATCGGTGAGCACATCCAGCTTCCGCACCAAAGTTTCGGTGGGATCGAACCCCTGGGCTCCCGAACCCCCAACGCATAACCTGGCGACCATATGCGAGCGATACGGCGGAGGGGGCCACCCGCGAGTAGGCGCGATCAGTTTTGAGATAGGCGCCCTCCAACAAGCACGGACCGTGGCGGAAGAGATTAGGCGGGAGTTGGGGAGTTAAAACCCGTTTCTCGTTTCTCGTTTCTCGTTGAGAAGTTGTCCGATGTTGTGGCACTTTCCTTCTGTGGTGATCTCTCGGTTCGAGGATATTGAGAGCTGGCAACTTGCGCGGCAACTCGCGGTTGGGATTTATGGCGCTTCGCGCTCCGGACCGTTTGCTAAGGATTTTGGCTTGCGGGATCAGATCCAAAGGTCGTCGGTCTCGGTGATGGCGAACATCGCCGAGGGCTTTGGACGAAGCGGAAAGATCGAATTCATCCGTTATCTGACCATCGCGCAAGCCTCATCGATAGAAGTACAAAGCCATCTCTACATCGCCCTCGATCTCGGCTACGTGGCTCAGCCTGAGTTTGAGTGCCTCTATTCCAGGGCCGAACGAGTTCGGCAGGTAATTGGAGGGTTTATCCGTTATCTCCGAAGCTGCCACGATCACCCGGAACGAGAAACGGAAAACGAGAAACGAGAAACGAGAAACTTCTCGACGTACTTCCCGATCAAGTCCACCTCCACATTAATCCGGGTCCCATCGACGTAGCTAGAGATAACCGTGTTCCCATACGTGAACGGGATTATCGCTACCCCCACCACGCTGTCTTCGAGCGATGCGATGGTTAGGCTTACGCCGTCCAAAGTGATTGAACCTTTGTGGATCATGTAGCGATCCAGCTCTTTGGGTACGCGAACCTTCAGCCACCAGTTTCCGTCCGGGAGCAGGTCCAGCGACGCGAACTCTGCGGTTCCATCCACGTGTCCCTGGACAATGTGGCCGCTTAGGCGATCGCCCACCGCGGTGGGGCGCTCGAGGTTCACGCGTGATCCTTCATGTAAGGCCCCGAGATTGGTGCGCGCCAGCGTTTCTGGGGAAAGATCGCACCAGAAGCCCGAGGCGTCCACGCTGGTGGCCGTAAGGCAGACTCCGTTCACGGCAATGCTGGAGCCTTCCCGTGTGTCTTCGAGCACTGCGCGGCACTTGACACTCATTCGCGCGCCCGCTGCCGCTATCGTTCCCAGCTCTTCCACTATCCCCGTGAACATTTCACTTCTCCACGTAAGCTTCCACGGCAAACTCATCGGGGGGAATAGAATGCAGCTTCACGCGCTGCAGCTGGATCGCGTCGGTGCGGCGGAGCCGGCCTGCCCCTCCGGCGACCGGAAGAGATTGCAAGCCGCCCAGAATCTTTGGTGCGTAATAGAAGAAAATCTTATCGACGATTCCGGCTTCGAGCGCGGCCCAGTTGAGCTTGCTGCCGGATTCGATCATCAGCGACCGGTATTGTTCCTCGGCCAAGTATTCCACGAGCTTCTGAAGATTCGCCCGGCCGCCGGGACCGTCGAACATCAGCACTCGAACGCCGCGATATTCCAGAGCGCGTCGGCGTTCATCGGGCGCTGCCGAAGTGGTTAAAATCGCCAGATCTCCGGCGGCGCTCCGGACAATGCGGGAACCCACGGGCACGCGGAGCGTGGAATCCGCGACGATTCGAAGAAGCGGGCGGCTGCGTTCCAGGCCGGTGCGATCGGTCAGCAGGCAGTCATCGGCCAGAACTGTTCCGATGCCCGTGAGGATGGCGTCGGAATTGTGGCGGATCTGCTGGACGTGAGCGCGTGCCCGCTCGCTTGTAATCCAACCGGAATTATCTTCGGGCGCCGCGATCTTGCCGTCCAAGGTCAGCGCTGCTTTCAAGGTAACCAGCGGGCGCCCGGCCCGCATCGAATGAATGAAGGCTTCGTTTAACTGAGCGGCCGCGTCCGAATATTCAGAATCCACCTCGACGGCGATACCTGCTTCGCGCAAACAGTCGAGTCCTCGCCCGGACACCAGCGGGTTCGGATCTTCCATGGCAGCCACCACTCGAGTGACACCGGCTTCGACCAACGCGCCTGAGCACGGCGGCGTCCGGCCATGATGCGAGCAGGGTTCCAGAGTGACATACAGCGTGGCGCCGCGGGCACGGTCGCCGGCTTGCTCCAGCGCGAGAATTTCTGCGTGTTTCATCTGCGCGTAGGTGTGAGAGCCGCGCCCTACGATTTCGCCGCTGTTCACCAGCACCGCGCCGACCGCCGGATTGGGGCTGGTCCGCCCCACGCCATGTCGAGCCAACTCCATCGCCTCGTCCATCCATGCGTTTTTCATGTCGCAAACAGAGATGCGATGAAGTTATCCGGCTCGAAGGGCAGCAGATCGCCGGCCTGCTCGCCCACGCCCACGTAGCGAATCGGCAGGTTCAGTTCCCGCGCGATGGCCACCACGATTCCGCCCTTGGCCGTACCGTCCAGCTTGGTGAGCACCAGGCCCGTGACGCCGCTCGACTCGGTGAATCGGCGCGCCTGCTCCAGGCCGTTCTGCCCAGTGGTTGCGTCCAGAACCAGCAAGACTTCGTGAGGCGCAGTGGGGATTACCTTGGCCGCGGTGCGGCGCATTTTTTCGAGCTCCGCCATGAGATTTGTTTTGGTGTGCAGCCGCCCGGCGGTATCCACGATGACGTAATCCACTTTGCGCGCTTTGGCGGCCGTCAGCGCGTCGAACAAAACAGCGCTTGGATCGGCGCCCGCGGATTGCCGGATCACGTCGGTGGAGGTGCGCTGGCCCCACACCTCTAACTGCTCGATGGCCGCGGCGCGAAACGTATCAGCCGCGCACAGCAGTACACTGCGGCCCTCCGCTTTGTAGCGGTTGGCCAGCTTGCCGATGGTAGTGGTCTTACCGGAACCGTTCACTCCCACCACCATCACCACCGCGGGCGGCTCCGTCACGCGCGGTATGGGCCGCTCGGCCGATTCCAATACCTCCAGCAGATGCTCGGCGATGAGCTGCTTGATTTGCTGGGAGTCGCCAACCTGTTTGCGGTCCACGCGCTGGCGTATGCTCTCCAGAATCTCGGTGGCGGTATTGACGCCGATATCGGCGGTAATCAACGCATATTCCACTTCCTCGAGAACATCGGCGTCGATCTCTTTGCGCCCGGCGATGGCGTCCTCCAGGCGGTCCACCAAGCCTTCGCGGGTCTTCTGAATACCGGCTTTAAGACGCTCCAGCAGGTTGGGTTCTTGCGGGACGGCGCCGAATAATGTTTGGATCATGGGAGAAAGGGCGTGGACCCTCCATTGTACCGGATGCATGTTAAGCTGGAGAAAAATGCGGTGCTGGAGTAGAGTTCTAATCTTACTCACGGTTGCGTTGGCGGCTCTGAACGCGCAGTGTTTCGCGTACTGCCTCACGCAGCTAGGCGATTCCAACACCTCACATTGCCATCAGCACGGTCAACAGAAATGTTCTCAGCAGCACGATCTGCCCCCGAGCTCTGCGAATGTTGCGACAGCGGCGTGCTGCCATATTGCTATCGTGGAGCTTCCGGCTCTCGCGATTAATCCGACATCCCGGCATGGTGTTGAACTGCTGGCCACATCGCCGCCGGCGCCGCTAAGCCTGACCATACCTTTACCTCTTCGAATCTGATTTGCGTTCATTCGCGTTCATTCGCGGCGAAATCAGAAAAGAGGTGAACCATGTCCAGACTTCCAATATTGTGCTTACTATTCCTGCCCTTTGCCGGCGCGCAAGATATAAACATGGGCGGCATGAATCAGGCCGGCTCTTATTTGATGGGCCAAGCGTCCGGCACCGGCATGAACCCCCAGTCCTGGCCGATGCCGATGCTCATGCTGAATCCGGACAACTGGAGTCTCATGTTCATGGCCCAGGCATTCGTGCTGGATACCCAAGAGAGTGGCCCGCGTGGCGCCGACAAGTTCTATTCGCCCAATTGGAGCATGTTCGCGGCCAGCCACGATCTGGGGCGGCGGCAGCTTCATGTTTCAACTGATGCTCAGCCTGGACCCAGCCGCCATCACGAATCGGAGCTATCCGGAGCTATTTCAAACCGGAGAGACCGCGTACGGTAAGCCGCTGGTGGACGCCCAGCACCCGCACAATTTCATCATGGGCCTTGGACTCCACTATGCGCATCCGCTGGGGGAGGACGTGATGGTGCAGCTTTACTTTGCGCCGGTAGGCGATCCCGCTCTGGGTCCGGTGGCCTTCCCTCACCGGGCGTCGGCGGATGAGCTGCCGCAGGCCACGCTTTCGCATCACTGGCAGGACTCCACGCACATCGCCGACGAAGTCATCACCGCCGCCATCATGCTGCACAATCTGGTCCGCCTGGAAGCTAACGGGTTTTATGGAACTGAGCCGGGCGAGAATCGATGGATCGTCCCATACGGTCCCATTAATTCCTGGTCTACGCGTTTGTCCGTTTTCCCTATCAAGAACTGGATGGCACAAGTCTCTGTGGGGAGAATCGCCAAGCCGGAGCGGCAGGAACCAGGCGACGTGGTCCGCGCCACGGCTTCCATCCACTACACGCGGCCCATGCAGGGCTCGAGCTGGTCCACCAGTCTGATCTAGGGACGCAATCACGAGATACTCGAATACGGCCGGATACACACGCGACATCGGCACCTTCCACAATGTCGAGACCGGAGTTGGAGCCAACTTCACCACCACCTACTCGATGCCCGACGCGATCAAGCCTTACTACGGGAACCATCCGGTTTCAGTGAACATGTACCTGCGCTTGCGGCTTCACCCGAAATGATCAAGCTGTCATTTCGGCCACCAAGCAGTTGATCAACTCGGCGGCCGGCATAGAACGGGCTCGAGCAACGCCTTGGCCGGCCCAGAGCGATAAGAACTCCGGCTTCCCTTGCTGGGCCGCGGCTGTACGCATGGCACGAGTCAAGGCATTCTGCAATGGGTAAGGCAGGATGGCGTCCTCGCGGCCAATCAGTTTCTGGATAAACGCGTTCGGAAGACCTCGCGCGGGCCGGCCGGAGAAGGCGCGAGTGATTATGGTTGTGTCCTGAGCAGCCGCTAGAACAGCTTGCTTGTGAGCGGGGGGCGCGCCGGATTCCGTCGAGATCAGGAATGCGGTGCCGAGCGATGCCGCAGCCGCTCCTGCCTGGATCGCTGCGGCGATATCGCGGCCATCCATAAGGCCGCCGGTTGCGATCACGGGCAAATCGACAGCCGCGGTGATTTCGCGGACGAGCGTCAAAGTAGGGACCATAGACGATTCGAATGGTCCGGCAAAAGTTCCGCGATGCGCGCCGGATTCCGCGCCCTGCGCGACAATGGCATCCACGCCTGCGTCGGCCAGCAGGCGCGCTTCCGCAAGGGTGGTGGCGGTGCCGAGAATCAAGATGCTCCGCTGCTTAAGCCGCGCTATCGCATCCCGATTGGGAATGCCAAAAGTGAAGCTGAAGATGGGTGGTCGCGCATCCAGAACGGCTTCGAGTTGTTCCGGGAACGGGTCGGGTTTAGGGAGCGGCAACGCGGGAGGCGGCAGGCCCAGCGTCTGGTGAATCTCGGCTAACAGCTCCAACATCGGCGCGGAATCGGCGTACGCGTCCGCTTCCCAGCCGCCGGCAAACAGGTTCACTTGAAATGGCTTTTCTGTGAGTGATTTGATGCGCTGCAAGTCGGCCGCAATCTGGTCAGGCGTCATGTAAGCTGCGCCAAGAGAGCCGAGACCGCCTGCGTTTGAAACCGCTGCTACCAGTTCGGGCGTGCTGGGTCCTCCACCCAGAGGGCCTTGGATGATGGCGTGTCGGATATGCAGACGCTTTAGAAATTCATCCCTGGTCACGGAGTTTTGACACGGATCCCTCGCTTACTATAGTCTCGAATTTCAACAGAAATGGGCTATCTGACCACTGAAGATGGAGTGCGGCTGTTCTTTCAACGAGTCGGAGACGGTCCGAAGACTGTCCTTATTCCCAACGGATTTCATATGCTCGACGATTTCCAGATCCTTTCCGACGGGCGCACCTTGATCTATTACGACTTGCGCAATCGCGGGTGGTCGGACTCGGTGAGCGATTCCGCCAAACTTGCGGGAGGCATCCACAATGATATTGACGATTTGGAAACCATCCGCCGGTATTTCGGAATCAGCCAAGTTGACGTCATCGGGCATTCGTATCTTGGGCTCACAGTGATCCTTTACGCCACGAAGTATCCGGAGCACGTGAACCGTATAGTGCAGATCGGCCCCATGCAGCCCTATGCCGGTAAACAATACCCGGCGCATTTGAAGTACGCGGATGCGATTCTCACGGAAGTGTTCTCAAAGCTTGGGGAATTGCAAAAAGAGAGGGAATCCGTGGATCCCGTGGAGTTTTGCAAAAGGTTCTGGGACGTTCTCAGAGTGATCTACGTCTCGAACCAGGCCGACGCGGGCAGGATCAATTGGGGACGGTGTGAGCTTGCGAACGAGCGGAACTTCATGAAGTATTGGAACGAGAGTATTTTTCCGTCTATCAAGGAGCTGAACTTCAATGACATATCGAAAGTTCATGCACCGGTCTTGACAATCCATGGAATGAAGGACCGTAGCGCGCCCTACGGTGGCGGACGCGAGTGGGCGATGATGTTGCCGAACGCACGCTTGCTGACGATCGAAAATGCGAGTCATGCGCCGTGGGTGGAGTCCCCGGAATTG
>Ga0207031_10362_pt1 | contig 10781 bp, 12 predicted proteins | sample Alteio_BWMinCont_37_FD_153278 | JGI IMG/M metagenome (GOLD analysis project Ga0207031, IMG submission 153278) | Enriched cells from forest soil in Barre Woods Harvard Forest LTER site, Petersham, Massachusetts, United States -... | ecosystem: Environmental > Terrestrial > Soil > Temperate forest >... | reverse complement strand
GTACGGTTGTCGTTTACGATCTTGGAGGTGGCACGTTCGATTGCTCCATCCTTTCACTGGCTGATGGTGTCTTCAAGGTCCTGGCAACCAATGGCGATACCTATCTTGGTGGCGATGACTTCGATCGAGCCTTGATGGAAATCGCTGCTCGCGAAATGGGAGTCGATCTGGCTGCCAAAGATCCCGAGCTGCTCCAACACCTCCGCGATGCCGCCGAGAAAACCAAGATTGCTCTCAGCACGGCCGAAGAGGCAACATTCTCCATTGATCTCAGTTCATCCTCAACCAATCGGTCCACGGCAATCGCAGCTTACCATCGAACATTCACGCGCGGTGAGTTCGAGAAGCTAATTCAACCACTCATTGGCCGCAGTATCGATCGCTGCCGAGCCGCCATGAAGGATGCCAAGCTAATACCTGCCAGAATTGATGAAGTGGTTCTGGTCGGTGGCTCAACTCGTATTCCTTATGTAAGACAGCGTGTAGCGGAGCTCTTCGGTAAAACCCCACACACCGAACTGAATCCGGATGAAGTAGTGGCAATGGGAGCGGCTTTGCAAGCCGACATCCTGACCAGTGGTCGCCGCGATATGTTGTTGCTCGATGTCGTGCCTCTGTCGCTGGGAATCGAAACGCTCGGCGGTGTCGTCGATAAGCTCATTCATCGCAATACCACAGTTCCTTGCCGGGCCACCACTCGCTACACCAATCCCGCGGAGAACCAGACCGCCATCGTCATCAACATCTTTCAAGGGGAGCGTGAACTCACCCGCGATTGCAAGCTGCTCGGCGCCTTCAAGCTCTCGGGCATACCACCCATGCCGGCTCAATTCGCACAAGTCGATGTTACGTTTACGGTGAATCAGGATGGCATACTCACCGTATCCGCCAAGGAGAACCGCAGCGGCGTTCAAGCCAAGGTGACAGTGCAAGCTGGTTACGGATTGACGAGGGATGAAGTCGAGCAACTCGTCAATGAGAGCATCGAGAACGCGGAAGCCGACTTCACCACCCGGCGATTGATCGAACTTAGAAATAAGGCCGAAGGTGATCTCCGGCACACTGACAAGGCACTCAATCAGGTCGGAACTAAATTGACAGGCGATCAACTCAATGCGATCAAAGCAGCGATGATGACCTTGAAGAGCGCACTTGACGGTCAGGATTTGACATTACTCCAGCAATCCATCGATCAATTCAATCAGGCTACAAATCCACTCGCTCTGCTCCAGATGAACGAGGTCATTCGCAGTAGGCTCGGCGGTCAAGAGGCAGATTCGGTAGACCCGGACAAAATCTAAAGTTTCAGAGGCTCACACATGACCTGGCACGATTCGCGTGAGATCGGTGAATTGCTTTTCGAGCAGTTCGACACGCTCAACCCGTTAACGGTCCGGTACACCGATTTGCACAAACATGTCTTGAACCTCGAAGGTTTCACAGGAAAACCCAACGAATCGAACGAGAAACTCCTGGAGGCCATCCAAATGGCCTGGTATGAGGAATGGAAAGACGAATACGGTGATGGTAAGTGAGCATGTTATCACTTCCCACTTGGAGCCCGATTGTAAAGCGTGGTGAGATCGCCCAGCCGACTGATTAGATCCGGACGGAACTGGTCCAGCCGGAATCGCCAACGCCAATTTCCTTCCGCCACACCCGGCTTGTTCATGCGGGCCTCGTTCCCCAGGCTCAACACATCCTGTAAAGGTGCTACCGCGAGCACCGCCACCGAAGTCCAAGCCAAACGGATCAAGTCCCACGATGGATCGCCAATGCCTCGACCAATCGTGAGTGCAAGGTAATTTCGATCCTTGTCGTTGAGGCTGTTGTACCAGCCCTTTGCCGTATCGTTATCGTGTGTGCCGGTGTAGCAAATGCAATTAGGCACGTAATTGTGTGGCCAGTGGAGATTCGGCGGCCCTTCCAGCGCGAACTGCAAAACGCGCATTCCCGGCAGGCCGAGCCGATCCCGCAGTTCATTCACGTCTTGAGTGATAAGTCCCAAGTCCTCAGCAATGATTGGCAACTTTTGCAACACTTCGCGAAGACGTTCGAAGAGTTTGATTCCCGGCCCATCGACCCACTTCCCATTTCTCGCCGTTTTCTCACTTGCCGGAATGTGCCAGGCCTGACAAAAGCCCCGGAAGTGGTCCAAACGTATCAAATCGACCTGAGCCAACTGGCGGGAAATCCTGGAACACCACCACTGATAGTTGGTCTCGCCCATTCGTTTCCAGTCGTAAATGGGGTTGCCCCAATGCTGTCCATCCTCGCTGAAATAATCCGGGGGCACGCCGGCTACAACTGTTGGCTTGCGATCGGCATTCAGTAGAAACAGATCCGAATTGGCCCACACATCCGCCGAATCGGCGGCCACGAAAATTGAAGCGTCCCCAATAATCTTAATGCCGCGATTAGCGGCAAACTTTCGTAATGCCTCCCACTGGCGATCGAAGAGAAACTGGCCAAACTTGTGCATGCCAATCGCACCGGTGAACTCCTTCTGGGCACTTTCCAATGCAGTAGGCTGTCTTAGGAGGAGATCCTTTGGCCATTCCGTTAAAGGTTTTCCGCCCAAAGATGCGCGAATGGCCATGAACAGGGCATAGTCGTGTAGCCAATGCGATTCTTTGTTGGCGTAGGCTTCGAACTCTTGCTTCAACTGCGAGGCTCTACCGCTCTGAAAGCTCTGCCAGGCCGTGCGGATGAGATCTGTCTTAAAAGCTACTACACTCGGGTAATCGACTCGATCCTCTTGAAAGTGCTTAGTGGCCCACAATGATCGACTGACTAGCCCATCTTGCTCCAGCAACTCAGGACTCAATAACTTGATATCGGAAGCAAATGCGGAAAACGACTGATAAGGTGAGTCACTATCGCCTGTTGGCCCTAACGGCAGAATCTGCCACCAGGTTTGCTTCATCGCAGCAAGGGTTTCGATCCAGCGATAGGTGATCGGTCCAAGATCGCCAACACCGAAAGGGCCGGGCAGGCTGGTAGGATGAAGGAGAATTCCGGCGGAACGAGGCAAAGACGGCGCGGTCATGTAAGAGCTCACTCCTACGGCTCACTTTTCAGATATATTCGGAGTATCGGATGGAGGAGAAAAAGCCAATGGCATCCGCTGAAGGATTACCCATTCCGATTGAAGGAGAGGATTACTATCTCGAGAACGGACGCTGGGTCTTCACTGCGGCCTACCACCTCAAACGCGGCTATTGTTGCGGCAGTGGCTGCCGGCATTGTCCGTATGGGGAGAAAGTCACTGGCTCAAACGATGAAAAAACTTCGAAGAGAGAATCGTAGCAGCTAATGTTCGGCATAAGGAGGTCATTCTCTTGACCTCAGTCCCGAAATGCTATCTCCACAGCGACTGCAACAGCTTCAACACATTCATTTGAAACACCGAAGGATGATTGCAGATTTTTGTTCCACCCAATCACTTTCACCGTCTTTTCGGTCGGGCCAGCGAAAGAGATATCCCCGACGTAGAATTTCCAACCAATCCTATTCAAATGCGATGTTTCTCTCAGACTGCAACTCAGGCGCTCTCGGCAAACTTCAACAAGACCGCTCCCGTTCAATAGGAGGAGTTTGATCTGTTCCTGTGAGAGTTGCTCTCGGAGGAATGGGACATCGTCTTTGAGAAGAGCTTCTCTCTGAGGACGTTTTAGTTTCCCCCATTTTGAATGCGTTGCCCATTGCACAAAATCCAGGTGACATGCAGTCCCACCCTTGTACGAAACACCAAGTCTGGAGAGAATTCTTTCGAATCGATTAAACCAAAAGTATGGATTGTTGTCGAAATAGTTTTTACACCCGTCCAGTATCCGAAGCATTGTCGCCGGGGAGGGAGAGGATCGATTCCTCTCTCCCAGAGATTCCCATGTTTCGAGTCGTCGTCGAGACCCTGACAACAACCGCTTTATTCCCTGAGATTCTCCCTTCTTGAACGGCTCGCAAAACTCACGGTCTGATGGATTCCATCCAAGAGTCGCGACTTTCGCTCTGTTCAGGTCTCCAAAAAAAGGAACAGGAGTGGATCCTGGAATGACGCCAGCGGGTGGAAGCTGTCTGATCCGTTCTACTTCGTATTCGCGCATGACTTTCCCCTTTTTTAAGATCACTGTCAGACAAATTCTAAATTACACAACTTATGAAATTAGTCGCAGTCGTGAGGAATCAGTTTCCCAATGACTCGTCCAGCGAGTGTCACCAATGTCGACTTCCCTTTTCGGCAACGTTCAATTGCTCTTTTAATGCCATCAAGTGAATCACCGTCCACTATCTCTTCAGATGAAGAACTCGGCGATTCGCGCGAGGCGACATCCTGCCAGAACATGGTTCGATTTCGGGTACCGATGATTTCGCGGAATGTCTTCCCCAGTTCCTCCTTGTTATTCTCGTTGTGTCTCCTCGCAAATTGTTGCATTGCAACCCAATCCCCGCCAAAGCAGGTTGCACAGACTTCCAGCATCGTCCGAGTAGGTTGAGTCATGATCTTTACCAGATTATCTAATTAGATTTCTAATTCTAGATAACCAGTCCCGATGTGTCAATGCCATTTGGTTTAGAAAGCCTCAACTCACTCAAACGGCCACCACCACTTATGCGAAGTCCGGAGGGTGGCTTCTCGCCTCGCACCGTCTACTTTCAAAACAAGTTTGTTCTCAACAATGGCACGAAGCCCAAGAATTGGAATACGAGGAAAGTCTCCGCGATAAACGGCAATCCCTCTTAGTGCATTCAAGATGAAGGGAGCTTGGTCCTTCAGAATCTCGCGGGAATTCCTCGCATTTGGATATACCCAGATGTTTGCTGCATGGAGCGGAACACTTTGCCCTCGGTCGCGCATCGTCCTTAAGGTGGCAAGTTGTTCGCGGCGAAGCCCAGCCCAGGCGAAAAGATGCTGTTCGCGAATTGAGAAAGAGTGTGTGAATCCTGTGTCCAGTATCGCTGGGAATGGAGTTGTCGATGGGTTTGGAGCTGTGGTTCGTTTCCCAGAAAGCGTTACCCAAAGGATTATCTGATTACCTCGAAGGCGAATCCGGTCATTACGAAAGAAAACTTCAGATGCTTTTTCTGGTATTGGTGAACGGTCGAGCAATCGCATAAGCTACCACCAGTTGCTTTCAATTTCTTCCACTTCTTCGCTACCTGCACCGGGTTCAATTCGTTCAATGATAAATGCATCATCAGGAATCCCACGTTTGATGCATTCTCGCACCAAAGCCAGGTAATTATTGCCTATCGCAACTTGGCCTTGGTTGCTATAGGCTGCAAACTTTCCGCGGTATCGGCGTTTAGCCAATAAATCTGGTAGGTCTTTGCGGAGAGCAGCCTGGGCCGCCCGAATGCCGACGGGGATTTCGTCGGGTGTGCCGTTGGTGTGTGGTTCTACCATTGGAATCCCTCTTTGTATACCTGTTTGTGCATTTTACATCACCGCCAGGTATCTTGCGAGAACATCTTAAGCTCCACAAAACACCTTTCGGATCCCTCGAACCTCGTCTCCGTTTCCTACCCACTTCCGCTATAATCACTTCGTCTTCTTGCCCCCGTCCCAAAGGCTCTTGCCATGCTCAATACTGCTGTCCGCGATGCTGTTTTGCGTATCCTGCCGCGCATCAAAACACCTGCGCAGTATATCGGTGGGGAACGCAATTCCGTGGCCAAGGATCACCGTCAGGTTCGCGGCAAGCTCTGCCTGTGTTTCCCCGATGCCTATACGATCGGCATGAGCCACCACGGGCTGCAAGTCCTCTACACGATCATGAATGACGATCCACAGTGGGCTTGCGAGCGGTCGTTCACTCCGTGGATGGATTTTGAAAGCGAACTCCGTCACAATCGCCTGCCCCTCTACGGCCTGGAAACTTTCACACCACTCTCGGAGTTCGATGTCCTCGGTTTTAGCTTGCAATACGAGGTCAGTTACACAAATCTCCTCACCATGCTCGATCTCGGCGGCATCCCCCATTTCAGCCGCGAGCGGCGAGTCAGCGATCCGCTCGTGGTTGCGGGTGGGCCTGGGGCACAGAACCCCGAGTTGCTGGCACCGTTTGTCGATCTGTTCGTGATTGGCGATGGCGAGGAGAGCCTCCCCTGGGTGATGGAAAAGTGGATGAGGCTCAAGGAGGAAGCCACTCGGGACGGAGATTATACGCACAAGCGGCGATCGAACATGCTGGCCGAACTTGTCGGCAGCACAACCTGGGCCTATGCCCCCGAGTTCTACGAGTTCGATTATCACGCCGATGGTACCATCGCCGCGGTCAATCGCACGCGCTCCGATGTCCCCACCGAAATCGCCTCCTGCACCATCACCCAGGACCTCGACGACATCCCACTGCCCACCAAACCGGTAGTTTCGTTTGTGCAAACGCCGCACGATCGGATTGCCATTGAGATCATGCGTGGCTGTCCGTGGCAGTGCCGGTTCTGTCAATCGACTGTCATCAAGCGGCCGTTGCGGGTGCGGTCGGTGGAAACGATTGTCCAGGCCGCACTGGAAAGTTATCGAAACAGCGGCATGAACGAAATCAGCCTGCTCTCGCTTTCCAGCAGCGATTACCCGCATTTTGAAGAACTCGTCAAACGGATGCACGAGGTCTTCGCACCATTGGGTGTGAATGTATCGCTACCGAGTCTGCGCGTGAATCATCAGTTGCGGAGCGTCCCCAAGCTGATGCAAGGCTGGCGGCGAGCCGGGCTCACACTCGCGCCCGAAGTGGCCCGCGACGACATGCGCGAACAGATCCGCAAGAAGATCAAGAACGAGGACCTGATCGAGGGATGCCGCGAGGCGTTCAAGGAGGGGATGAGCCACGTCAAACTCTATTTCCTGTGCGGTTTGCCGGGCGAGCGGCAAGTCGATCTCGATGGAATAGTTGAGCTGGCCGAGACGATCAGTGCAGTCGGGAAAGAAGCCACTGGGCGATACAAGGAGGTGACGGCGAGCGTCTCCAACTTTATCCCCAAACCGCACACTCCATACCAGTGGAACGGCATGCAGACGCGCGAGTATTTCCGCTGGGCGGGCGATTACTTGCACCGCCAAAAGACCAATCGCAATGTGAAGATCAAACAGCACGACATCGAGACGAGTTTGTTGGAAGGCATCCTCACCCGCGGTGACCGATGTGTTTCTCCAGGGTTGTACGAAGCGTGGAAGCGCGGTGCCCGCATGGATGGCTGGAAGGAGTGCTTCAATGCGGAACTCTGGTGGCAAACCTTCCACGACCTGAATATCGATGTCGATTTCTATCGCACACGTCAACGGCCGATTGGCGAGAAGTTGCCATGGGATCATGTGAACGTGAAAAAAGGCCGGGCTTATCTGGAGAAAGAGCAAGAGCGAAGCGTGATTCAACTCAAAGTTATGGCCGATGCGGTCGCGACGGAGGGGGACGGTGAGGGGAAGGGGTGTGGAGGGTGAGTACACCACGAATCGATCTTACCTCATATACTGGACCCAAGGGAAAAACATGGTAACAACAGAGTCTCCAGAAACTCGTTCGGCCAATAATCGTGTTCCTGCGGGAGAATGGCAGGAATTACTCGGGGAAATTCTGCCGTCGCAAGGACTATGGACGGAAGAACAGTATCTGGTGCTGACCGATCACCGGAACCGGTTGATCGAGTTCACCGATGGCTTCCTGGAAGTGCTGCCCATGCCCACGGACAAGCATCAGAGCATACTTAAGTTTATGTTTTTGGCGCTCTTTCGTTTCATTGAGCTGAAGGGTGGAACAGTTCAGTTTTCTCCTTTGCGACTTCAAATCCGGCCTGGCAAGTACCGCGAACCGGATCTGCTCGTATTGCGATCGGCAACTGACCAGCGCCGGAACGATCGGTTTTGGCTCGGCGCGGATCTGACTTTAGAAGTTGTTAGTGAAGACAAACCAGAGCGCGATCTGGTCGATAAGGTAGTGGATTACGCCGAGGCCCGCGTTCCGGAATACTGGATCGTTAATCCACAAACCGAAACCATCACCATTTTTCAATTGAGCGGCGATGCCTATCAGAAAGTCGGCGATTACGGGCGCGGCGAGAAGGCGCCCTCAGTACTTCTGACGGGATTTTCGGTTAACGTCAGTGAGGTATTGGATGCGAAGTGAGACAGTGGAAACGGGAGAAAGCCCACTCGAAGAATCATGGACTTGAACTTTCAATCATCTTCCTCAAGTGAATATGAAACTGGCCGAGCTTCCCTCCATAATTGCCAGCAGTTAGTCTTCGCACGCCTGCAACCTTCGTTGCAGCCTGCATCGCTTCCCACGTAGCTCGTTCAACCGATGCCAGGTCGAGACCATCCATCACGAGTTCGTAGACCGCATTCACCCCATCCGGTAATTCCGAATTAACAGCTCCCCGAAGAGTGGGGCAATAGGCATCGTTGGTGCTGGCCTTGAGTGCTTTATACTTGCTTCCCACCTTACTGCCGGAACGGACGACTCCACCCGGAAACGGCAGAATCACGCCCGGCACTTGCCTTGCCGCGGCTGCGGCAGCTTCCGCAGCGCGCAGGCCACTAGCCTGAGTCTCCGCGAGTATCAGCAAATTCCCTCCGCCCACAGCTTTGACTGTGCCAAAGATGTCCTCGCAAAGGAACTCGCCATCCATGACGGGAATTCGCCAATAGCGGCGATCATCGAGCAGCTTGCTGATTTGCCAGCCATCGCCAAAGAAGCGAAGGTTCCCGCCGATTTTGATGGATCGAGCTGGGTCGATCGGTAGGCCATTGAAACAAGCCGTTGTGGGGCAGGTGAGTATGCACTGAGCGATGCGGTTGATCAAGGCTTTCTGCATCGCGTCGCGGCTGAAGGCGAAGAAGAGGAGGGATACGCCAGGCCGGCCATCAGGGGTTTCAGATGCAGGTATCTCCCGCTCGAGTCCGGCCTCGGTATCGCAGCCAATGACCGATGCGGCATAGCCTGTCGCCGCGAGCGCGGCTTCGCGAGCCCATCGTGAGGTTTCAGCGGTGACTACCACGCGTGCGGCAGTCATGCCGAAAGCCTCGGCGAAGGTATCGACAACTTCGACGTTGTTGAGTTGTAGCACGTGTGGAAAATTCAGGGGAAGTTAGGTATCCCTTTGCGTTCGTTGGTCCGCTTCATGGGATCGTAAGAGGCAAGGCTGGTGAGCTTCATCTGACCATCGGCTTGACGGGTAAACCTGGCCCGGAAATACATCGGGATATCTTTGCCTTCGACTACAGCCTTACCCAGAAAACCAATCTCAACCGTATTCTCGTTCACTTCGGTGAAATCGTCACGGGTAAAGTCCCATGCGGCGACATGATTGATATTGTACTGACTCAAGATGGACCACATTGAGGATTGACGAAGCTTCTCCCGTTCAATGGTTATGGGTTGGCTGCTGTCTCCCTGGTATTGAAATGAATCGGCAACGTGACTCAAAAATGCGTCCTTATTGCGGTCATCAATGGCCTTCGCCATTTCGTTTACCCGCCGAATCGATTGCTCTCGTGGGCTCTCGAAGAGTCGATCGAGCAGAATAACCAGGGCCAATAGCGAAAGGAAACATCCAAAAACAATCAGGCTCGCCCGATTGCGTTTGTTCACCCACACGGCAAAGCTGACGATGGTTCCCAAGGCCAGGAACAAGTAAACCCCGAGCGGAGGATCGCTAATGAAGGTAGGCATGGTAAAACGGCTTTGAAGTTGAGAGTGAAGAGTTGAGGGTGAATAGCGAAGAGATGAAATAACAATAATAAAGTCTGTACCAATTAAACTCTTCACTCTTCACTCTCAACTCTTCACTATCTAATTCCATAGACGGCGGTCGAGCCGAGCTGTTCCTCAATTCTGAGCAACTGGTTGTATTTTGCGATGCGGTCCGTCCTGCTGGCGGAGCCGGTTTTGATCTGGCCACAGTTAGTGGCCACTGCCAGGTCGGCGATGGTGACATCCTCGGTCTCACCGCTGCGGTGGCTCATGATTGCGGTGAACTTGTTTCTCTTGGCGGTCTCCACGGCATCGAGTGTTTCGGTGAGTGTGCCAATCTGATTGACTTTCACCAGGATGCTGTTGGCACACCCTTCCGCGATGCCGCGCTTTAACCGCTCCGTGTTCGTCACGAACAGGTCATCCCCAACAATTTGCACCTTCCCGCCGAGCTTGGCGGTGAGTTTCTTCCAACCGGCCCAGTCATCTTCCGCCAAACCATCCTCGATGGAACGAATGGGGTATTTGGCACACAGGCCGACAAAAAGATCGATCATTTCATCCGATGAAATCACCTTTTGGGGCGCACTCTTGAAGAAGCAGTAGCCTTCCTTCTTGTGCTGGTGCTTGGCTTCTTCGAAGAGTTCCGTGCAGGCTGAATCCAGAGCGAAGACGACGTGCTCGCCCACCTTGTAGCCTGCCTTCTCGATGGCAGATGAGATGATGGCCAATGCTTCATCGGCCGTTGCGATACTCGGAGCGAAGCCGCCTTCATCGCCTACCGCCGTGTTCAGCCCCTTGTCGTGTAGGACTTTCTTGAGACTGTGGAACACCTCAGCACCCATCCTCAGCCCTTCTCGGAATGTTGGGGCGCCGACCGGCATGATCATGAATTCCTGGAAATCGACCGTATTATCTGCATGTTTGCCGCCATTCAGGATGTTCATGAGAGGGATGGGGAGAATGCGAGCATTGGTCCCACCGATATAGCGATAGAGTGGCATACCAATGCACTTCGCCGCGGCGTGAGCGACAGCCATCGAAACGCCGAGAATGGCATTGGCTCCCAGACGGCCCTTGTTCGGTGTG
>Ga0207031_10315_pt1 | contig 10821 bp, 10 predicted proteins | sample Alteio_BWMinCont_37_FD_153278 | JGI IMG/M metagenome (GOLD analysis project Ga0207031, IMG submission 153278) | Enriched cells from forest soil in Barre Woods Harvard Forest LTER site, Petersham, Massachusetts, United States -... | ecosystem: Environmental > Terrestrial > Soil > Temperate forest >... | reverse complement strand
GCGAATCTTGCTTACTGCTCGCTCGACTGGCGAAAAATCGCGATAGCACTCACTGACCCTGAGCCGGGAGTCTTAAGTAAAGTTGACGCCTGTTAACGCCAGTTAACTTTCGAATTGTCGGCCAAACCTCTCGCCAGCGGGCCAGCACGCGCGTGCGTTCAGAAAAAGATCGGTCAGCTACCACTGCAAACCCTTGAGTCTTTTATGGTTGTGGGATTTTCAGGTCCGGCGAAACTTAATTTTGCTCCCAGGGTTCAGCAAAGGTAAGACCCATCGAGGCTGACCCTCCCAGGAGCCCCCAAATGTCCCCACGTCTATGGCTCGTCGCGATCGTTCTTTTGTTTCTTGCAGCGGCGCAGACGCCAGAATTGGCCGCGCAGTCTAGCCCGGCTTCCTCGCTCGAACAGCGCGAGCCGCAGCCGGTAGCAGCATCCGTGAGCACCGCGCCCGCCTCGCTACAGTCTGCCACGATGGACCAGGTGGTGGACCGCGCGATCGAGCGGGAGCACGCTCTGATAGAACTGCTGAAAACCCGCACCCCGTTGGTTGAGACCTACCTGCAAAATCTGAAGTTTGTCCCGCGAGTCGGCCCGGCACCGGTGCAAGACCATTACTTCCTCGGCCGCATGGATCTCGGCGAAAGCATGGACCGCCGGGACTATCTCTCCAAAGACACCAGCTTTGAGAGCCGCCTGTTGGGCGGCTTCAACAGGTTATATAAGCTTGAATACAAACCCATGGGTTTCTCATGGATGATTTACGCCGACCGCGACGACTTCAATCGCAAAACCTACGATTTCAAGTACGTGCACCGCGAGTTTCTAGGTGATGTCCGCTGTATCGTCTTCGAGGTGTCCGCCAAGCCGGGCACCGGCAATGGCCGCTTCCGTGGCCGAATTTGGGTAGAAGACCAGAATTACAACATTGTGCGTCTGAATGGCTTCTATGAACCGCACCCCCGCAACGCTTACTTCTTCCACATGGATAGCTGGCGCTTGAACCTGATCTCGGGCTACTGGGTACCAGCCTACATCTACAGCGAGGAAGGTGATTTCAGCTACCGTTCGAACGACAAGATTACCTTCAAGGCCCAGACCCGGCTCTGGGGTTATGACCTGCAGAAGGGCGCCAAGAACGGCGAATTTACCGAGGTGGTGGTGGACTCCACGGTGAAGGACGAGAGTCCGGCGAGGCAGGATGCTTCTCCGCTGCAAGCGCAGTGGCGATGGCAGCAGCAGGCAGGAGACAACGTGATCGAGCGGCTGCAAAATGCCGGCCTGCTCGCTCCCGAGGGCGAAGTGGACGTGGTGCTGGAGACCGTTGTCAACAATTTGCTGACCACCAACAACATCGAGCTCCCGGGCCCGGTGCACGCCCGTGTGATGCTGACTTTGCCACTCGAGACGTTCAGCGCGGGCAACACCATCGTGGTAAGCCGCGGCCTGTTGGACGTGCTCCCGGATGAAGCCAGCCTGGCTATGGTGCTTTCGCGCGAACTGGCCCACATCATCCTGGGGCACAACTTGGGCAGCAAGTACGCCTTCTCCGATCGCTTGTTGTTCTCTGATGAATCCACCTATCAGAACCTGGGTTTCCGGCACGTTCCCGAGGAGGAAACTGCAGCCGACGAGAAGGCTATCGAGCTGCTGAAGAATTCACCGTACGCGCAGAAGCTGAATACACCAGGACTGTTCCTGCGCGAGGTGGCAGCGCGAGGCCCGGCACTTTCCGCGCTACTGACTCCACACTTGGGCACTGGCTTCACCAACCGCAAGGGTGCGATGGATCGCATGGTTCTGTTGATGAACTCCGCTCCGGCCCTCGATCCCACCAAACTGGACCAGATCGCAGCCCTGCCTTTGGGCGGACGCGTCAAGCTCAACGCCTGGGATGACCATGTGGACTTGATCAAGACCACGCCGGTGGCCATCACCTCGGCGCGCTACAAGATGCCGCTGGAAGTGACGCCATTTTCCCCCTGGCTTACCCGCTCCGGAGCAGTCATCAACCCGACCGCTACTGCGAACGCCGCTAACCCAACTCCCAGGAAATAGAAAGGAAAACCAATCGCGAACAGTTATCCTCCCTCCCCAATCCAACGAGATGATCTGGGGGAGACTAGTGGGAGGAAACGGGTGAAGACCAGTGAGCGTCGCGGAACTGCCAGCGTCCCTCGCGATATTCTGCAAGTCCGGTAAAGTATCCCGTTTCGGTAACGCTGTGCCCGGCTGTGTCGACTTGTATTTCGCGCCATGAGACCGCGACTACGGCGAACTCGTCGCTGAGCGGATCGACGCGCAAATCATCTCCCCAATTCAATTCAATGTGACGGATGGTTTGGGCAAACTTGCGAGTACCTTCTTGTGCCGCAGCAGGATTCGGGAAGGCCATCTGGCCGTTAACGGCCATAAAGAATGCGGGACTCGCATCGAAATACTTGATCCAAGCCGTGGGCCCATCCTGGGTGACGGAATGGGAGACGGTTTGCATGAACGCGCGCACCGCTTGGTCGACCGAGGGAGCTCCGTCCGGGGTCACGGAGTGGGAAGGGCTGGCGCCAGCCGCGCCAAGAACGCAGCCTGCCAACGTGACCGCCAGCAGCAGCGAACGGATTCGCAACTTGCGCGAAGGGAACGGAGCAGGAAGAACGCGAGTCGAAGACGACATAGAAACCTCCATCTACCGCCGAGCCGGAATAATGAGTCTAACCGTATAACAAAGGGAATCTAGTGCGTCAATTGTCGTAACATCGCCATTACACTCAACCCCCCGGCTAGGATTCTGAGTGCTATCGCCTGATTTCGTCAGCCATGCTCATCAGAGCTGGAACCGACCTGATGAGATGACCCTAGACGGAGTCCAAAACATCGGTGTACAACATTGTTCGTGAACCGACGAGCAATACAACTTGGTGTCGCAAGTGTCCTAGTCTTTATTGCCGCCGTGGTGATCATCGAGGGTCGGCATCATCACAAGTTCGGGCACTTCGTCAGATACGGCTTGCACGCGGATATAGTCGTCGGCAACTCCGATATTGGCACTAGCGACACATACTTCGCGCAGCTCTGGAATCTTTCCCTAGCCACTGTCGATGTCGAAGGATGCAGACTACCGGGAGGGTATGCAGGTGAGGGTATCTTGTATCGGTGGGATGTCCAAAAGTGGAACACGGCCACTCAGGCGTGGAACAGCTTGCATGGTGCCGACACGTGGGTTGCGAAACCGTTCGGTGGATACTGGAACGAAGAAGGGTGCCTGCCCGAAATGACTCACATCCGACCACTTTCATGGCGGAAAGTTGCGTGGGTCTATAAAGATTGGGTGACCACAGGGGACCCTATCCGAATTGCAGTTCACACTTCAGCGACGACTCCACCGGAGAGACAGCAAATTCTATATACCGAGCTTTTCGTGGTAAGAAGGCCGCCCAACATGCCCCCTGCGCAGTAGCTGTTGAAACATCCCCATTACCCTCAAAATACCGGGAACAGGGGATTCTGAGTGCTATGGTCTGGTTTCGTCAGTTGTCTGGAAATAAGCCCGCGTCGGGCGTAGAGTGCTGGGGTGAGTGAGTCGCTCCAGTCTCGCCTATTAACGCGCCATTGGCCCCTTGTGATACCGGCCTTGGTGTGGCTTCTGCTTTTCACAGGATTTCTTCAGTCGGAAGTCCTTCGCGCCGCGGTGGCGGTTGCGTGTATCGCCTTAATGCTTTACCAATGGCTGGCATATCGCAAGACGAGCACTGGAGCACGATTCGTCTTACTGTCCCTCATCGTGGCTGGTTTCGGCCTCTCATCTGTCTGGCTCGCACTTAATGTCGTTCGGTTCTATACCTATGGCCATGAATCCGCCGGCATGGGCTTGTGGCATGTATACGTTATCCACGCTCAGGACATCCTCCTGTGGTTTATAGGGACACTTGTGGTCGTCGTCTCGGTCTGGGTAGTGTCCGGTTGGTCGATTCAAAGGCAAGTTGCTCGTAGGCGCTTGCGCAAACTTGGTTTCAGCGCCGATGACATGAGGTCCGAAGACGCGATTTTCAAGAAGTGGGGCGAGATTGCCGCCGCAAAGTTCCCGCAGAAAATATCCTTCAACGAAATCACTTCGCACTCTTGGAGCCAGCCGTCAAAGTATGAACAGTCCAAAACGGCATTTGAAGCGCTTGGTTTCCGACGAAACTGTATGTTTGTAGCTTCGCCGCAGAATTGGATCGTGGAGTTTTGGCTTAGCGACGAACCCGGACTTTTTGCGACGATCGTTGACGCCAAGTCACGCGGGGTCTATTCGGAAGTCACGGTTATGAAAAACGACGGTTCCACCGTTGGCTTTGACAACTTAGAGGATTGCGGACTGCAACACTACAAACCCGATAGCTGTTTTCACTGCGGCTTAATCGCGCCCGATCAGCTAGTTGAGAGGGCGTTTCAGGCGAGGCAGCCAAACGATTTCAAGCAAACGGGCCTGGCCGAATGTGTGAGGGTGTACGAGCAGAGTGTCAACGAATACCTTGCCTGGAGACGAAGCGTCGGGATCAGCGGGAGCGAGATGAAACAAACCCTCGAGCGCCTAAAAAGAATGGGTTCGCTTAAAAAGTGAACTGGCGATAAATCCCCATAGCACTCATTGACCCGGATCTATGCGGCTCGACCTTCCCTTAGCAGACACAGATCGCGTTCCGGGAGGGTGCAATGGGTAAAGCCGCAATCTAGGCAGATCGTGAGGGTTGGGAATACCAACACACCGGGCTTGTCCAGATTTTTCGGCTGGGAAAAGGAAAAATGGATGTTAGCCTCTGCGACGAACGTTGACTCATTTGTGGACCCGCAAGATTTGCAAGCCATCAGAGCCTCCCGAGATTTCTTAGATCGTGCAACCTTGGCGTGGGAAGCGTGCATCGAGGCAGCTCACCGGTTCGGCCCTGCCCTAACCTAACCTAAATGTTAGGGTGAAGCGCTTTTGTTTGAACCAGTCAATCCTGGCCAGCAGTACCCCCGTCTATAGCTGCTACGCTGCGTTTCCCGTTGCCGCCCGCCGCCGCACCATCTCTGAATAGATCTGCCAGAATTTCTGCACCTCGGCGTCGTCCAGCCCTTCACTACGAGCCAGCGCGAGCACGCGAGCCAGTGCTCCCCTCAACTCCTCATCCGTGTAAGTGGCGGGGTCTATCGTTGGATTGGTCATGTGCTCCCTCCTGGGCGGCGCAAGCCCTCTTCCGATGCACTTACATGGCCTACGGCATTTCGATGCACAACTTATTGTGTTGACAAGGTCGGAAAGCAGGTTCCGGCGACGCAAGGGTCTGGCGCGATGGTGCACCATTCCGCTGTTGAAGCACTGCGTTTTCCACAGACAGAACCGCAGCCATGTTCACATAACCTTGACCGAGAGATTTCGTTCCGCGATACTGGCTTGGACCATCCGGGATCCGATCTCGGACTGTAACTCCTAGCGGCTCAAGATTTTGCCCCTAAGTGATTGCAGCCCATAGATTAATTCTCGAATTTCCCCGAAGTTGTTGATTCCAATGGACCGGGGGAGGGGGGGGAGTTATCAAAGAGTAAACTTTCCCAAAAATAGTCCGTCGTCGTCCTCACGCAACCCCAGGGTCATCTCTGGCCCTTTCCTCTGCGAGATGAGTCACCCGTCGCTGTGATTTCAATCACAGCCTTTTCCCCGCTCAAAAAGTACTCTGAACTTGCTTGTGGGAGTCCTTTTAGAGTCACTCGCCGAAGGGGGAACGTCATGGGGATCGCCGGTAATCATCCAATGATGGGTCGTGGGGCTCACGATTTTTCCAGAAATCCAATGCTGGTCTACTGGGAGATGACCCAAGCCTGCGGCCTCGCCTGCAAACACTGCCGCGCCGAGGCAATGCCGAATGCAAATCCACTGGAACTCAACACCGAACAGAGCAAACGCTTCCTGAATCAAGTAGTCGAGTTTGGCAATCCGCTGCCGCACCTGATTCTGACCGGCGGCGATCCGCTGAGCCGCAAAGATATTTATCCGCTGATCGACTATGCCAACGGGCTAGGACTGGAAGTTTCCATCACTCCGAGCGCGACTCCCGAGTTGACCAACGAAGCCATCTCCAAGCTCAAGGATCACGGAATTCAGAGTCTGGGACTCAGCCTCGACGGCTCCTCGGTCGAGAGACACGACAACATCCGCGCCGTCGCGGGAACGTTTGAGCGCACCATGGAAGCCGCCCGCCATTGCGGACGCCTCGGCATTCCCATCCAGGTCAACACTCTGGTCGCGGAAGAAACCGCCGACGACCTGCCCGCTATTTACCAGTTGCTGCGCACCAGTTTTCCGGTCATGCGCTGGAGCCTGTTCTTCCTGATCTCAGTGGGACGCGGCAAAGCCCTGAACGAAGTCTCCCCCGAAGATGGCGAAGTCATTATGAAGTGGGTGTTTGATCTCTCTCCCCGCTCGCCCTTTGCCATAAAGACCACCGAGGCTCCGTCCTACCGCCGCATCGCTCTTGACCAGATGCGCGCCTCCGGCATGCCGACGCCCGACATGAAAGCCACGTCTGTGTACAAGGGATTCCAGATTCGCGACGGTCACGGTATCGTCTTCGTCTCCAACCTGGGGGAAATTTATCCCTCCGGATTCCTGCCGCTGCGCTGCGGCAACGTCCGCACCGGTTCGCTGGTCGACGTCTACCGCAACTCCGACACCTTCCGCGCCCTGCACTCTCCCGACCAGTTCCACGGAAAGTGCGGCGCCTGCGAGTACAGCCACATTTGCGGAGGGTCGCGCGCCCGAGCCTACGCCCACACCGGCGATGCCTTGGGCACGGACCCGTTCTGTACATACGAACCCGCGACCGCAGAAAGGGTTACGGCATAGCGGAGCGCGTGAGTATTCAGGAATACAGCTTGATGGGCGCAACTACGCGCGTAATGGTTCCACCGGGACTCGGTTGGTCCGGCTTCAGGCCGCAGCGCATGGAGGCGAACAGGCCGATCAACTGGCCCAGCATCACATCGAGCACGGGCCGATACTGATCCGGAAAATCGGCACAATTCAATGACAACGTGAAATCGGCCAGCGCCGACACATCGTCGCCGCTGCGCGCCGTAACCACGGCCCGCACCCGGCCCAGATGTTTGCGATCAATCTCCCGCAGCAGGTCAAGTTCGTAGCCGCGGCGCCGCGGCTCGCTCGACAGGAAAGCCACAAATAAAGTCTGGCTATCTACGCTTGACAGCGGCCCGTGACGCAGCCCGAGCGGCGTCTCCGCCAAAGTGGTCACTTTGCCCGCGCTCAGTTCCACCACTTTCAACGCGGATTCGTCGGCCACTGCCCGCAGCACTCCCGCGCCCACAAAACAGGCACGAGTCCAGTCCAGCATGGTAATGGCCTCGGCGGCTTCCGCCGCGGTGGGAAGGAACTGCCGGCCTACTTCAGACATCTGAGCCACTACCTCGCCGAACGGCGCCAACTCTTCCAGATGCCCCACACACTGCCCGGCAAGAACCATGTTGCTGAACGAGCTGGTCATGGCGAGGCCGCGGTCGTTCACTGCATCGTCCAGTACCAGAACCACCGCACGATCCGGATGCCGCAGGCACAGTTGCGCCATCGTCCCCTGCTGGTTGCAGGTGATGACCACATGCCGGATGTCGCGATGCCGGTCCAGCGCCTGCTCCAACAGCGCCACGCCCTCCGGACTCTCTCCCGAACGGGAGAACGAGATCCAGAGATAGTCTCTTCCCGGACGGTGAAACTCTTCGAAATCCGTGAGCAACGTGGTACTCGGAATGGGCCAGACGTCACAGCCCCAGCGCCGACGAAGCAACGGAGCCAGCGCCCGGCCGGTATAGTCCGACGTGCCCGCGCCCACCAGATACACAGTGGGAGAGGAGGTGCTGCCGCGCCCGATTCCGGCCCTGCGCAGCGCGTCGTTCAATTCGCCCTGGCGTTCCTGGCAGCGCTCGTAGGTTTTGCTCCACGTTGCGGGCTGCTGCCAGATTTCGCGGGGCGTGTGCTCCAGCCCCCGCTCCGTTTTTTCCTGTTCCGGCAACTCCAACAGCGTGCCCAGCGGATCTCCCAATGTAGAGCCTCCCGCCCAAGTCTATTACAAGCCGACTCCGTTGAAAAGCATTCGAAAGGAAAAGAAATGCTGTTCGGAAGCAAACGTCAGAAAGAGAGTCGGGGCGGTTCTGCAGGCAACCGTTTCAGCCAGTTGACTTTCCTGATCCACCCGTTCGCTTTCAGCAACTACTCAGCGCGAGATGTGTTTCATTATCTGGAAGGAGAACAACATGAGCCGTGGTTCACATCCCCTGAGTTCCCTGCTGCTGGCGGCTGCGCTAGCTTCATCTTTGGCCGGAGTCGCCTGCGAACATCATTACTATCGCGTTTATGATCCCTACTACACCGACTATCACGTGTGGAACAACGACGAGGTTGTGTACTACCATCGGTGGGCCGATGAGAACCATCGCGACCGCGACCGTGACTTCCGCAAGCTTCGTCCCGAAGAGCAGAAGGAATACTGGACCTGGCGCCACAACCACGGCGACCATGATCGGGATAAAGATCATCGCTAGACTTCCGGCTGAGGCTCTCAGCGGCCGAGCGCCCTGAGAGCCTGGTCCGTCGTTGTGAGTAGTGCCCCAAGGCGCTCTAACTCCGCAATCGTCTTCCGTCCGTCTTCCTGTTTCAGAGTTTCGATGGCATCTTGCACCACGGCCACGCGCCGTCCCCGCTCGAGCAGCCCTTTGACGGCAAAGCTGACGCAATACTCCGTGACCACGCCAAACACCACAAACACCGCCTGACTTCCGAGACGCTGCACGAGAGCATCGGCGTGACGGCTCTCAAAAATATTTAGCGTCTGCTTTTCCAGCAGGATCTGCTGGTAGCAGGACAAATCTTCCGGCAGCGTGGCCTCGGCGTCATTCGGTACGCGCGCAACTTTATCAGTCACGGCTTCGCCGACAAGTTCTGCTCCGGCGGTTCCCTTCACGCAATGCGGCGGAAAGATTTTGAACTCGGGATCGTCCGTCGTGTGAAAGCATCCGTGCGAAACCAGGAACACCTTCCCCTGCCGCGCCGCATCGGTGAGCCGCCGGATGTTGGGCAGCAACTTCTCCGCCCCCGGCACGTAAAGCTTCCCCCCCGGCAACATAAAATCGGCCTGTACATCCACCTCCCAGAAGATGAAGTCCTGCGAAATCATGATTCTCCTTTGTGGCATCGAAGGCCGAGCGTAGCATCATTGCTTCAGCGCTGACAAATTCCGCGGCAGGCTGGCGGGGCGCCGCGCGCTATGAGCTAATCTACCGAAATCATTCTATGAAGAAGCAACCCGTCACTTACGACATTGTGCGCCGCGTTGGTCTCACTCTGCCTAACGTAAAGGTGAGCACGTCGTACAGAACTCCCGCGCTGAAGGTCCACGGGAAACTGTTCGTACGGCTGCACCAGGACCTGGACAAGATTGTGGTCAAAATGCCCTTCGACCGCCGGGAGGAACTGATGGCGGCCGATCCGAAAACCTACTTCATCACCGACCACTATCGCGACTACCCGTGGATATTGGTGAGCCTTTCGAATGTGCGCGAGGACGCTCTGCCCGACCTTCTGAAGATCGCTCATCGGGAAGCTTCACCGGCGAAGAAGCGTCGGGTATGATCGGCAGGTTCGAAAACATCATTCGATAACGTCATTCCATAACATCAGCAGAAAGCAGACTTCATGAGCAGCGACGCCCCGGCAAAATCCGCGGCCCCTGACAAACTGGTGATCCGCAACATAGGCCTTCTCCTCAGCGGCGACCTCGACCATCCAATTCTCGACGCCGATACGGTCATCGCCATTGACGGCGTCATCCACGCCGTGGGCAAAGAAAAAGACATCGACACCGCTGGCTCTACGACGACGATCGATGCCAAGGGCACGGCGCTCGCTCCCGGACTCATTGACAGTCACGTGCATCCCGTCTGCGGCGATTGGACGCCTCGCCAGAATCAGCTCGGCTGGATCGACAGCTGCCTGCACGGAGGCGTCACCACGATGGTCTCCGCCGGAGAAGTCCACACGCCCGGCCGCCCCAAAGATATTGTCGGCCTGAAAGCGATGGCCATTTTCGCGCAGCGCGCCTTTCAGTCGTTTCGTCCCGGAGGCGTCAAGGTCTACGCCGGCGCGCCCGTGCTCGAACAAGGCATGGTCGAAGACGACTTCAAGGAACTCGCCGCCGCTGGGGTGAAGTTTCTCGGCGAGGTCGGTCTGGGCAGCGTGAAAGACGGAATCACCGGGCGCCGCATGGTCGCCTGGGCCCGCAAATACGGCATCCAGAGCACGATTCACACCGGAGGCCCGTCGATTCCGGGGTCGAGTCTGATCGACAAAGATATGGTGCTCGAAACCGACGCGGACGTGGTCGGCCACATCAACGGCGGACACACCGCACTGCCGGACGACCAGATCGTGGAGCTCTGCGAGCGCTCGCCACGCGCCCTGGAAATTGTCCACAACGGGAATGAGCGCGCGGGGCTGCTGGCGTTGCGGACGGCGAAGGATCTAAAACAACTCCATCGCGTGATTCTTGGCACGGATTCGCCTGCGGGTTCGGGAGTTCAACCGCTGGGCATTCTGCGCATGATCTCGATGCTGTCGTCGCTCGGAGAGATTCCTGCAGAAGTGGCGATCTGCCTGGCGACCGGGAACACCGCGAAAATGCGCAGCCTGAACTGCGGCCTGATCGCCGCCGGACGCGAAGCCAGTTTCGTCTTCCTCGATACGGCGCAGCAATCCGCCGGCAAGAATCTGCTCGACAGCATTCAAAAGGGCGATCTGGCCGGG
>Ga0207031_10359_pt1 | contig 10884 bp, 5 predicted proteins | sample Alteio_BWMinCont_37_FD_153278 | JGI IMG/M metagenome (GOLD analysis project Ga0207031, IMG submission 153278) | Enriched cells from forest soil in Barre Woods Harvard Forest LTER site, Petersham, Massachusetts, United States -... | ecosystem: Environmental > Terrestrial > Soil > Temperate forest >... | reverse complement strand
TCAAGGTAACGGTACGCCGGGAGGTGCAGCGGGGCTGAATCTCGGCATGGACACCATGGAAGAGTTCAAGATTTTCACAAGTTCCTTCAAGGCAGAATATGGCTACGCCACAGGCTCCGTCACGTCCGTAGCTACGCGGACCGGCACCAACCGCTTCCATGGCACGATATTCGAATACACAAGAAATAGCGTTCTCGATGCGGAAAACTTCTTCGACCTCAAGAAACATCCCTTCCGGCGAAATCAATTCGGGGGAGTCTTGGCAGGACCCATCACAACAGACAGGACCTTCTTTTTTGTCGGTTACGAAGGACTACGCCAGGGCCAGGAAACCTCCACCGCTTTTACCGTGCCCACGGCGTTGGCTCGGCAAGGGATTCTTCCTTATGCAACAGTTACAGTGAACCCCGCAATTATGCCGTATCTCAATCTCTATCCCCTGCCGAATGGGAGAGATTTTGGCGATGGAAGCGCTCAATACGTGTCCGCGCCAAATCAAATCACTAACGATGACAATTACATGGGCCGCTTGGACCACCGGCTTAGTGAGAAAACCAGCATTTTTGGCCGGTACATCCTCGACCAGGATGTTTATAACGTGCCGCAGGGGATTGCTGGCGAGTATGGAGACGCCGCCTCCCGGCGGCAGTACTTAACTCTTCAGGCCAACAGTGTTATTACTTCTACGCGTTTCAACAATATTCGCTTCGCATTCAACCGAACCCGCAACGACTATAGTGAGTCCTTTCTTCCCGCCAATAACCCAGCAAACAGCCTTTCGTTCGTCCCTGGACAGCCAATGGGAGCGCTGAACGTTGGCGGCAGCACAGCTTCTGCTGGAACAAGAGCCATCGCTGTCCTAGGATTCTCGTCCGGCAACGGCAATCTGGACTGGGCTTACAACATTTTCGAATTGGGCGATGATTTTACGTGGACCAAGGGGCGACACACCGTTAAAATCGGCGGCGATTTTCAACGGCTACAGGACAATGTCCTGAACTCCAAGGGACTTAGAGGCACCTATACCTTCGCCAGTTTAAGCACTTTCTTACAAGGCGTACCGTCCGTCTTCCAAGCTGATTCGCCCTTCGGCGTGTCCCCTGAGTGGGGTGTGCGTCAAATATTGTATGCAGCTTACGCCCAAGACGACTACAAGCTATCGTCCCGAATCACACTAAACCTAGGATTGCGTTGGGAGACCACCACGAATCCTGTCGACGTCAATAATAAAATGGCAATCCTAACTTCACCTGCGGCGACAGCGACCACTCCATCAAGCAGCTTCTTTACGGTGGGTCAAAAAAACTTTGAACCTCGATTAGGGATAGCGTGGCAACTGGACAATTCGGGCAAAACAGCGCTCCGAGCAGGCGCGGGTATTTACCATAATCTTATCTATCCGTGGCTCTACGGGAATACTCTCGAAATACCACCTTACTTCAAAATATTGACCCAAAATAATCCCAGCTTCCCCAATGCATACACCACCTTGAACACCGGATTAATTGCCCTTGGAATCCTTGCACCGGTCGAAAAGACACCTGCAAATTATCAATTCAACTTGTCATTCCAACGGGAAATCTTCAGTCATACGGTCTTCCAGGTCTCCTATGAGGGAACTGTCGGGAACCATAATCAGTTGTCTTATGAGGCGGATACCGCCGTGCCAACTTTTTGCGGGAGTTCCCCAAACAATTGCCCAGCGGGTTTGGCCAGCGGCACCATTTATTACCCGGCTGGATCTCCTCGGATCAACCCCGCGTGGGCTGGAGAGCGTATCTACTCCAACACGGCAAATTCGAGTTACAACGGTGGAACCGCTCTGCTGAGGCGTCAGTTCTCTACTGGGTTGCAGGGTCAGCTCTTCTATACCTACTCAAAATCGTTAGATATTGAGACAGCCACGGGGAGTTCTGATAGTGCGCGTTCACCAAATGCCCTATTGAATCCCTTCAATCCCAAAGTCGATTGGGGCCCGTCAGACTTTGATTCGAGAAACGATTTCGGGTTCAGTTTTACTTACGCGCTGCCGTTCAAAACCGAGTCCAAGATATTGGGATTTGGCGCGAATGGTTGGACATTGGACGGCATCGGTACGTTTTTTTCCGGTGAGCCAATCACCGCCAGGCTAGCAAACAGCGTCTCCAAGGATTTATCCAGCACCCTTGCCGATCGCCCAAATCTAAATCCCGGTTTTAGCAATAATCCGACCCACGGAACCACCGGGGCCGGATGTACTGGAATTCCTGGGGGGGTCCAGTTAGGCGGCCCTGTTATGTTCTACAACCCTTGTGCCTTCTCCGATCCAGTTGCTGGAACATACGGAAACGTTGGAAGAAACACGATTGTCGGTCCATCGCTTCATGATGTCGATTTCGCGCTGGAGAAAGGCTTCAGGCCAACGGATCAGATAACCACCACGTTTAGGGCGGAGGTCTTCAATACCTTCAATCATCCGAATTTCGGCATACCAAATACAACGGCGGTGAGTTCCCAGGGAACGGCAAACGCCTCGGCCGGCGTTTGTACATATACCATCACGAACTCACGCCAGATTCAATTTGGTCTTAGAGTTGCGTTCTAGGCCACATCGAAACGTTCGCCGCGGAATTGCCGGGAGCAGAACGGCAGGAGGCCTGGGTGATTTGTAGGAAGATGTTTTTTCGTAGAGGCGTTCGTACAATCATCACAACCCTCAGCATCGTCTTGCTGGTGCGGGGTGCTGTTCTACTAGGGCAGAAATCTCAGGTGCAACCGGTTAAGGTTGACGGCAGGTACGAATCCGAATCTGGAAATATCACGATGGCTCTAAGTGGAGACACGCTAGTGGATCGACCGTTTGCTCAATTCCGAGAGGAACGGTTTCTGAAACTGCGAGATCTATTCCTCAACGCGGACGTTGGTTTTACCAACGGCGAGACGCTTTTCCATAATTATGAAAATACTCCGACAAGTTTGACTGGTGTGTGGGAACGAGCAAGCCCTGGCGTCATAAAGGATCTTCAGTGGATGGGAATCAATCTCCTCTCCTCAGCCAATAATCACGCCTACGATTTCGGCGAGGATGGGATCCTCACCAATATCCGCTACCTAGACGCAGCAGGTATGGCGCATGCGGGAACGGGCTCTGATTATGCCGATGCGGTCGCGCCAGCCTACCTGGAAACTGCTAAAGGGCGTGTCGCGCTGGTCGCCGCAACTACTTCTGGTAGCGTTGGCAGCCGTGCAGGCGAACAGAATCGCTATATGAAGGGCCGCCCCGGGGTCAATTTCATTCGTTGGCTCAATGAATGGACGGTTGACCAAGAAGCCTTTGATGCCATGAAGCGCATTGCTCAACAGTACAAGTGGGAGCAAGGCGACGACCCAGTTCGTGCTTATGCCATTGACAAAAGCAAAGCAGCGATCACGATAAATTTCTCCGACAGAAACTTGGGCATGCCACCTACTGACAAAGCCAAACAGTTTCTCGACGACCCCCCAGCTCGGTTCGTACTGGGGTCGACGCCCGAGCAGCACACGTATTTGCATCTGGCTGATCTCCAGCGGAACGTAAAGAGTGTTAGCGATGCTCATCGGATGGGGGATTGGGTAATCTATAGCGTTCATAACCATGAATTCGACAGGACCAACGATGAACCTTCAGATCACGTTGTGGCGCTGGCTCACGCCGTCATCGACGCTGGCGCTGATGTGTTTGTAGGCCATGGCCCAAACATTACCCGCGGCATTGAGATTTACAAAGGCAGGCCGATCTTTTATAGCCTGGGCAACCTGTTCCGGGAAGAGACTGTATCGCTAGCGCCTGAAGAGGCGATGCCCTTCTACGGATTAGGATTTGAGAACTCTGTTGGCGATTACAGCGATGCTCGCGAGGCGACAGATGACCCAGCCGCGAGGCGACGGGGTATGCTGGCCGTAGTCGCCGTCACGAAGTTTGAAGACAAGAAACTGCGTCGAATAGAGCTTTATCCGGTAGATATGGGCTTTGGGCTTCCACGCTCCCAGTATGGCCGCCCAGTACTGGCACTAGGCGCGGTTGCTCGCGAAATCCTAGAGCGAATCCAGCGACTCTCCGCTCCGTTCCATACGGACGTACAGATCAAAGGAGACGTCGGCGTTATTGAGTTGCAGCAGTAATGCGAGCGATATGACAAGCGGTGTGCAGGAGACACTCCAATATCGAAAGATCGCGCGGGCGGGGAGCTACGGGCTATGAGACGTTTTCTTATCGTTTTATCGGCGTTGCTCACAGTATTCGCTTGGTGGGTGGGACTGAGCAGATATTTGTCCCGACAGTCTGATAGTTCATCTCCAAGCGTATACGACTCACGGGAAGTAAACCCACCTCCTTTTTGAGCCTCTAAGTGGGTGAATGGTGGTTCGGGATTGAGAATTGAATTGCATAAGCGGGATCAGTTCGCTGGACTGGTCATTCCCTGGGTTCGTAGATGCCAGCGAGAACTCTATGGCAGACGGTTTCATAAAGTTTTATTGGTTATGAGGCATGCCGCCTACGTTCTCGGATATCCATCCAGGCGAAGAGTCGATGCTTGTTCACTTCGGGAGTTAGAATGCAACGCGAAAAGCCCCTGATTGCCTTGCGAAGGCCTTAGCCGCGCTTCTACATGAGGTCCTCGGTGAGTCTTCATACGAAGCCGGTCGTTGTTCCCTCTCAATGGCTTCACATGCTTTTTGATGAGTTCGAACAAGCGCTTCAACCGGTTAATGATGGAGGTACCGCAGTATGCAGGCGCCGGGAACAGCTACGAAAGCTCGTGTGACACTCCGTTACACGTGGAAGCACTCGTCCTCCAAGTCATTTGTAGTCCGGGTCGAACTCCACGTAGCCGATTTTGTCAGCGAGCGCTTCGGTGAACCAGACCCGCCCTGTAAGCGGATCCCATCCTGGGAACCGTGCCGAAGCTTGCGGGGTCCAGAATGGGACCTCATCGAACTGGCCGGTCTTGGGATCTAGCCGCGTCATGTGATTACCGTTGAGATCGGTTCCCCAGATGTAGCCGTTCTTCTTGTCCGCCGTCAGACCGTAAATCATGGCGAGCGGCGTCGGCGGCGTGTACTCGGTAAACTTGTCCGCCTTCTGATCGTACTTACCGATAAAGCTACCCCAGAACTCAGCAAACCAGACGTTGTCATCGGAGTCAACCTCGATGCTCTTGATACTGACGGTGTTGGGCGGGACGAAGGACTTGATGTCGCCCGTTTTCGGGTTGTAGCGGAAGAGCCACCCTATCGTCTCGATGCTGGTCCAGACCATGCCTTTGGAATCGATCTTTACATCGTAGATGGTCTTGTCGACGGGGAGGCGCTCGCCCGGAAGATTGTGCCACTCCATCCATGTGGCGTCGGGATAATCCGTACCGGACGGGATGGGCAGCTTGATCTCCTTAAACTGGTGGGTGTGCGTATCGAAGAACAGAAAGCCGGTGCCGGAGGTCCAAATATTACCTTCCTTGTCACAGGCGATGGCGTGCGGGCGCACGGGATTGCCGGGAAAGTCGTAGGTATGCATCTCGCCATTCCTGGGATCAAGTGAGAGCAGCTTGGCATGGATGCTCTGCGCTGTTAGCGGCATCCACAGCATGCCGTCGGGGCAAAACGCGCCGGTGTGGGGACGGGAATCGGCGATCGGCAGCGAATACTCGATAAAGGTCTTCGACTTGCGGTCAAACTTGCCGATCTTGTTGCCGTATGCCTGAATTTCGCTAAACCAGGCATTGCCATCCTTATCAGTCATGATGGAGTGCGCGCCTACGTCCTTGGTCGGGATATCGAACTCGTGCATGGTCGAGTGCAGCACCTGGTCCGAGGGCGGAACGTGCTTGAAATCAGTCAGCTTAGGGGGCTCGACATTGGGCGAGAAGTATGGGGAATCCGGGCCGAAGTACTTCTCGAGGTTGTGCGCAAGGACGTCGAGGCGCTGCTTCTGGTCGACGGGTGGTGTACCGGAACCTTTGAATTCGCCCCCGGAGTAGGGATCGTCCCAATGGCGTCCATCGGTCATGCGCGGGAGTAGTTTCTTCCAGGTTTCGGCAGTCATACTGCCGCCGCGAGCCATGTGCGTCATGGAGTGGCAGCGGATGCACTCCGCCGCGATGAGATGGACTTCCGGGTTGACAGGGAGTAGTTGCTCAACGTCTGCGCCAGACAACTGGTCCATACGCAGCCCCGGGGTGAGTTGGAAGTTGGTCACGCCTGACTTTGATGCGGACGCGGTAACCGACTTATTGAGATAGCCGAAGGCCTTGACCTTCACGTCGTAGGCGCCCGCAGGAAGCTTGAGTTCGTATTTGCCGTCTGCCTGTGAGAAGCGCGCAGTGAGTTCTTTGTTGCGCGTGGCCCCAATCATTGCGCCCCGGATAGGTTTGCCGCTGGTATCGGTCACGACGCCATAGATTCGTGTCTCCGGCGCTGTCGGAAGAGCATGGAGCGAGGTGCAAGCGAGCAAAAGAAACGCGTACAACAGAACTCGTGTCAAGTTACGCATGGGGTCAGTCCTCCGTGTGTGGTCGGCGCTTGGCCGAGCATTTGCACAAAACGTCCAGCAACGATTTGTCCCTGCAATCCGCCTACTTTGCTGCGCTGCTTCCAGCCTTCACCCGCGTGGTCCAGAATGTAGACGTAGCCACGCTTCTTAGCTCTACGTGCACCGCAGCTTCCTGAAACAACCCGAAGCTGTAATAATCTCCTGCTCCTCCCGGTCTGGAGCATCGACTGCAACGACCTTGTTATCGAAGATCATGGTGGGCATTGTCTCTGGAGAGAAAACCTTCCAGTGCGGAATACCCGGGTGGTTCGGATCCCCGCTGCGCGCAAAGTTGATCCACGCATCGCTCACGTTCCCGGCTAGCATTCTTGCATCGTCTCCCCCACCGGTCCAGGTATCACAAAGGTCCGTGTTGGCGAAACAGAAGGGCAACTCTGCAGTGTGAAACGCCCTCGGTCGCCCGTCCAGAATTGGGGTTTTCCACCAGAACCAGTAAACATAGGTCGCCGCCCTGCCCAGCGCAGCCTTGGCTGTGGCCATTTTGAGAGTGTTGTCCCGGAAGAACGACGCTCCGATCTGCGACCACAGATCAAACGGCTTGGCGTTCGGCGTTCGGTTCCGGAAAGCTCTTATGACTTGGGGGGCCCTATCGCCGAAGGTTCTTCGAACCTCATGCTCCAACTCAGCCTCACTCATCAGCTCATACTCCGGATGAGAGGTTGCGTAGAAGGTTTCGTTCAACGTGCTTCCAATCATCAGAGGAACGTCTGCGGATACTTCAGACGCCCGAGGGTACGATGTCTGCTCGGGGATAATGACACCATCCAAAACTGGAGTAAAGAGCGGTTGGCCGATGTCGAAGGTATCAAGGTGATAGGCGGGATAGGCTCCTTGCGCCGGAGGTGTCCACAGATTCTTAATAGCGCTTCTGCCCGCGTTGATCACGTCGGTGAAGGGCACCGTCTGGATCTTGTCGATGGTCTCCTTACTCAGCCCAAGTTCGGCAACAACCTGATCTGCAAGCCGCCGCGCGTCCTCAGGCAACACCGGTGACAGCGCGTCTCCACGGCTCTGCACGATCGCGCGGTGAAACAAACCCTTTGCAGTGGGCATGCCCAGAAGAACACTTACCTTGCCGGCTCCGCCTGACTGTCCGAAAACGGTGACCCGGTTTGGATCGCCCCCAAACTCGGCAATGTTGTCGCGCACCCACTCCAGCGCCGCAACGATATCGAGCATGCCCGCATTACCCGCGCTCTTGTACTGGTCACCGTATCCGCTCAAATCGATGAATCCCAGAACTCCGAGGCGATGATTGATTGACACGACGACCACGTCGCCGCGATGCGCAAGGTTTTCACCGTTATAGCAAGGCATTTCGTGGCTCGACCCAGCGTCGAATCCACCCCCGTGGAGCCACATGAGTACGGGCCGTTTTTTGCCATCGCCTATGCCTGGAGTCCATACGTTGAGGCAGAGGCAGTTTTCATCCGCGCCTGCCCCATACATCCTCTGTAAACCGTCATCCCAGTTGCTCAGGAACCCGGCTTCGTCCCCGAAATTCCTTCTCGCAACGACCTGCGGAGCAATGGGACCGTAGCTTCTGCAACTGCGAACCCCCTCCCAGCTCTTGGGTTTGAGGGGCGGTTTGAAACGATTGGGACCTCCCGTGGCGTCCCCATACGGAATGCCCTTGTAGGTGTAGATCCCGTGCCGAATGAAGCCCACAACCTTCCCTGCCATGGTAGCCACAATCGCGGTGCCGTTGGAGGCGGTCACCACTGGTCCAGGCTGGTGCTCTCTTGGTTCCGGTGTAGTCGACGCCGACACCAACGGCAACAACTGTGACGCCGCGCCACCACCGAGGACGGCTCCGGTACCCTTCAGAAGGCTTCTGCGGGTGGTCCATCCAGACTGGGGACGGATGTCCTTCACAACGTCTCTATCTTGGTGGTTCACAATATTTACCTGCTACTTTTCCATTTGTCGACCTGCTTCGATCGAGACGTTGAAGCCACCGCTCACACGAGACAAGTGTCAGCTAGAACAATCACAATTATTTCAATCGATCATCTACTGGGGCGGCATCCAACCATCGGTAAAGTGCGGCCGCGACCTCCATATTGTTCATCTCGATAGTCATCACATGGGAATTGCCGTGAATTCCAATCTCCCCAAGCTTCATCCAAGTAGGGTGTACCCCAGCCTGTTCGAGAAACTTATCAGTGCAGTTGTCATACGAGTTTGCAAACGATGCCTCCGACGTTACCAAGAGGATCGGAACCGTCTTCAGATTCGGCAACTGGTGTGCTGGGGCTGCTTGAAGCCAGCATCGTGCGACATCGGGATTGTCCGGCTTCTCCTGCTGCACAGCCACAAGCCCTGAGGCCTCCGCCGGTGGCGAGTAGTTCATCGGTATCGAAGTGACGCCCCACGGGCGCCTCTTGAACGCACTATCGCGGAACCAATTCGGAGGGCCGATCTCGACAATATCGTAAAAGGGTGGACCGTTAGGTTCGACAGCGACGATGGCTTTCACCAATTCAGGATGACTGTCTGCCACAAGCCACCCGTAAGGACCCGATTGAGAGTGCGTTAGAAGGATGGCGGGACCGATTTTCTGTAACAGCGCCACAATCGCATCTCTGCTTAAGGTCATTACTTCTGGCCAGTCGCCAATACCCGGCATCGCGGCGGCTACAACTTGATCGAACACCGGGTCACCAGGTTCGGACTTGAATGGCCACTGCGTGTGCAAGTGGGCTTGAGGATAAAGATTGTATTTTTCCGGTGAGAAGATTTTGTATTTGTAGTGCTCAACGTCGAGTTGCACCGTAGGACCGTACACGTCCGCTGCGTAATAGGCTCGACCTCGGCCAACGCCGTCCAGAACATACACTTCATACCCTTGTCTCAAGAAATACTGTCGCCATCCCTCTCGGCCATCTGGCGTGCCCGTAAATTCCGTCCCTGTCTGTCCGCCACCAGGAATCATGATGATCGGAAACTTGTGAGTAAGATGACTTGGAATCTGGTACTCCGCATAAAGCTGGTCAACCATCTCCAGATGTCCATTGACAGTCACATACTTTCCTCCCGCGAAAAGGTAGCCTTCGCGGGCAAGTGATATGGGCGTGGGGTCGTTAGACTGTGCGAAAACCTTACTCTGTCACTGATTCCTGTTACAGCGGGTGTGGCTGGTCCGCCGCAGTGTGGGCCGGGCGTAACTGTTTCCTGTCAGATCATTGCACAGAAGGCGTTCCAGGCGAATACGTCGCCGTCCTCGCAGGAATGGAACCTCTCCGTGGAACAGGCAATCGCCAAGGGAACGTCCTTGCGCGTTGAGTATGTCGGAACGCATGGAGTCCACGAGCCGTTATCGATCGACATCAATGCCATCCATCCTGCGATCTGCGCGAATCCATCCGGCTGCATCAGCGGTGGAAACAATAAGACCACAGGGACGGTGTCTGCAGGTGCACTGTATATTCCTGTAACATCGACCTTCCCCAATCCGTATCTTGCCGCATCAACTCTGGAAGCGTTTTCTAATAGCAGCTATAACGCCATCCAGGCAGAAGTCAAACACAACTTTGCGGACGGGCTGCAATTTCGCGCGAACTACACTCTTGCTCATCAACTCGATGTCGCTGACGAGGTTGGTGGAAGTGAATCAGGCAACTCTCCCCCCCAAACTATGGAGCCATACGACGTAAAGGCTGACTGGGGAAACTCCGCTGCTGACGTCAGGCACGCTTTTAGCGCCAGCGGATCTTATGAGCTGCCAATCGGCAAGGGTAAGCGCTGGCTGGGCGGTGTCGGTAGTATTTCCGATAAATTCGTAGGAGGCTGGCAAGTCGATTCCATTGTGACAGCGTTGACCGGATTTCCAATCGCACTGCTAGCCGGTAGCGCTGTTTCGGGGGATGGAAATAACACAAATCCTGACCGGCCGGCGTTGAATCCGGCATTCTCCGGACCGATTATCACTCATAACCACAAGCAGTGGTATAACCCGAATGCCTTTATTCTTCCGGTCCCTGGGACCTTTTCCACCTTGAAAAAGGGAACGTTTAGGGGGCCAGGGCTGTCGAAGTGGGACATGTCCATAATCAAGACAACTTCCATATCAGAGAGACTTAAGGCGGAGTTTCGATTTGAAGGATTCAATATTCTCAATCACACGAACTTCAGCTTCCCGAACGCGACGGTGTTTTCGGGCAGTGCGATTAACCTCTCAGCCGGCCTCATTACTTCCACTACAACGACGTCGAGAGAGCTGCAAGCGGCGGTAAAACTGAAATTCTAAAGTCGTGTTGATTGGTGACGGACTGAGCGTCCGCATCTTAATTTTTCGGCAGGCACCGTTCATCGGG
>Ga0207031_10358_pt1 | contig 10907 bp, 10 predicted proteins | sample Alteio_BWMinCont_37_FD_153278 | JGI IMG/M metagenome (GOLD analysis project Ga0207031, IMG submission 153278) | Enriched cells from forest soil in Barre Woods Harvard Forest LTER site, Petersham, Massachusetts, United States -... | ecosystem: Environmental > Terrestrial > Soil > Temperate forest >... | reverse complement strand
GCCTATGGCGGCCAGAAACTATCACCTGACGAGGATCGGATGTTTCACGCCCACCCAGAGACCGCTGCCCGCCTTCTTTCGAGCATCCCGCGATTGGAAGTGGTGGCCGAGATCATTCAGCGGCAGCAGGAACCCTCGACAAAACCGTTTGTAATGGAACAGTCAAGACAAGGCGCCCAAATGCTCAACTTAGCGTTGGAGCTGGATCGAAGAATCTATCGAGGAGTGGCTTCCGGCTCCGCGCTCGCCGAGCTCAGGATGTCGCATCGATTCGAAGGCCGGATGCTGGATGCACTCGAGAATTACTCTCCAGCAGCAGCAGAGTTCGAAATGCAAAGGCTGCGGACTCGAGATCTTCGCGCGGGTATGGTTCTCGAAAAGGATTTCTTGGGCAATGGGAACCTGGTGATCCTAAAGGAAGGGACCATCCTCACCGAGACGTGGATTGAGCGCCTGGAGAATTTCGCGAAAGCCCGAGGCTCCCAGGAATTGATCGACGTCCGTGTTCCCAGCCTGGCCGGCAAAGATAAGCCGGCGGAGTTCGGTCATCGCGCGCCTCTTGATCGCGGTCACGATCCAAGCATTGCGGGTCCCGGAGACTAACCCTTCCGGATCCCGCTTCCCGGCACGCTGTAGAAAGGGCACGAGGTGCGCTCGTTTCCATTGGGCAGGCTCGCGCTGGCGGCAGCAATTGAGGGTCCGCCGGATTTGATTTTGCTGGATATCAACATCCCGGAGATGAACGGCTACGAGGTATGCGAACGTCTCAAGTCCACTGAAGGCCTTCGGGACATCCCTGTTATTTTCCTTAGCGCGCTCAATGAAATCCAAGATAAAGTGAAGGGTTTCCAGTCCGGCGCTGTGGACTACATATCCAAACCTTTTCAGTTCGAAGAGGTTCATGCGCGGGTTGACTTGCATCTGAAACTGCACGACCTGCAGCGAACATTGAAGCTGCAGAATGAACGCTTGGAGGAGGCTGTGGCCGCGAGGACATTGGAACTGGCCGAGGCAAACCAGCGGTTAACCATCCTCGACCGTTCGAAGAGCGAGTTCCTCACCCTCATCTCGCACGAGTTTCGTACTCCCCTGAACGGCATTCTCGGAGTCGGCGAGCTTATTTTGGACGCCATGCCTGCAACCGAGGAGAACAGTGAACTCAAAGCGATGTTTGAAAGATCTCGCCGAAGAATTCTTTCGATACTAGAGGATGCCTTACTGCTGACCCAAATCGACGTCAAAGGTGAGCAGTTCAGATCTGCTCCGATCTCATTACACACAGCGTTGACGCGCGCAACGGAACACACCAGGGAGTTCGCCGAGTCCCGCAGAGTAACTCTGACCGCGCCGCCGGCCGGCCTGGGCCAGGTGCTGGCGGACGAGAACTTGCTCGTAAGAGCTTTGCAGGCACTGCTTGAGACCGCCGTTAAATTCTCCGAGGAGGGCGAGACTGTTCGGCTAGCAGGTGATGTTTCGGGCGAATCACAAAGGGTCATCATTGAGAGTCGGGGGCGGACGATTCTTGTTCCTGCCCTGCCGAAATTCTTCGATCTCTTCTCGATCGCCGAGGCGCTCACGCCTGGCGGGGACTTGGGGGTGGGCCCTCCCTTGGCGTACCGCATTCTTTCGTTGTTCGGTGGCTCGGTCAGCGTTCAGAACCGGGAACCGGCTGGAATCCGACTGACCATCTCGCTCCGGAATGCAGCACCTCCTAAAAGCGGCGCGAGGTGAAAGAATTGGGCGTTGGCGAACTATTGAATAATCGTAAACATGGCCGATGGCGCGACCTCTTGGCTTCGATTTCTGTCCACGACTTTCATATTCAAAGTGTACGATCCAGGTGCGAGGTCTTTCAGCGGGAGCCATTTTTCCACGGTCAATTGGGAGGCTGAACCGTTTAAGGCGCTGGCTTCTTCGGTGTAGTTGAGGACCACTGAATCTGTTCCGTTGCGCGTGATCTGGTATTCGATTACGCCGTCGGGCTTATGTGTGTTTGGATCCGCCGCGAAGTGGTAAAGCTGAACGTAGATGCCCAGCTTTTCATCGCTGCGGAAGGTGGCGGTCACACGCGGACGGACTTTGGCGTCGCCGATCACGAACTGGCCTACGCCTACGCTTCGCGTTGGCACCGGCTCCATCAGGTCCGCGAGAATGAGGGAACTGGCGGCCAGTTGGTCCTCTTCAAATTGTGGAACGTCGAGGGCGGCTTCATAGGTGGTGGTGTTCCCTCCGGTCACGTCTTTGGCTGCGATGTTCAACCGGTACCGGCCGGGAGCCAGCGGAAGCGATTTCTGATATACGGCGGAGAGCTGGGAGTCATTTTCTACTGAAACGACATCCTCAAAGACTTTTACCGTGCGGCGCGACATGGTGGTGATGCGTCCGTAGAGATTGATGGTAGCTTTCGCGAGGCCGTCCTTTTCCAGGAATTGCAGATCCTTGCTTTCAAACTGGAGGGTGATATTGGCGTAGATGGAGGCGGGAGTGACTGGAATGAAATCGGTCCGAACCCGCATGGGCAGCGTGTTGTAGCGAACATTGGTGGTCACCATGGCTTGCAGATCTGTGTATTTGATAGCGGGAGGTTTTGCCCAGTTGCTCAGCAGTTCTAGCGGAGCGAATTCATCGCGCATGGACGACGCACCGGTGGGAGGCGCCGGAGCAGCTAGTGGCGTGTGGGCCAGTGCCTTCTTCTCGGAGGGATCAATGGTGATATGGTACTCGCCGCTCATGGTCTGGTCGACGAATTCGAACACGATGTTGGTTCCGATGCCCCGGATGTAACGATAGCGCCAGGTCTCGAAGGGAAAGGCCTGGCTTTGGCCACCGCCGCTTTGTCCACCAGCTTGGTCCTGCGGGAGCTGATAAGTTCCTCCGGAGGGGTGGGATTCGATTTCATCCGGAGGACCGTACACGATGTAGGTCCGGCCGCGATCGGTTTTCCAGCCGGGGATGCCGGAGGCGAAGCGCTCATTAGCATAGGCGATGCGGCGGTAGTGCTCCTCCTTGAATTCGTTTTCTTCGGTATCCGGAGTGGGATCGCGACGGAGCCAGAACTGTTCGACGAAGCTCTCGCGCTCTGCGTCGTTCGAGAGGGCATGGAACGCGCGGCGCTCGGTATCGGTGATGATATAAGCGACGTCGACGCTTTCCCAAGTCTTGTAGGGAGACTCCAGTTCGCGCCGCAGTTTCTGCTCGCGCTTTTTCTTTTCTCTTGGAGACAAGGGTTTTGCGATCGTGTCCGGCAGCACAGTTTGAGCGATGAATGAACAGAGAGAGCAGAGAACAATCAACAGCTTGTCGCGCATAGTACTCCTTGAAGCGTTCTTGGCTTCCGAAGGACTCTGCGCGACCCCCGGCCCAGTTAGAGGTCCGACGCAGGCACTTGTGAGGCGGTTACACTTTTCTCAACGGAATAGCATAGCGACAGGTTATTGTTGGGTGCGTAGCTTTTGTCCGAAAAGGCGTTTATGTTAAAGAACATGACGACTTTTTTGCTAGTTTTCGGGTCCAGGACTTCCCATCTTTCGTAATGATGTGGGCCGTCTTCCTGGACTTTCAGAATCGCCGCTGGTGGGTCCGACTGCATGAGAAAGGCGGTAAGCGTCACAAGATGCCGGCACATCACAATCTCGAAGAGTATACGGCCGCTTACATTGAAGCTGCCGGCATCGGGAAATTGAAGCACACTCCCCTCTTCCGAACCGCGCGCGGGAAAACGCAGCAACTCACCGAGCGGCGCCTGTCGCAACCGGAAGTGTATTTGATGATTCGGCGCCGCGCGGCCGGCGCGGGAATAAAAACACTGATCGGGTGCCACACGTTCCGGGCAACCGGCATCACGGCGTACCTGAAGGGCGGCGGCAAACTCGAAGTGGCGCAACAGATGGCCGCGCACGAATCGGCGCGGACGACGGGACTCTATGATCGCCGCGGGGATGAGATCTCACTCGATGAGGTGGAGCGGATTGTGATTTGAATCTGCTCCTGCATAGCTACCTCGTAAAGAGGATGTTGTGCAACCTTGATGTCCATCACAAACTAAAAATTACCCAACATCCCTAACCCTCTTTGTTTTCGACTACCCTGCCATTGCTATCGTGCTTTTTTACGAACGTGCCATGTCTTACCCCACAAACTCATCGGTATGCTTTACCAATTCGTCGCCCGCAGGCACGCTGCATAGAATCCGGTTCTTCTCGTCGCGGACCGACAGGAACTTTTCATTGGCGACCACCTTCGCTATTGCCATTCTTCCCTTCCTGAAAATTAGTTGTTCCACGCCCACTTCACGAACCTGACGAGGGCGTACAATCCCACGAGTACGATGGGAATCGCGATGCATCCCAACCACCAAGGGTCTTCGTTTTTCTGTTGAGCCATCTACGAATATTGTGGTTTACCTGCCGAGGGATTCTGCCGATCATTTCAAAACGGCGACTCTTGCGGTTTCGGGGGTGGCTCAAGTTCATTTCCTCCCCGGTGATGCGGAACAACTTTCCGTCCTTCTTCACGTCGATGCATGGAATGCTTTCGTTAATCGAGGAATTATACCAACTACATGAGAAACGCCTGCATAATAACCTCGTAAAGGACGTTGTACAACCGGGTTTTTTGTTAAGCCACTCCCCTGCCCTTATTCAATACGTGTCTTCCCTGCGGAGGCCGCAATACTGGAGGACCACATCCTGGTCGTAGATGTCGTAGCGGAATCGGAAACGGCCGATGGCGAGACGCCACTGCCCATCGCCTTTCTCGACGTCGGTAAGCTTCCTGATGTTGTGAGATCCGGATCGGTTCGTGGGGTCCTGGCCCAAGATTTCAAATGCCCTCTTTTGCACCGCGTCGAACTTTGGCTGACGCTTACGAAGCATCCGGGCCAGCCGTTCGTAGTGAGTGGAGGTGCGAACCAGGAAGGGCGGCGCGTCATCCTATCCGGAGCGAGCACGTTTCTTCCGTGGCTTCCGGTGCGCCTCGGCGCGAAGCTCGGCGAGAAATTCGGTAGCTGGGCGACTCCGGCCAGCCAAGTAGTCGTCGTTACTCTTACGGACGTGCGCCCGCACCTTCGGGTCCTGGACTTCACGCGCGTCTTGCAGCTCGTCCGGAGAGAGCTTCGGGACAATATTGATCACGCGGCCGGAGACGCTGAACTCAAACTGGTCCCCAGCTTTAATGCCGGCCTTCCGGCGGATGCTCTTCGGCACCGTTATTTCAGTTTTGGGTTTGAGGGTGACGGCCATGGTAGATAATACGTTCCCGGAATCCGGTCACTTTCAGTGTAGGGGCGTTCCCGGCTTTCGTCAACGCCGATCCTCTGCCCCTGGCGCCAGGGTGGTAGCCTGAAAGAGCATACCAGTCGAACTCTCTGAAAGTACCAATCTTCGACGTCCATGCTCGTCGCTGCAACTGGTGTCACGGAAAAGTTGTCGCGAGAACAGGGTAGCCCTGGCGCCATCAACAATGCATACTGCTCGCGGTCGGAGATCACCTCAAAGGCGCTCTCTGTTGTCTTGCCATCGCCTGTGCTAGTGATTGAACGCAACAAGCCGGTCGCAATCGCGAAATGGACCCTGGCTTTCTCCGGCTGGTTGAGCTTGGTATATGCGCCCGCCGCGACCAGGTGCGCTTCAACGTTCACGAAGCCATCTTCAATTAGTCTCTCCGCCATCTCGGCGGTGTTGCTGAGATCTTTTCCATTCAAGACGGTTAGGTCTGCAATGCTACCTCTTGGCTGGCAATGATTTCGATTTCATGCATGCCAGGCGGAGTGCGCAAGAGTCGACCGTAGGGTCGCCGTCTTTCACCCGTTGCACGAGCGCTCGATAGGTGAGGTCGTCTGATTCCGCGTCGATCGCAGGCAAGAGACTCACCAGAGGACCGAAAGAACGGGCAGCCATCGAATGGCTTGGGGAACACCTCATGGTCGATAAGTCTACCAGTGAGCGGGGCCTACAGGCAGCCCGCGACGGGCTCGCAGCGCCTAAACAGGCTATTGGCCCCTTGAATTCACGCCGATATGACGGTTGGGTATGTTTCGACTCCTCGACGATCCGGATGGCCAAGCTAGGTGACGATCCGGCGAAAAGTAGCCGTGTTTCTGGCCCTGGCTTCCGCCACGCTTTTGGCAGTTATGGCCATCACCTCGCGGATACTCCTGTTAGACAGCTTTGTCCAATTTGAACAACGGGAAGTCCGTTTGAATGTGGAGCGCGCCGGCAACGCGCTGTCCGATGAACTGAACGATCTGGCGTTGTCGGTGATAGATTATTCGCACTATGACCGCATGTGCGCATATATGGTCAGCCGCGATCCGAAGTTTCCGGAAGGGGAATTCGGGAATCTCGACGCACTGAGGGCGAACTTTGTCGGCATCTTCGATTTAACAGGCGAAATGGTTTTCGGTAGGGCGGTGGCGCTGCCGGATTTTAAGCCGGACCGGATTCCGCAAGGGCTACCGGAAGTTTTCGGCGCCTCCAGCAGTTTGCTGCGCCGGCCGGGTGCTGAGGCGGCCATCTCCGGAGTGCTGCTGTTGCCGGCTGGCCCGATGCTGATTGCCGTCTCACCGATCCTGCCCAACGATCGGAAGGGGCTGGTCAGGGGAACGCTCGTAATGGCCCGTTGGCTGGACCAACGCGATGTTGACCAGCTCTCCCGCAAGACGCGTTTGTCCATTTCCTTGCGGCTCATCCACGGTCCTGTTCTCACGGAAGACTTCGGGGCGGCGCAACGGTTGCTTTCCGTAGATCGGCCGGTGACGGTGCACGTCCTGGGGCCGAACGTGGTGGCCGGGTACCTGCTAGTGAAGGATGTTCAAAACCAGCCAGCGTTAATTCTTAAACTTGAGCTTCCAAGAACGGTCTATTCGCAGGGCAAACTCACAGTACGTTACCTCATGTTGTGGATACTGGCAGCCGGCATTGTTTTCGGCGGCACGATGTTTTTGTTGCTGGACCGCGCAGTTCTTTCGCGGCTCACCCGGCTTAGCAGTAGCGTGGAAGCGATCGGGAACCTCGGGCAAATTTCGGCGCGCGTTCAGGTTGACGGAAATGACGAGCTGACCACACTGGGAAGGACCATTAACCAGACATTAGACGGACTGGAGGCGGCCGAGGAATCCCTGAGACGAACCAATGCCGAGTTGGAGGATCGCGTCAGAACGAGGACCGCGCAACTGGCAGCGAGTAAAGAACTGGCTGAAGCAGCCAGCCGCGCCAAGAGCGACTTTATGGCCAATGTGAGCCACGAACTTCGCACTCCCATGAACGGGATTATCGGCATGCTGGATCTGGCACTCGATAGCGAGCTAAGCGCCGAGTTGAGGGAAGACCTGCGAACGGCGCGATTCTCGGCGGACGCCATGATGACCGTCATTTCCGATATTTTGGACTTTTCGAAGCTCGACACCAAGGGAGTCAATTTGCAATTGGTGAAGTTTAATGTGCTCGACTGCGTAGGCACGGCATTGGAAACTCTGGGTGGGACCGCCGCGGAAAAAGGGCTAAGCATCGTATCCGACGTGCAGAGCCTGCCACAAACGCTGGTGGGCGATCCGGGGCGGATCGGGCAGATCTTGTCGAATCTAGTCGGCAACGCGATCAAGTTTACCGAGCGCGGGCAGGTGCGAATCCGCGTACAGACGGAGTCGGAAACAGACGAACGGATTGAGCTGCACTTTTCCGTCTCGGACACCGGAATTGGTATTCCAGCCGAGAAACAGAATGAGATTTTCGAACGCTTCACGCAGGTGGATATGTCCTCAACGAGGAAACATGGTGGCCTGGGACTGGGGCTGACGATTTGCTCTCAATTGGTTAAGGAGATGGGTGGACAGATCTGGGTTGAAAGTAAGACGGGCACTGGAAGCACGTTTCACTTTACGGTGCATGTCCATCGCGCCGCGCAAGATACGACTGAACTGGTTGGAACACTGTGGTGAACTTCCCGCGCGGGGCGAACGTAATGTGAGTGATGACGTGGCGCGGGCGGGTTGCGTGGGCGCTGGCAGGGGTTGGCGCCGGCTTGGCGCTGTGGCTCGGGGCGGGGGTGGCGCTGTGCGAAACCGCCGTTCACGTTCCCAAAAGAGCCTCACCGGAAACCTGGTTTGCGCATACTGACCGCCAGACTGTCCAAATAACGGCGAGCGATGGCGCCGTGCTTCGGGCGTGGCTCTTTATTCCTGAAGACAGCAACGGAAGCTCGGTACTGCTGCTGCATGGGATCTCCGATTCACGAGCAGGAGTGATGGGGCTGGCACGGCTATTCGTGGAGAATCGCTATGCTGTCTTGGCTCCTGACAATCGCGGGCATGGAGAAAGCGGCGGAGAGCTTGCGACCTATGGATTGCGTGAGGCGGATGACGTCCACCGGTGGGTGGATTGGATGATCGCGGCCGAACACCCGCGAAATGTGTACGGTATGGGAGAGTCGCTGGGAGCGGGAGTACTGCTGCAGTCGCTGGCGCGTGAGCGGCGGTTCAGCGCGGTGGTGGCGGAATGCCCGTTTGCGAATTTCGAGCGTGTCGCCGTGGACCGTGTGGCACAGCGGATTCCGGGGCGTCTTTTCACCAGCCGTGCGCTTGCGACGCCGCTGGTTTGGTTGGCATTCCTGTATGCGCGCGTGAGATACGGTCTGGATTTCCGCGATGCGTCGCCCGAGCGAGCGGTGGAACACAGCGCAACGCCGGTGCTGCTGATTCATGGCTTGGCCGACACGAACATCTATCCGGCGCATTCGGAGACACTGGTGGCGCGGAATCCGCGGAACGTTAGGCTGTGGCTGGTTCCTGGGGCACGGCATACTGCGGCGTTTGGCACCGCCCCACAGGAGTTCCGGGCGCGAGTGTTGGGTTGGTTTTCGGAGCATGAGAGGTGAGGCGGGTTAAGGCACCGACTCCGTTGAAGACGCCGCGTGGCGCACGCACTCTTGCGTGCTGCATCGACACTCGTGTCGATGTCCGCCCGACGCCGAGACGAGTCTCGGCGCAGCACGCAAGAGTGCGTGCGCCACGCGGCGTCTTCATCACCTTTGGTGGGCCAGCAGGCCCATGGAAACTCCCTGACGGTCGCGGTTCGGTAACGCTCTCCGTCCCGTTGTATACTGATCCGAGCGATGATTAAGATCAGAACACAAGTAACGGGGTGAACTATGCAGATCGATCAAGACAAACTCAATCAATTTCTAGGACAGATGGTAGGTGAATTAGGTGCGGCGATGAACGCCGCGCTGGTGCTGATCGGGGACAAACTCGGGTTGTATAAGGCGATGGCCGGGGCGGGGCCCATGACTCCCGCGGAACTGGCTCGCAAAACTCAAACCGACGAACGCTACGTGCGCGAATGGCTGTCGGCGCAAGCAGCCGGGGGTTATGTTACCTACGATGCCGCCTCGAAAAGCTTCACGCTGCCGGACGAACAGGCCTTTGCGCTCGCGATGGAGGATTCGCCGGCGTATATGCCGGGGGCTTTCCACATTATCAGCGCGGTCATGAAAGACGAGCCGAAGCTGACCGAGGCGTTTCGCTCGGGCGACGGCGTGGGCTGGGACGAACACGACGCGGCGCTTTTTATTGGAACCGAGCGATTCTTCCGGCCCAACTATGCGGCGAATTTAGTGAGCTCCTGGATTCCGGCGCTGGACGGCGTAGAAGCGAAGCTGAAGCAAGGCGCGCGCGTGGCCGATATCGGCTGCGGGCATGGCGCGTCCACTATTTTGATGGCGCAGGCCTATCCGAATTCGCGCTTCGTCGGATTCGATTATCACGGACCGTCCATCGGCTTTGCGCGCCGGGCGGCGGTGAAGGCGGATACGAAGAACGCGAGCTTCGAAGTGGCTCGGGCGCAGGATTTTCACGGGGACAAGTACGATTTTGTAACGTTCTTCGATTGTCTGCACGATATGGGAGACCCGGTGGGAGCGGCGAAGCACGTGAGAGAGATGATGAATCCGGATGGATCCTGGATGATCGTGGAGCCATTCGCGCACGACGATCTGGAAAAGAATCTGAATCCGCTAGGACGCCTGTTTTACGCAGCGTCGACGATGGTTTGTACGCCGGCGTCGCGGGCGCAGGAGGTGGGATTGTGTTTGGGAGCGCAGGCGGGGGAGGGCCGGATGCGGAAGGTGGTGACTGACGCAGGCTTTAAGAAATTCCGGCGGGCTACGGAGACGCCGTTTAATTTGGTTTACGAAGCGAAGGGGTAGGCGGAAGAATCCAGGAGTCAGAATTCAGGAGCCAGGAGGCGGAAGGCGGGAGGCAGGCGGCAGAATTCTGGGTTTTGGTAAGCTGGGGGCATCCATGTGGAGATGGGCGATTCTGTTGCTGGTTCCTGTCATGCTGTTTGGGCAGCACCGGGGTGGGCGTGGTAGCGCTGCTCCTCCGCCGCCTTCTGCTTCACCTGACTTCAAGGATGTGGTGGCTACTTTTGCGGGCGTGCTCAAGAATGTGTCCAAGAAGGAGATCACGCTTGAGCTGGACGATAGCCACGAAATCATGACTTTCCGGCGGACTAAGGAAACGAAGTTCACTGACGGCGGGACTGAGGTGAAGGCTACAGCGCTTGATCTCGAAAGCCACGTAAGCGTGGATGCCAAACAGGACCCGGACTCAAAGCTCAGGGCCGTCGCGGTGAAAGCCGAACAGGAAGCTAAATCGGCGGCTAAATAGCCGCTACCACATTCTGCCTTCGGGCATCCAGTTTCTGGAGATGTAGTCGATAGCGACTTGTCCCAGCAGCACTTCGTCGATATCGTCTGGATCTTCCTGTTCCCGCTACTGTATCTGATCGGGCGCACAAAGGAACTTGTCTAAATATGCATTCCGTACCCTCGGTTCGAACCTATGTCCTGGTCTGGCTCACGCTGACCATCATGACCGGCGTCACGTTCTATGTCTCCAAGATTGAGATGGG
>Ga0207031_10357_pt1 | contig 10927 bp, 10 predicted proteins | sample Alteio_BWMinCont_37_FD_153278 | JGI IMG/M metagenome (GOLD analysis project Ga0207031, IMG submission 153278) | Enriched cells from forest soil in Barre Woods Harvard Forest LTER site, Petersham, Massachusetts, United States -... | ecosystem: Environmental > Terrestrial > Soil > Temperate forest >... | reverse complement strand
CATAATGCCAACCAACTGGTTCGCGGCCTCCCTCAGGCGTTTGAGCCAGAGCAATCGAACAGGCAAGTTTGTTTGGCGGTAACCTTTCTCTGCGGGAGGAGGCGTTGCCGCGACTGGTTGCACTTCGCGGAAGTTCCACTTGCGAAGGCGCACGGTGCTGACCCCAGGGAATCCCATGAAGTGAAAGGTTGGCTATGAGTTTTGCCGATCGAAGGGAAGCCATTCGAAGGTCTCTGTATTTCCTGCACACCTGGCCGCGACGGTATGGGCTTGCTCTGATCGCGGTGGCCGCGGCTAGTCTGTTGCGCTATGCCTTGAGCAAATTGCTTGGGGCCAATCTTCCTTTCCTGCTGTTCTACCCCGCAATCTGGCTGGTGGCTTGGATGGCAGGATTGGGGCCGGGCGTCTTCGCCGTCGCTTTATCCGAAGTGTCAGCCGTTTACTTGCTGTTCGGGCCGGCGAACACGTCAGCGTTAGGTCTGCCACTCAATCCAAATGGGCTGATCCTGTTCTCGATCGCGGGAGTGGCACTGAGCGCGCTGACCGACACGTACCGAAAACGAGCCCAAAGGTTGCAGGGATTCGAAAGGGCGGTGGAAGGTCTGGAAGAGATGATCGTCGTGGTGGACCACGACTACCGCTTCGTAATTGCGAACCGCGCCTTCCTGAATTATCGGAACCTGGAGAGAAGAGATCTGATGGGCCGGCGAGTTGGGGAAACCCTAAACCCGGGCGTCTTTGAGACGACGATCAAGGCAAAGCTGGATGAATGCCTCCAGGGCAAGATCGTGCAGTACGAAATGCGGTACCGGTACCCGGAGCGGGGCGAGAGGGATCTCTTCATCACTTACTTTCCGATCCAGGGGCCGGGCGGAGTCGACCGGGTGGCGAGCGTGTTGCAGGACATCACCGAGCGCAAGCGGTCGGAGCAATCCCTGCGTCTATTCCGCACGTTGATAGACCAGTCCAACGACGCGGTGCAGGTGATCGATCCTGAGACGCTTCAGTTTCTGGACGTCAACGAGAGAGCCTGCAAGGACTTGGGTTACACGCGGGAAGAGCTATTGTCACTGACCGTGTACGACATTGATCCGGGTGCCGACGAGGCGTGTCACGCGACGGTTCTGGGCAAGTTGCGGGATGCGGGATCTGTGGTGAAGCAAACGGTTCATCGGAGAAAGGACGGGTCGACCTTTCCGGTGGAAACCAGCCTGAAGTACGTTTCGCTGGAGCGGGACTATGTGGTCGCGGTGTCGCGGGACATCACCGATCGAAAGTGCGCGGATGACGCGCTGCGCGAACGCGAAGAAAAGTTTCGTCAGGTAGCGGATAACATCCAGGAGATTTTCTGGATGGTCGATAGCGACAGCAAACAAGCGATCTACGTGAACCCGGCGTTTGAACAGATCACGGGACGTACGGTGGCGAGTTTGCTGAACGCGCCCCTTTCCTATGACGAGATCATTCATCCGGACCATCGTGCACACGTTCTCAATCGCCTGAGCGAAGCTGCCACCACGGGGAAGTTCGATGAGGAATTTCGAATAGTGCGTCCCGACGGAACGATCCGCTGGGTCGAGGCCCATGGATTTCCGGTTTGCAACGCGGACGGCAAAATATATCGTTTGGCGAGCGTGGTCCAAGACATCACGGCGCGAAAACTCGCGCAGGAGGCGCTGCGAGATAGCGAGGACCGTCACCGGGATCTGGTTCAACATAGTGAGGATCTGGTGTGCACGCACGATCTGGAGGGCAGATTGCTATCCGTGAATCCGGCGCCGGCGCGGGTTCTAGGGTACGAGGTTGCCGAGCTGCTAAAGATACCGATGCGCGACCTGATCGCGCCAGAGGCTCGTGAACAGTTCGACGCATATCTGGAAAGGATCAAGAAGACTGGGGCGGATCGGGGAATGTTGTGCGTTGTAACGAAGACAGGAGAGCGCAGGATTTGGGAATACAGCAACACGCTGCGCACCGAAGGGGTGGCGTCGCCGGTTGTACGAGGGATGGCGCGCGACATTACGGAGCGAAAGCGGGCGGAAGCGGCGCTGCGCAAGTCGGAACAACGCTATCGCCTGCTGTCTGAACAAAATGTCTCGGGAGTTGCGATCGCCACCATGGAGGGCGAGGTGGTGGATTGCAATGATGGGTGGGCGCGCATTCTGGGCTATGACAAAGCAGACGAAGTTCGCGGCCGCCGGGCATCCGAGTTCTATTTCAACCTCGCCGAGCGGGAACCCATGCTGAGTGAGTTGAAGCAGGAGGGTGCCTTCTTGAGCCGGGAGATGCAACTCAGGCGACTGGACGGTACGCCGATCTGGGTCTTGTTCAACGCAGTGGTACTCGATGGAGGCGGTTACGGAACGCAACTTGTGCAGGCCACGGCGATCGACATCACGGAACGCAAGCAGGCGGAAGCGGCGCTGCAACGCAGCGAAGCCCATTTCCGGTTTCTAGTGGAACAGGCGTCGGATGGGATTTTCATTGCCGATGCTCAGGGGAAGTACCTGGACGTGAACTCAGCCGGAGCTGAAATGCTGGGATACACGCGAGAGGAGATTCTGCAATTGACGGTCGCCGATGTTGTCGTACCGGAAGAGGCGCCCCGCGTTCTAGACGAACGGATCCGCATGCAGGAAGGCCGTGCGGTTCGCAATGAATGGAAATTCCGGCGCAAGGACGGGTCGTTCTTCCCCGGTGAAGTTTCCGGAAAACAACTGCCGGATGGGCGATTGCAGGGAATTCTCCGCGACATCAGCGAGCGCAGGCAGGCGGAGGAAGCTATGCGCCAGAGTGAAGAACGGTTCCGGGTGGCGCTCAAGGATTCTCCCATCACGGTCTTCAGCCACGACCCAGAGCTGCGCTACACGTGGATCTACAACCCGCAGCTTTGTTGGCACGAGGCTATAGGCAAGACCGATGCAGACATCATCGGACCGAAGAAGGCCGCGAGTCTGGTTGACATCAAGCGGCGGGTTCTTAAGGAGGGAGTGGCGTTGCGGGAGGAAGTGGTGATTCCGCATGACGGCAAGAACCACGCATTCGATATTACCGTGGAACCCCTGTTCGACGCAGAAGGAGGCATCGCCGGCATAACCGGCGCCGCCATGGACGTTGCGAGGCTGCGCGAAATGACGGATCGTCTGCAGGACGCGCGGGACAGGCTGGCGCAGGAAAAGTTGTATCTGGAACGTGAGATTCAGTCGGAGCTGGGGTTCGAAGAAATCATTGGACAGAGTCCTGCGTTGCACGAAGTGTTGAAGAATGTGCGGGTGGTGGCGCCGACCGATTCGACAGTCCTGCTCCTGGGTGAGACGGGTACGGGGAAGGAATTGGTGGCGCGTTCGTTACATTCGCTAAGTTCGCGGCGCGACAAGACTTTTATCAAGCTCAATTCTGCCGCAGTGCCTTCAGGGCTGCTGGAGAGCGAGCTCTTCGGGCACGAAAAAGGAGCGTTTACCGGTGCGGTCAGCCAGAAGGTCGGGCGGATTGAGCTGGCGGATAAAGGCACATTGTTCCTGGACGAGATTGGCGAGTTGCCGATGGAATTGCAGCCGAAGCTGCTGCGGGTATTGCAGGATCGTGAGTTCGAGCGGCTGGGCGGGGTCCACACGCTGCGTGTCGATGTGCGGATCATTTCGGCCACCAACCGCGATTTGCGTGAGGACATCGTTGGCAGGAGATTTCGCGAAGATCTGTTTTACCGTCTCAATGTATTTCCCATCGAGTTGCCCTCGTTACGCGAGCGGCGCAGTGATATTCCCATGCTGGTTCATCATTTTGTGCGCAAGCATTCGGCGCGCATGGGGAAGCATATTGACGTCGTCCCTGATGAGACCATGACGGTGCTGCAGAATTGGAACTGGCCGGGGAACATCCGCGAGTTGGAGAACATGATCGAACGCATGGTTATCTTGAGCAAAGATCGCGAACTGGCTGCGCCGCCAGAGGATTTGGACGCGCCGCAGGAGTCTGAGGAAGATAACCTGACGCAAAAGGAACGCGAGCATATCATCCGCGTGTTGCGGGAGACCAACGGAGTGCTCTCGGGAATGGATGGGGCGGCGAGGCGGTTGGGGATCAAGCGCACGACCCTGCAGTCGATGATCAAGCGGTTCGGAATTGAACCGCGGGAGTACGGACGTGGAAGCGGGACCTTTGGGGCAGGATAGAACAGCTCTTCGGCCACAAATCTCAGATTTGAAAGTCAAAATCCCCACCCTCTCGCGAGAAACGCGAGAAGGGAGGGGCACCCTCGCCCGCGATTACTTTGTCAGGCGATTGTATTTTTTCAGGGCTTCACGAAGGCGGTCGTGGGGCAGGGCGATGACGGTGTGATTGTTGATACCGGTCATGGTATCCGCGGCGACCATGGCGTTGACCACGGCTTCTTCGGTGGCCTGGACGGTCGCGAGAAAAATCGGATCGAGCGAATCGTTGGGGAGCATGGTGAGCTGATGCAGTCCCTTGGTGCCGACAGCGCCGGGATTGGCGGTAGAGAAGGCGATGAAGATGTCGCCGGAGCCGTCACCGGAGTAGCTGCCGTCGCGCCCCAGGCCGAGCGAGATTTTTCTGGCGATGCGCTTGAGTTGGGTGGGGATGAGAGGAGCGTCGGTGGCGAGGACCACGATGATTGAGCCGACGTCGTCCTTCCAGACTGTATGCTCGGGAATTTCGCGCCCCACATTGATACCGGCGATGCGGAGTTGCTCGCGCGATCCATAATTGCATTGCACGAGGACGCCGATGGTGTAGCCCCCAGCTTTTTCGTCGAGGACGCGCGAGCTGGTTCCAATGCCGCCCTTGAATTCGTTGCAGATCATGCCCGTGCCGCCGCCGACGTTGCCTTCCTCGACGGGGCCGGTGTGGGCCGCGTCGAGGGCGTGCCAGGCGTCCTCGGGCTTAACGTGGAATCCGTTGATGTCGTTGAGGTAGCCGTCCCAAGTCTCGGCGACGACGGGCAGAGACCACCAGTAACCTTCCATGTCGGGCGTACCGTGTTTCACTTTCCAGGCGATGACGGCGTCGCGAACCACGCCTACGCTGTGCGTGTTGGTGATCATGACGGGGCCGTTGAGAAATCCGGAGTCGTCGACCCAGGTGGTTCCGGTCATTTCGCCGTTGCCGTTGAGGGTGAACCAGGCGGCAAAGACGGCGTCGTTGCTGGCTTTGCCGCGAGGATGAATGGCGGTAACGCCGGTGCGCACGGGGCCTTTGCCGATTTCGAGTTTGCCTTCGCCGGAGATCAGCGTGGTGTGGCCGACCTCGACTCCCTTCACGTCGGTGATGGCGTTGTTCGGGCCGGGAGTGCCGTCGAAGGGAACGCCGAGATCCCGCGCACGCGGCTTGGACTGGGCGGATAGGGTTGTGGCCAAAGTGAAGGTGAAGATGAGTGCGGTCCGGTGGACTCGTAAACGGGGCATGGAGCCTCCAACAAAGCTGGAAGTATACAAGGATGCGAAGGCGAGGAGGGTTACGGTGTTTGGTGCGTTATCGGCCGCCGTGCTCTGGGGTACAATCGCAAACGAGCTTAAATTGCATTGGGGGAAGATTATGGATGGCTGGAGGAAAGCGCTGGTCCTGGGCTCAATCGGTGCGGCGGGGATTCTGTTTATGAAGAAGAAGTATCCGGCGGGTGTGCTGGCCACAGGTGTCGGACTGGCGCTGCTGGCGGCGGAATATCCCGAGAGGTTCGAGAAAGTGCGGCTAGCGCTGCCCGACTATTTCGAACGCGGCATGCGCGTGATGGAAATGGCGGGGCAAGCTGGTAAGCGGATTACTGAGGCGGCGGGGCGTAGCGCCGTGGAATCGTGGGAGGAGTTTGGGGGATGATCTGGACGTCAGACTTCAGACCTCTGACATCAAACCTTAGCTTCAAGTCGAGATGCTTAGGCAGGGGCGAGAGACAAAGTTCTGAGGTCCGACGCCCGAGGTCTGAGGTCCGCTGTCTTCACTCGATGCCGAGTTGCTTTTTGGCGTCGGGGCTGAGGCGTTCGGGGGTCCAGGGCGGAGTCCACACCACATTTACGGTGCAGGTGCTAATGCCCGGCAACTGCTCGATGCGTGATTTCACCTGGGCGCTAATGTTGAAGTGCTCGGGACAGCCTTGCGCAGTCAGGGTCATTTCGACGTTAACGTCCTGCTTTGCATCCGCGTCGACGAGGGCGGGAGAAAACCCAACCTTGTAGATCAGGCCGAGGTCGACGATGTTGACCGGAATCTCCGGATCGTAGCAACTCTTCAGTGCGCTCAAGACGTCTTGTTCCGTGATGGCGGCCATGGCGGAAAACACCTCGCTTTGCTACTTCCAGTTTACCTTATAGTTGCGGCCCCGCGGGCTGGCTGCGACTGCGGCCGGAAACTTGGTAAAGTCTTCCCATGATGAGTCCTGAGGCCAAGCAAAGAATACACCTGGCGCTGCTGCTGGGGGTGGTTGTCTCGACGGTGTACGCGGGCCGTTATTTGTACCAGCGGCATGAAGACGAGGTCGCGGCTGAGAAACTAAAGCAGGCGCAGAACGTGGGGTATTCCAATCCGGATTATTACGTCAGCCCGAAGAAGCTTTATCCCTACGATCTGAAGAGCGCGAAGCAGCTTACGCAGCAGCCGGTTTGGGTGAAGGAAGGATACCGCTATACCTATTACCGATATGACCTGGCGAGCAAGCAGGTGGACTTCGCGCATGACGCGGGGCTGCTGCTGCCGATCGAAAAGCTGGAGATCAAGGATGTGGTCACGGCGGTGCCTGCGGGGAAGGGGGAGCGGCGGCAGATGATGGCAGTGTTTCAGAAAGAGGGGAAGACGTATGCGGTGCCGATTGGGTTCGAGGCGGAGGAGCAGTACAAGATTTATTCCGACGAAATGTTTTTCGTGGAAGATCCGCATGACCTGTACAAGCACTGGGCGGCCGATGTGTGGCAGGCGGTGGCGCAGCACGAAGTGAAGCCGGGGATGAACGAACTGCAGGCGGATTTCGCGATTGGCATGGGTGTGCCGGACGGGGGTAGTAGTTCGTATGAAAAAAACCGTGCGCTATCCGAATGGTGGTAAGCCGATCGTGGTGGTGTATCACGACGGCAAGGCGGCGGAGATCAAGGCGGACTCGACCGGTTCGTGAGTGTTGGGTTCGGGATTCACAACAACGCCTCGTTTTGCGGGCGGGCAGGCGCGGCTTGTGCTACCATGCCGGGCAAAGTTGTAAGTGCCGGAGGGAGAGTCATGACGACTGCACTCAGGCCGTTGAGTACCGGAGAATTGCTGGACCGCACGTTTTCTCTTTATCGCAGCCATTTTGGATTGTTCGTTGGAATCTTCGCGCTGCCATACATGGTCGTCTTAGCTTTCCAGTTGGTGGGGCTCGTCTTTCAATCTTCCGTTCCCAAACCTTCGAACGTCCTGTTAAGTGTAGCTTGGACCCTGGGAGCTGCGTTCTTGGCAGAGGTTCGTAGGCGGACAGCATCATGATCGGCACGCGCGCATTGATCCGCTTCATTTTCGCGGCCACTACGTCGCCGTTCATCCCGGGCATCTGGTAGTCGAGGACCACCGCATCCACGGCGTGCTTGCGGAACAACTTCAGCCCCTCGTCCCCGCCACTCGCTTCCAAAACCTCATAGCCGCTCTGTTCGAGCAGCATCTTCCGCCCAATCAGCCCGTTCCAGTGGTCGTCAATACAGAGAATTCTTGCCTTCGCGCGAGACATGACTACCTCACGTTCCAATCCGGCCAGAATTGTTTTTGTTCAGCGGCGCCGCTCCCCGACAAGAAGCTGCGTTTGCTGGACTTCGAAGTGGTTACCCTGATTCTGCCGCCAGTAGTAACTACTTTCAAATTACGAATGTGCAATCCTCCAGCAGTTACCAACCAATCCACAGGATACGGGTTCAGAAAAGGGCACGGGGTTGGGAAGGACGCGGGGGTTTGGAAGGACGAGGGGTTGGGAAGGACGCGAGGTTGGGAAGGGCACGGCTTCAGCCGTGCCGCCCACGCCACAAAAAAATACGGGCTTTAGCCCCTGAGGGCCAGAGTCCGCATTTGCTTCACCATGACATCTAGAGGAAAGAAAAGAGCGAGTCGCCGTCGACTCGCCCGCTCCTTGAACGCTAAGAACCTGTCAGTGCTGCACGGAACCGACCAGATCATTTTTCATCAGGTTAACTTCCACTCGTCCCCCGCTGCTATGCTTCGCCGCGGTTCCCTCCACCGGCGCATTGCCCAGGCTCATCACATAAATGCGGTAGACCGGAATCTGATGGTTGAGCACTAGATATCGCACCACCGAGTCCGCCATCTTCTGCGAGCTGGCAATCGCAGCCTGACCGTGACCGGCGGAGAACCCGCGAACCTCGATAATGTAGTTGCGCTCAACCTTCAGCGGAGCCGCCATCTCGTCAAGCGCGTCCTTCGACGCCTTGCTCAGAACTGTCTGGCCAGCACGGAAGCGAATTTCAGTCTGCCCACTCCCCTGGTATTTGTCGAGGTTGCCCACGACCTGCTCTTCTGTCGATACCCTTGTGGAGGCCTGCGTAGCCGCCGTCTGCGCCAACTGCGCCCTGCTGGCCGCGTCTGAGGCATGTTGGTCCGCCAGGCTGCTTTTTTCCGACGCCAGCTGAATGCCCCGCTGGGCGCGCGCGTCCACGTCCTTAATGTGATTTCCGTTTTCCGTGGTCAACTCATCCAGTTCGTTGAGGCGGTCCCGGATGGGCGCCACCTGCCGCTGCACGTACTTCTTGTTGGCAAACGGGTGCGTCACCAGATTCACCAGGTTCGGATCGTCGCCGTCCCAGAAATCCTTGGGCGTCGGGGCAGGCAACGGCTCGAGATCGCTGGTGCTCTGGGAAGCTGGAGATTGAGCACCCGTCGCGGCCGGCTGTGCGTTTGCATTGGAACTGGTTTGTTGTGCGAACCCCGTAAGCGCAAGCGCGCCGAACAACGCGGTAAACAACAACGACCTGAACACCGTCATCAAGATCCGATTGTTTTTCATTTTTCGACCTTTTTCCGAGTGGCACACTGGGCGCTCCACTCCAGCCAGATAGGGCATTTTTTTGACCCCTAATTGTGCCCCCAGCGGGCAAAACGTGCAAGCGAATCATTGCGCCGTCGCGGCAGCCTCCCAGCCGCCAAATCCCGTACCCCGCAACGGTTCCAGCCAATTTTCAACTTGGGATCATTTCGCGAGATCAGCCTAGGATGGATCAGAACTGCTGCTTCGGGTAGTTCGTGCCCTTGCGCTCCGTCTTCAACATCTTGCGCTCCGCTTTCCGCTGCGCCTTGGCGTACTTCTTCTGCGCCTTCTGCTGCTTCTTCGCGGCCTTCCGGGCCTCGCGGCTCTCGGGCATGCCATTGGCCCGCATCTGCGCCGTGGCCTGAACCGACCACCCAACACTCAACAAGCCCAACAGGATCGTAGCCCCAAATTTTTTCATCAAGGTCTCCGCGAATCGGAATATGCTTGATTCTACCGCAGAGGATCGACAGAGGATCTGGGTGCCCCACCCTTCTCGCGCACTTCGCGAGAGGGTGGGGATTTTGACTCGAGGAGCAAGCTCAGCCGAACGAGGAACTAGTCCTTCACCGCCCTGTCCGTAATCTCAAGCCCCTTGTCGATGATGGCAAACGCCTCCCGCAGTTGCTGCTCGTTAATGCATAGCGGAGGATTCGTATAGAACGAGTTCCAGCGCACAATCGTGTACAGCCCCTGCTCGCGGAAAAAGCGTCCAAGCGCGCCCATCTCCTCCGAAGTCCCGTTGAACGGAGCCATCGGTTGCCGCGTCTTCCGGCTGCGCACCAGTTCCACGATGCCAAACAGCCCGATCGACCGCACCGCCCCCACCGACGGATGTTTCGCCTGCAACTCAGCGCCAAGCTGCTTCATGATCGCGCCCATCTTCTTCGCGTTCTCGATCAGGTGGTCTTCTTCGTACACGCGGATCGTGGCCAGCGCCACGGCGCAGCCCATGGGATGCGAGTTGTAAGTCAGCCCGCCGTAGAAAACTTTGTCCTGGAAGTGCTGCGCAATATGATGCCGCATCCCCACGGCACCTAGCGGCAGGTAGCTCGCAGTCAATCCCTTGGCCATGCAGACCAAGTCCGGAACGACTTTCCAGTTGTCGATGGCGAACCACTCACCCGTGCGCCCAAAACCGGCCATCACTTCGTCGGCAATCATCAGGATGCCGTACTTATCGCACAGCTTCCGCACGCCCTCGAGATATCCGTCGGGCGGAATCAGAATGCCGTTGGTGCCAACCACGGTTTCGAGGATGAAGGCGGCAATCGTTTGCGGGCCCTCAAGCTGGATTGTCTCTTCGATCATGGCCAGCGAGGTCTCCGCCGATTCCCACCCGCGCTCGATGCCGTGATAAGGATCGAGCACCCGCACCACGCCCGGGATGCCGGGCTCAGCGGCCCAGCGCCGCGGGTCGCCGGTCAGCGAAATAGCGCCCGCGGTCGCGCCGTGGTAAGACCGGTAACGCGCGATGATCTTGTGACGTCCGGTAAAGAAGCGCGAGATCTTGATTGCGTTCTCGTTAGCCTCAGCTCCGCCGTTGGTGAAAAAGAACGTGTCAATGTCGCCCGGAGTGATCTCCGCCAGCTTCGCTCCCAGCCGCGCGCGCGGCTCCGTCGCCATGAACGGATTCGCATAGCACAGCGTCTGCGCCTGTTCGTGGATGGCCCGGATGACGCGCTCGTCCCCGTGACCAATGTTGACCGACATCAACTGGCTGTTGAAGTCGATGAAGCGTTTGCCCTCGGGCGTCCAGAAGTAAATGCCCTTGGCGCGCGCCACGGGGATGGGATCAACCTTCGATTGCGCCGACCACTCAAACAGCGTGTGCTTCTTGGTGAGATCAACGATTTCCTGTCCAGTCATGGAGGAAGTGGTCAGAGTTGTGGTCATAAGAGTCCTTGAAGAACGAATTGC
>Ga0207031_10345_pt1 | contig 10931 bp, 9 predicted proteins | sample Alteio_BWMinCont_37_FD_153278 | JGI IMG/M metagenome (GOLD analysis project Ga0207031, IMG submission 153278) | Enriched cells from forest soil in Barre Woods Harvard Forest LTER site, Petersham, Massachusetts, United States -... | ecosystem: Environmental > Terrestrial > Soil > Temperate forest >... | reverse complement strand
TGCGAAACGCGGGCAAGGCGGCTCGTTTGCTGCGGGGCACTTTGGTCTTATTTGCGGCAGCGTTTGTGTCCTTTCTGGCCGTGCCGCCTGGCTCAGCTCAGGAGTCCGTCTTGGACAAGGGGCCCGCTCCGCCTTACATGGAGCCGGAGCCTCCCGCGACTCCGGTCGAGCCTACTTACGATCCGCTGCGCGCGAACAAGAGCGTTGAGATTGGCAGCTTCTACTTGAAGCGCGGAAATTACGACGCGGCGATCGAGCGATTTCAGGATGCCACGCGCTTCCAGCCGAAATTGGCACGGCCGTATTCGTTGCTGGGAGAAGCCTACGAACGAAAAGGGGATGTGGACAGCGCGCTAGCCGCGTACAGAAAATACCTGTCCGTTTATCGCAACGCGCCTGACCGCGACAAAATCCTCAAGCGGATCGAAAAGCTGGAAAGCGAATCCGGGCACGCGACTTCAAAACAGAAGTCAGGGTAAGCGGTCGAGAAATTTCCTGGCTCGCTCATAATTGGCGTACCGTTTTTCTTCCAATCGAAATTTCAGCGAATGGGCTTCGATGCCGCAGCGCGCAGCGCGCAGCGGGTGCTTCACGTGCAGCATTTCGTGGAAGAGCACGTATTCGACCGCGTAACGCGGCACGCAGGGCCGGTCCAGCCAGCGGTTCATGACGATTTGATCGAGTGCCGGATCGAAGCAGCCGAATTGCGCACGCCAAGTCCGACTGCTCCAGCCAAGTCTGGGGCGATGCAGCCGCCCGCCGAAATACTTGCGGTTGAGGCGCGTGAACAAGGGGGCGAGATCGTAAATCGATCCGCGCGGGCCGGTCTGCACACGGCGGCCTCGAGCGCCACGAAGCGCGGCGACGCGCCGGCGAGTCCGCGGCAAGAGTACGAATTGGCGATAAGCGCCAAGGATTTCGTTGGGCGCGCGACGACGATAAATGCGGGATAAGAGAATCGCCGCGGCCGATTCCAAGACAGCGAGCGGAGCGCCACGCAACGCGTCTGATAAGCGCACACAAGCGGTCTCTTCGCGCAGGCGGATGGTGTGCATCAGGTTGGCGTAAGGATAAAACTCCACTTCAAAACGCGGCGGGCGTCCTCGGCAGCCCAAACGCGTATACAGCCGTTGGAAAACCGCAGCGCCTCCGGGAACTGGGCTGGGACGTTCGCGTTTCATTGTGGCCGGCGGCGCACCGGAGGCGGTGCATTCTCCTTGAGTGCGTCCGCGGCATCTCTGATCGCGTCGGTAGTGGCGTCGATGGCGTCATCGAGATTGTCTTTGAATTGCTCGACGGAGCGGCCTTTCGCGGACAATTCTTTCAAATAAGCCAGAAATTCGGGCGCGCGGCTTTGCATCTCCTTGGTGGCGTCGCGGATGTCCTGCTGTTTGTCGACACCGAGCTGGATCAGATCCGTACCGTCATCAATGCAGCCAGCGTAGGCATTGATGAGCGTGTTGATCCGCTCGTCGCGGTGCAATTCGCCGGGATGGGCGAATTCGTATTGCAGCTTCTTGATGCGATCAGCAGCGAAGGAGATGAACAGCTTGATGCGTTCTGAAGTGGTCTCCGCATCGCGAATTTTTTCGGATTCGGCGTCGGACAGATAATCCTTCTTTTGAGCGAAGGCCGGGGATGTGGCTGCGGTAATCCCGGCGGCGCAAAGAAACGTTGCAAGCACGAGCGGCAGAGGGCGCATGGCGAGCTTCATCAAGGATCTCCTCTCTTCGATCGCTTCCCGGCTAGAGAAGGAAAAAGCGCCTCGATAAGCAAGTTGTGGGAATTGGCCAAATCCGAGCGCACCGCCTGAAACCACGGCCTCTTATCCAGCGGGAGCTGAAGGATCAATTCATCGATGTGCCGCAGCGTTTCGCGAAGACTGATTTGCAGCTCCTTGAAGCCGGCGGGGTGCTGCTCGGCATTCACACCGGTAGCCGCAAGCGCCTGCACTGTGCCTTCCACCTGGTCGCGGTAGTGCTCGAGGTCGGCAAGAGATTGTTCCTCTTTATCCGCCTTTAAGTCCGCGCGAGCCTCTTCGATCTCGAAGCGGCCCAATTTGGCGAGTATCTTGGCCTTGGCCACGGGATCGCGCTCCAATTGAAATTGCGCCTCATACTTCTCGCGCGATTCTTGTTCGGCAGCGCTGATAGCAAGACAGGCGGAAAGAGCCATGGTTGTCACGATCAGAACGAGAATCGAGATTCTACAGCGATGATTGGAACGCCGAGCCACTTTTTTCGCTCCGAAGCTCCACCTTGCTACGTCCCGAAGCCGCTCTTTATTTCTGGCCGAAAAGCGGATCGTCGTTCAGTGGCGAAAGCTCGTTCTTCGGCCAGACTTTCGCCGCGCGATAGTTTCTTCGCGATGCGGCTACGCCCGCCGCGAAGAAGGCGTCTTCCGCGTCTAACTATTTTCTAGAACCCTTTCCTAATTCGCGCAAGAGAAGCGTCAGTCGCGCTTGCGCCTGGAAGTCTTGATCGGGACGCTCGCCTCGATCCAATTCGAGAAACTTTTGATAAGCGGCGGCCGCTTCGGGTTTCCGCCCTAGTTTATCGCACGAGAGGGCGCGGAAGAACCAACTAAGCGGGCTCAGGGTTTCACGTTGAGCGAGAAGATCTAAAGTGGAAAGCGTGTTTTCGTACTGGCCGGACAAGTAATAGACCCCAACCAACTCTCGCAAGGCATCGGAATTGCCCGGAGCCAGTTCGAGAGAGCGCCGGAGTTCTTTTTCGGCCGCAGTGTAATCACGCAACTCCATTTTCGTTTGGCCCGTCCACATATGAAGTTGAGCATCGTTCGGCGATGCGGCCAGCGCTTTCTGAAACGACGCATCAGCCTCGGTCCACTTCTTCTGCTGCAGATAGATGCTGCCGCGAAGCTTGAGAGAATCGGCAGTCGGGGCCTCGCTCTTGTCAAGCTGATCGAGCTCATGCAAGGAGTCGTCGAAGCGGTTCAGGTCTTCCAAGGCCACGGCACGCTCAAAGCGGGCGTGGCTGTCGCCGGGAGTCTTCTGCAGGTAATCGGCGAAAACATCGACGGCTTCGGTGGTCTTTTGCTGGGCGAGCAAAGATTCGGCCAAGCCGAGTTGGGCCGGCGCGGAATCGAGCTTCAGGGAGAGCAATTGACGAAAGCCGGTCTCGGCTGCGGAGTTTTGGCCGTCCGCTAAAAGTGCGCGAGCGAGCGCAAAAAGAATGACATCGTCTTTAGGCGCAAGGGTAGCCGCGGCGCGATATTGTTCCATGGCTTCCGAGCGCTTGCCGCTACGTTCGAGGGACTCTCCCAACAGGTAGACCGGGCGGGGCTGTCCTGGCAGCAAATCCACGGCGCGCCGGAAGGATTCCGCCGCGGCCGCAGCGTCGGAATCGAGCAACGATATTCCCAGGTTCAAATGCGCCGGGGCGAGCTTTGCATCGAGGGAAATGGCCCGGCGATATTCCACTATAGCCTCCGGATTTTTATTCAACCCGGAGTACGCAAATCCGAGCTCGAAGTGAGGTATCGCTTCGATGGGTTTTGCCGCGGCGATTTTTTCGAGCAAAGGAATGGCGGCGGCAAAGTCTTTGCGGTCGAGCGCATCCTGAGCCTGAGCGAGTAGCGGGGCAAGAGGGTCGGCGCTGTTTGGCTGGGGCTTTGATTGCGAATTCGACGGCGCCCGAGAAGGAGTTTGCGGAAAGAGCGCCGATGGAAATATAGGCGCGAGAAACGCGATCAAGACGAACGCGGCGAGATGTCGATGGGCTCGAATTGGAGGAAGCCTCAGGGTGCTGAGTCGGAAGTGAACATTATATGAGAGATTCTTCGACTCCGTGGCCGCGCGGCCCAAAAATCGGCCGTGAAAAAGCACGCGGCCACTTCGCTCAGAATGACACGCTGTCGGTTACAGCTTTGCGCTCGAGAAGCGCCGCGGGACGCCCGGGCCTGAGTCCACAGCGCAGCGCGCCTCGGGTCTTCCGCTAAACCTTATTTCGGCGGTTAGCCATTCTTCCGGCGAGAAAGCACATCAAAATACGAAGACAAGGCTGCCGCGCTAAAGACCGCGGCTCTACGTTCAAACCTTTTCGGCGGTTAGCTGTTCGCAACGGAAGTGCTCTTGGAGGAACCCCGGGCGTCGCCACGGCCGTTATTATTTTTGAGGGCGCGCGCGAGATATTTGCCGGTGTAAGAGTGCGGGTTACGCGCGACCTGCTCGGGAGTTCCCGAGGCCACGATGGTGCCGCCCTGCGCGCCGCCTTCCGGACCCAAATCGATCACCCAATCGGCTGATTTGATGACGTCGAGATTGTGTTCGATGACGATGATCGAAGCCCCGCCCTCCAGGAGCTTGCGAAAAGCGATCAGGAGCTTCTGGATGTCGTCGAAATGCAATCCTGTAGTCGGTTCATCGAAAATGTAAAGAACGCCGGGATTGGCGGTGTGAATCAGGTGAGCGGCGAGCTTCAGCCGCTGCGCTTCGCCTCCGGAAAGCGTGGTTGCGGATTGACCCAGGCGCAGATACCCGAGACCTACCTCCTCAAGAACCTTGAGTTTGGAGATCACGCGCGGCACGCCGAAGAAGAATTGCAGAGCTTCGCGCACCGTCAGGCCGAGGACCTCGTGAATGTTTTTGTCGCGATAGCGGACTTCGAGCACCGAGCTCTTGAAGCGAGTGCCGCGGCATTCCTCGCAGATGAGTTCGACATCGGCAAGAAACTGCATCTCGACCGTGACCGTGCCATCGCCCTGGCAGGCTTCGCAGCGGCCGCCGGGAATATTGAAGGAAAAGTGTCCCGCCGTGAGACCGCGGCGCTTGGCATCCGGGGTGGAGGCGAAGACGTCGCGTATGGAATCGAACGCTTTCAAATACGTCGCGGGATTGGAGCGGGGAGTGCGGCCGATGGGCGATTGATCGACGAGAACAACCTGGTCGAGCTGCGTATCACCCTCGATGCGATCGCAGAGTTCCTTGAAACTGACACCGGCGCGCTTGGCTTCGAGCGCTTTGTAGAGCACGTCGTGAATTAGCGTCGATTTGCCGGAACCGGAGACGCCGGTCACCGCGACCATGGTGCCGAGCGGGAACATCACGTCGATATTGCGCAGGTTATGCGCGTGAGCGCCGAAAATGCGCAGAAAACGGCGAGAAGGCTTGCGGCGCAGCGAGGGTACAGGAATGCGCAGCTCGCCATTTAAGTAACGCGCGGTGAGGGAGTCCGGAGAATCCAGGAGATGCTCGCGCGGACCACAAAAAAGGAGCTTGCCGCCCAGTTCGCCGGCTCCCGGTCCGAGGTCGAGCACATAATCGGAGGCGGCGATGGTTTCGGCGTCGTGCTCGACGACAAGAATTGTGTTCCCCAAATCGCGCAGGCTTTTGAGAATTTCGATCAGCCGGTGAGTATCGCGCGGATGCAGGCCGATGGAAGGCTCATCGAGCACGTAGAGGGCTCCGACTAATTGCGAACCGAGAGACGTGGCGAGCTGGATGCGCTGCGCCTCGCCGCCGGAAAGCGTGGAGGTGAGGCGATCCAGCGTGAGATATTCGAGTCCAACCTGATCCAAAAAACGCAGCCGCTGTTGAATCTCCTGCAGGATTCTGTCGGCGATGGCAGCCGCTTCCGGCGCCAATTCGAGCGAGTCGAAAAATCGGCGGGCCTCGGTAACGGTGAGCTTGCAGACTTCGGTAATCGATTTTTCCTGGATGTGCACGGCGCGAGCTTCGGCGCGGAGCCGCGTGCCACCGCAATCGGGGCAAGTAGCATAGCCTCGATAACGGCTGAGAAAAACGCGTACGTGCAGCTTGTATTTCTTTCGTTCGAGCCAGGCGAAAAAGCCCTTGACGCCCGTAAAGTCGTCGTCAGGATCGCCCTCAATAATGAGGTCTCTCTGCTCGGCGGTGAGTTGGCGGAAAGGAACATCGAGAGGAATGCCGCGAGCGCGAGCGAATCGCTTCAGGTCCTGCCAAAGGGAACGATAACGCGGCTTCGTCCAGGGTTGAATAACGCCTTCGTTGATGGACTTGCCGCGGTCGGGAATCACCAGATCGATATCGAAATCGATCGTATTGCCGAAGCCCTGGCAACGGGGGCAGGCGCCGTAGGGATTATTGAACGAAAACAGGCGCGGCTCGGGCTCCTGATATGTGAGGCCGCACTTCTTGCATTCGAAACGATCGCTGAAGACGATGCGCTCAGTCTCAGGATGCGTCTCTGAAGGCGGGAATTCGAGGATGGCTTCGCCTTTGCCTTCGCGATAGCAGATCTCGACCGAATCGGCGAGACGCGAACGGATCTCCGGCGCGACGGCGAGACGATCGACCACGACATAGATGGCCTGCGAGAAATCCAATTCCAGGAGAGTTTCCGGTGAAGAGAATTCGTGGAGTTGTCCCGCCTGATAAAGGCGGTTGAAGCCGCGCTTTTGCAGATCGACCAAGGCTTGGCGGACACTCTCGGCGTTTGGCTTCGATGATTTTCGCGAGCCCGGCTTCTTGGGGGGCTCAGGAATCGCAAGGCGGAAGAACACGTAGAATCTGCGGCCTGGTTCGAGCGCGAGGACGCGCGTGGTGATGGCATCGATGGTGTCGCGCTGGACTTCGCTGCCGCAACGCGTGCAGAAAGTGCGGCCAGCACGCGCGTAGAGCAGGCGCAGATAGTCATAAATTTCGGTGGCGGTGGCTACAGTCGAACGCGGGTTACGGGTGGCGTTTTTTTGCTTGATGGCGATCGCCGGAGCGATGCCGGAGATTTCGTCGACGTCGGGCTTTTCGATGCGCTCGAGGAATTGCCGGGCATAGGCGGAGAGCGATTCGATATAGCGCCGCTGGCCTTCGGCGTAAATGGTGTCGAAGGCCAGGCTGGACTTTCCCGATCCCGAGACGCCGGTGACCACGGTTATGGCATTGTGGGGGATCTCGAAGCTGATGTTCTTCAGGTTGTGTACACGGGCGCCGGAAACCACGATGGACGCGGGCTCGTCAAGAATTGCAGGTTTATCGATGATTTCGGGCTTATCGCTCATGGACGTTCACCGGCGCTCACGGAGCGCCACTGTGCTGCACAGCCGGAATTTCGGTGGCAATCTAAACGAAAAATTATACGTCGCGGGGGCAGGGGCGGCAAATTGGCATGCGCCGAGGTTCAGACAGATAATTCAATCGAGGAAAAATGTGATCGTCTTTAGGCGGACTCTCGCATCTATTTGATAGAAGAGGGATTCTTCGACTTCGCGTCCCGACGGAAATCTGAAGAGCCGATTTCCCAAGGCAAAAGAATCGGGACGATTCGCTCAGAATGACGAGTTCCAAAGAGGCCGAGATGGCGTTTTCGCGAATTGTGTGGGTCGTGCTGGATAGCGTCGGCATCGGCGCGCTGCCGGACGCCGATCAATATGGCGACGTCGGCCGGAATACGCTGGGGCACATCGCGCACTCCCGGCCGCTCGCCATTCCTAATCTCGTCCAGCTCGGACTCGCGAATATCGAGCCGCTACCGCATTTATCACCTGCCAACAAGCCCACAGGCTGTTTCGGAAAAGGAGCGACGCGCTCGCCGGGGAAAGACACGACTACAGGTCATTGGGAGATGGCGGGAATCTGGTTGGAACGCGCTTTTCCCGTTTATCCGCAGGGCTTTCCGCCCGGAGTGATGCAGGCATTCGAGCGTGCCATCGGACGAAAAACGCTCGGCAATAAGCCGGCGAGCGGCACGGAGATTCTCAAGGAATTGGGCGCCGAGCACGTGCGCACTGGTTATCCCATCGTGTATACCTCCGGTGACAGCGTTTTCCAGATCGCGGCACACGAAGATGTGATTCCTGTGCCGGAGCTTTATCGCTATTGCGAAATCGCACGTAAGATTCTGGATGGACCGCACCGAGTCGGCCGCGTGATCGCCAGACCTTTTACTGGCGCGCCTGGGAATTTTCGACGCACGGAGCGGCGTCACGACTACGCGGTAGAGCCGCCGCGGCCGATGTTGCTGGACGTGCTTACAGACCGCAAGGTGCCCGTTCTGGGGATTGGAAAGATTCACGACATCTACAACGGCCGCGGGCTTGGGAATTACGTGACCACCAAGAGCAATGCGGACGGAATGGAGAAGCTACGTTCCGCATTGGACCGGCAACGCGGTGGGTTGATCTTCGCCAACCTGGTGGATTTCGACATGCTGTACGGCCACCGCAAAGACGTGGAAGGCTTCGCGCGATCGCTGGAGGAGTTTGATTCGCTTCTCGGCCCGCTGCTGACTAGCTTGGGGAAAACGGATCTGTTCCTAATCACCGCGGATCATGGCTGCGATCCCGATCCGGCTTGGCCTACGACGGACCATTCCCGGGAATACGTGCCGATTTTGGCTTACAGCCCCGGAGGACAGCATGGCACGAACTTGGGCGTGCGCGAGACGCTGGCGGATATGGGGCAGACCGTGGCGCAGAATTTTGGCGGAGAGATTTCTCACGGAGAGAGCTTTCTCGCAGAAGTTGACGGTGTCTGAAGATCTGAAAAGCTAACACTTAGACAACCGCAAGAGCGAAGAGGGATTCTTCGCTTCCGTGGCCGCGCGGTCCGAAGACGGACCGCTGGTAAAAGCGCGGCCACTGACGCTCAGAATGACGCCGCAGTGTGGTTGTTCAATTGCCGGCGCTGGTGGAGAGAGCGGGGCCGCGAGCGTAATAGCCGGTGCGGGTGCGCACCTGAAGCTTGCCGGAGCCCTTCTGCGGACCGACGCTGATCTGCACGGTCCGATAGGTACCGTCGCGGGCCGTATTCGTGGGGTAATAGGCTACCGTGTACTGATTGCGGATATCGCGGGCAATCTGTGTGCAGATGGATTGGGTGTCTGACACGTTCTCGGGAAAGAAAGCCAGCCCGCCTGTAGACGTGGCCAATTCGGTAAGCGCGCGGCGTGCCTTTTTCATGTCGCCACGGTTGTGCTTGATATCGTCGTCACTGAAGATTCCCACGGCATAAATCAAGGCGTCGGAACGCTGAGCTTCTTGCACGGCATTGGCCAGCGTGCGGCGGCTGGCGTTATCCACGCCATCGGTCACTACCAGAAGCACCTTCTTGTCTTTTGCGCCCTTCTTCAGATGATCAAGCGATCCGATAACCGCATCGTAGAGCGCGGTACTGCCGCGCGCATCGATACGATCCAAGGCGTCCTTCATTTCACTGATATCGTTGGTAAAGTCGTGGATCGTGTCCAAGTAAAAATCATCATTAAAATTGACGACGAAGGCCTCATCCTGAGGATTACTGGTTTTCACGAGAGTCAAAGCCGCGGCGTTTACCTGAGGCCGCTTCTCGCGCATGCTGCCGCTATTGTCGACGACCAGGCCCATGCTTACGGGCACGTCTTCCTGGCTGAAAACCGAGATCTTCTGATCGACCTTGTCTTCCAGGACGTGGAAATCGTTCTCCTTCAACCCTGGGACGAACTGCCCGCGATCGTTCACGACCGAGACGTGCAGGACAACGAGATTTACGTCCTTCTTAATGGAGTAATCAGGCCCCTCCAAGGGAGCCTGGGGAGCAGAGGGCTGTTGGGGCCGCTGCGCGTGAACAAAGGGAGCAGCAATCGCCAGGACCGCGGCCGCAAAAATCAGCGTGAACGCAGATAGCTTATTGAGCCGGTGCGTAGTATCCCGTCTTGGCGTAAACGTTGAGAGGCGGAAGCCCTTTAGGCGCGAGGAGCTTAACTTTGATTTTTCTCCAGGCGCCATTGTGACGCAGATCGCTTGGTTTATATCCGAGGACATATTGGTTACGCAGCTCCATTCCAATTTTGGCGGCGATATCGGGCAAATCGCCCAGGCTGGAGACTGGGAAGACGCGACCACCCGTCATTTCAGCGAGTTCGGAAAGCAGGCTGGGTCCGTAGCGCTCCTCGGTTGTTCGGCCCATATCGTTGACATCAAAAATCCCCATGGCGTAAAGCTGGCAGTCTGCTTCTTTAAGGAAATTCCGAATGTCCGCCTCGTTGTAGCGACTATGATTATCGCCTCCATCGGAGATGATGAGCAAGGCCCGCTTGCCGTTCTTGGCACCCCTCATTTGGCTCAGGCCCAGGTAAATAGCATCCAGTAGCGCCGTGCGGCCCTTGGCGACGGTAAACATCATGCGACTTTCGAGTTCCTCGATGCTGGAGGTGAAACGGCTGGTCAGCTCTGCACGATCGTTGAAGCTGACCAGGAAAAACTCGTCCCGGGGATTAGCCGTACGCATGAACTGAATGGCGGCTTGCCGGGCTTTATCGACTTTGTCCGCCATGCTGCCGCTCATATCGAAGACCAAGCCAATGGAAATCGGAACGTCCTCGCTCGAGAAAGCGGAGATCTCCTGTTCGATGCCGTCTTCGAAAACCTTAAAGTTTTCCTTGTCGAGGCCGGTGACCAGCCGACTATAAGGATCGGTAACGGTCACGTTGACCAAAGCCATCTCGACGTTCAGTTTGATGCCGGCGGATTTCTTGATGTCGGGTTCGTAAGATTGATTCGGAGGTTCGGGGCCCGTGACCTGCGCCAGGGCGGGTGCTGCGAACACAACGAGGGCGAGGAGAGCTACGTACAGCAGCCCCTGTCGTTTACCTGTCACCATTACAAACCCCCTCCCGGACCTGGGCCGGGCGGCTGCGGGGAAATCCCGCCTATTCTAGCACTAGATTCGGCCCATGCAACACTGCGTTGCTGTAGACGGCGTTAACTGTTGCTGTAGCCTTAACGGCGCCAGAATGCAGCCAAGACGGCTAATTGTCGCTCCGAAGCTCGGCCTTCCGACGTCTTATGCTAGCATCGTGGCGATGAGCTTCATCAGTTGAGATGAAATAAGTACAAAACAGAGACAAATTCGAGATACGACGAAAAGCTCTCACGAGCTAGTTCACCATGAACATTCTGGCCGTCATTCCTGCACGTTATGCGTCGACTCGCCTTCCGGGCAAACCGCTCGTTTCGAT
>Ga0207031_10354_pt1 | contig 10967 bp, 9 predicted proteins | sample Alteio_BWMinCont_37_FD_153278 | JGI IMG/M metagenome (GOLD analysis project Ga0207031, IMG submission 153278) | Enriched cells from forest soil in Barre Woods Harvard Forest LTER site, Petersham, Massachusetts, United States -... | ecosystem: Environmental > Terrestrial > Soil > Temperate forest >... | reverse complement strand
CGGAACTGTTGGCGAAAGCAGACGCGGATCGTGGTTCACTTCGCGGCGTTGGAATAGGCTTTGGCGGACCAACGGATGACCAAACGCAAACCGTTATCAAGTCACATCAGATAACGGGTTGGGATAATTTTCCCCTGGCAAACTGGATCAGTGAGCTGGTCGGTGTTCCCGCGGTGTTGTGCAACGATGCCGATGTCGCTGGTTTGGCTGAGGCACTGTTCGGCGCTGGGAAAGGGCTCTCACCCATCTTCTACATCACTGTTGGCACAGGGGTAGGAGGCGGCCTCATCATTGATGGACAGGTTTTCCGAGGTGTTGGACGTGGTGCCGCCGAGATCGGCCATCTTCGAGTTCGACATCCGAGTCTGATTGAGAACGGGGAGTTTCTGCCCATCGAGGCTTACGCTTCCGGTGATGGAATCTCGATGCAAGCCGCCATATTGGAGAGCAGGGGCGATAAGCTCAGTGGCATCCGTAAGCAGTGTTCCATCGGCCCCATCACCGCGAAGGCCGTTGGTGTAGCCGCTCATGAAGGCGATGAAACCGCCAGAAGGCTCCTAGGGGATGCCCTGCAAGCACTCGCCGAGGGTATTTGCGATGTGATAGCTCTCTTATGTCCCAGACGAATTGTGATTGGTGGCGGCATTTCGCTTATGGGCGATGATTTGTTCCTTACACCGCTGCGTCGATTGGTTGCTGAACGAGTCTTCACGCCCTTTGCGGGTCTAACTGATATCGTTCCCGCTGCCTTGGGAGAGGAAATGGTGATTCACGGAGCGCTGGCATTGGCCCGGCAAAGGCTTAGCGGGTAGACTGGTGAATGTAAGGAGATCAACACGACAACAGCCAGTACAGCCAAGAAGCTGATGACAGCCAATGAGTTCTGGGATTTCGTCCATTCACCGGAGAACGAAAACCGCGATTTTGAATTGATCCGTGGAATGATCCTTGAACTTTATGCTGAACGCGTTGGAAAGGGTTATGTGGTTACAAACGACTCGGGAATAACACTTTCAGAAGATCCTGACGCAGTTGTAGGGCCGGACGTTGCATTCTTTACCGATGTAATGTCTTTGATGATATGAATCCAAAGTGGTCTGATGTTCCGCCACTCTTGGTTGCAGAAATTCGTTCACCGAATGACCGTCCCATTAGTCTCATAGCCAAGAGCCGCGATTACATAAGAAACGGTGTCAAGGCGGTCTGGTTGGTGGATGATGAAGAACGCACTGTTGCAGTTTTTCTCCGTAATATGATTCCGGACGTAATCACGGAAAATCAAGAACTGAGCGGTGGCGAAGAGTTGCCGGGATTTGTTTGTCGTGTGTGGCCGATTTCTTTAAACTCCCCGGTGACAAGCCAGCGCCTCGACCCCAACAGCCTAGCGCTTGATATGTCTTTTATTCGTATCAAAATCTGCGGTGTCACAACTCAGGAAGATGCTCGTTTTGCCGCGGAAGCCGGTGCCGATTCTGTTGGCCTCAATTTTTTTCCGCAATCGCCGCGTTTTCTTTCGCCGCAGCGTGCAGCGGAAATCATTCGAGTTTTGCCTCCATTCACAGCGCCCGTGGGTGTCTTCGTTGGGATGCCCAGGCGCCAGGTCTGTGCGGTGGCTTTTCAACTTGGATTACGCGCTATACAAACCTACGATGACGATGTTCAGGCCGAAGATTCGTTTCCATTCGCTCACATTGCTTCGTTTCGGGTACAAAACACTGCTGATCTGGATGGTATTCGTCAATTCATTGTGAAAACTACTGCGCTAGGCCGGCGGCCGGCGGCAGTTTTGGTTGATTCGCGGGTGGAAGGAGTGATGGGTGGATCAGGGCAAGTCGCTCCCTGGTCGTTACTTGCGGGTTTCGATCCCGGCATACCCCTGATTCTCGCAGGTGGTCTCACTCCGGAGAATATTGCTGAAGCAGTAGCGATCGTCAAACCATGGGGAGTTGATGTGGCCAGTGGGGTCGAAAGTTCGCCTGGCAAAAAAGACCCGTCAAAGGTGACACAACTTATCCAAACCGTACGCTCATTGGAAGGTTAAGATATCCCGCCTAAATCTCGTTGAGTACGCGCAAAAGCGCCTTACAATATCCGACACAGAAGAAACTCGCTGTTAGAGATCACTGGTACGACATCCTTGAGGGAGAATGTGGTGGCTGAACTGTGTCTGGATGGTAAGACTCTCAAGCAGCCTCAGAACAGCCGGTCATTCCTTGCGGCCACGACCGGAAAACCCACGGAGCCCGGCATGAGCTCGGGATATTGGTTGGGCGTCGATCTCGGTGGAACGAAAATTCTATCGGGGCTTTTCGACGACGACCTGAAGTTGCTCGCCCGCTCCAAGCAGCCCACGTCTGCCGATGGCGGGCCGGTTGGTGTTTTTGGACGCCTCGTGCAAGGCGTTGAGGCAGTCATACGCGAAGCCAATATCGAGCCTTCCCAAATTCGTGGGATGGGGATCGGTGTTCCCGGGCAGATCGAAATCGGAACTTCACGTGTGAAGTATGCGCCGAATTTGGATTGGCGGGATGTCGATCTCAAACCACTCATGCCGGTTGCCTGGCGTTGGCCGCTGGTCATCGAAAATGATGTCCGAATGGGAACCTATGGAGAGTTCGCACGAGGAGCTGCGCTAGGAGCGAGGCATGTCCTAGGCGTCTTTGTTGGAACGGGGGTGGGCGGCGGTTTAATCCTGAATGGCGAGTTGTTCACCGGCTTCAATGGTAACGCTGGTGAGATCGGCCACCTCATCCTGCACTGGCGGCAAGGGACCGAACTCGAGCACATCGCCGGCAGGAAATACATGATGAAGCTCGCCAAGGATATCCTGGATGACGCACCCAAGCGGGTTCGCAAAGAATGGAAAGGCGTGGATCTGGCGAACGTCCGAAGTTCTCACCTCGCGGATTATTACCAGAAAGACGATCCTGTAGCGGTTCAACTCGTTGACGATGCGGCACGCGCTCTCGGTGCGGCTATTGGTGGCGTCGTTAATTTCCTGAGTCCCGAAGTTATCGTTATTGGTGGAGGAGTTGCTGGTGCCTTGGGGGATACCTTCATCGAGCGAATCTGGGAAATCGCTCAGCGCTACACGCTTCCCGGTGCTTCCCGAAGCGTCCGTTGCGTTCCCGCGGCGCTCGGGGATGATTCCGGTATCGTGGGATGCGCGGCTTATGCCAAAAACCACCCACCAGTCCTGGCGGCAGTCGGCATCGCATAGTCTCATTTCCGAGTGCTGGAGATTGCGATGAACGCCGCCTGGCGCACCCGTTATGAGCTTGCCGTTGATGCATCTCGAAAAGCAGGCGACCTGGCCCGAGAATATTACGAAACCACGTTCGCGGTGGAACACAAAGCAGACGACAGTCCCGTCACAATTGCCGATCAAAAAGCTGAGCAATTAATTCGCTCTCTCGTAACCGCCGCGTTTCCCAACGATGGCTTTCTCGGTGAAGAGTACGGCCAACAACCTGGCACCAGTGGGTTCCGCTGGGTGATAGACCCGATTGACGGCACCAAGTCGTTCATCCGCCACATACCCATTTGGGCAACGCTAATCGGGTTGGAATATCGTGATGAGCAGATTGGGGGAGTGGCCTACATCCCCGTTTTTGGCATGACTTACCGGGCGATCCGTGGGGCTGGTGCCTTTTTGAACGAACGTAAAATCCAGGTTTCTAACGTGGCGAAGTTATCGGAGTCGTTGGTCTGTTATTCGAGCATCAACTGGTTCATCAGAGCAGGGAGGGAAAAGGCGTTTCTGGAAATTGCCGGTCGGACTTCTCGACAACGTGGTTTCGGCGATTTCTATGGTTTTGTTCTGGTTGCCGAAGGGGCCGCGGAGTTGATGGTCGAACAGGGCGTTAACCCGTGGGACATCGCCGGGATTAAGGCGATCGTCGAGGAAGCGGGTGGCAGGTTTACCGATTGGTCGGGGAATCAGACTATTTATCGCCCCGATGTACTCGCCAGCAATGGCAAGGTTCATGAGGAGACACTGGCGATCTTAAATGAGTCATAGGGCGATTACCAATACACCACTTAAGCTTTGTGAATAGAATAAGTTTGGCGCATACTCCTGCCCCGAAAACACCTTTCTGTTCAATCTCCAAAGAGGAGTTATATCCCATGGTGCGTGTTCGGTTTTTTGCATTTGTTTTAGCATTGCTGGCAGTCTCGGCTGCATCGGCCGATGACAAGTGGGTGTCGGTCAAAGGTCAGGTGGTTTACCCCGCCGCTTTGCCCATCCCCAAAAGAGAGGCACTCAATGTGACGCAGGATAAAGATCATTGCCTGAGCAAAGGCGATATCCTGGATGAAACTGTAATCGTCAACCCAAAGAACCGAGGTATCAAGAATGTCGTGGTGTGGCTGAGGCCCGACGATGCCACCAATGCCAAAGCCAAGTTCAAGCCCGAACAAATTGATCCTGCGGATGCTAAACGCAAACCAGCTGAGGTCGTCATTGACCAGCCGTGTTGCATGTTTGTGAATCGAATCACGATTGCCCGACCCGACGATACGCTCATTGTGAAAAACTCGGCACCCGTCCCTCACAACTTCTTCTGGAACAGCGAGAACAACGGATCGTTCAACGTCACGATTCCCAAGATGGACCAGTGGAAGTTGCCGGCACCCATTGTCGCGGAAAGCCCACCAATTCAGTACAAGTGCACTATCCACGGCTGGATGACGGGTTACGTGCGGGTCTTTGAACACCCCTATTACGCCATCACGGACGAAGACGGTAAGTTTGAAATAAAGAATGCTCCAGTCGGGAAATTCCGGGTCGTATACTGGCACGAAAATACCGGTTTCAAAGGCGGAGCCAAGGGAAGATTTGGTGAGGTGATCGCGATCGCTACGCCAACGACCGAATTGAAGCCGATCGACTTTGATGTGAACCCGAAGAAAAACTAAGAGATAGTTATCCGCAGATTTCGCAGATTAAAAAGATTATAAAACAAAAGACGATTTCTTTTTTGTCCGAAAAATCTGTGTAATCTCCGAAATCCGCGGATAAATCTGTTTTAGACTCACCCCACTACCGCGTACCTTCGCGAGCCTTCGGCATCGCTTTTCTTTGCCCGTCGGTTCTCCAGGCTGGCACCGATGAAATCGCGGAAGAGAGGGTGAGGAAGCGTTGGCTTCGAGCGGAATTCCGGGTGACATTGGACGGCAACAAACCAGGGGTGGCTGGGCAGTTCAATTACCTCCACAAGCGAGCCATCAGGACTGGTGCCGGAGATCATCAACCCGTTCGACGTGAGCAATTCGCGGTAGGCATTATTCACTTCATAGCGGTGCCTGTGCCTCTCGCTCACCAAATCGGCTCCATAAGCCGCGCGAGCCTTGCTACCGGGAAGAAGGCTACAAGGATAAGCTCCTAGTCGCAGGGTGCCACCGAGATTCGTCACGGCTTTTTGCTCATCCAACAAGCAAACCACGGGGTCAGTCGTCGATTTGTTGAACTCCGTGCTGTTTGCATCGGTTAGGCCGACGACATTGCGGGCGAATTCGATGGTGGCGCACTGAAGGCCGAGGCATATACCGAAAAAGGGAAGTCTCTTCTCGCGCGCGAAACGGATGGCCTCAACTTTCCCATCGATACCACGTTTATCGAAGCCACCTGGCACCAATAATCCATCGACTCCGGCTAGCGCCTTTTCGGCGCCTTCAATCGCGAGCTTTTCGGAGTCGATCCGGATAACCCGCACCTCGGCGTTGTGAAAGATGCCGGCATGGTCGATCGCTTCGTAGACCGATTTATAAGCGTCGCGATGTTTGACGTACTTGCCAACGAATCCAATAGTCACTTGATGAGCAGGTTTTCTCATCCGTTCAATCATTTCCCGCCAATCGTCAATCACGAGTGGCTTTGCCTGCGTCAAACCAAGTTTTTCAACTATCAAATCGTCGAGTTTGTTTTCCACCAGGCTGAGCGGCACCTCATAGATGCTGAACTCCTTGTCCCTCTCCTCAATCACAGCCCGACGTTCCACGTTGCACATCTGGGCTATTTTTTCGCAATCGACTTCCGGTATTTCACGCTCAGTCCGACAAATAAGTACATCGGGTTGGACGCCGATCTGGCGAAGTTCCTTCACACTATGCTGTGTTGGCTTGGTTTTTAACTCACCGGCTGCTTTTAGATAAGGCACCAGAGTCAGATGGACGAACAGGCAATTATTGCGGCCAACATCGAGTGCAAACTGCCGGATCGCCTCGTAGTAAGGCATACCTTCGATATCACCGACGGTTCCGCCAATCTCCGTAATTGCGACATCCACGTCGGGTGCGACAACTTTCCGGATGCAGCTTTTGATTTCGTCGGTGATGTGGGGGATAACCTGGACCGTCTTGCCTTTGTAGTCGCCTCGCCGCTCTTTTTCGATCACGGAAAGGTAAATCTTGCCGGTGGTGTAATTGCAGTCTTTGTTGAGTAGAGCATGGGTAAAGCGTTCGTAGTGTCCGAGGTCCAGATCGGTTTCGGCACCATCATCCAGAACGTAAACCTCGCCGTGTTGATAGGGGCTCATGGTGCCGGGATCAACGTTGATATACGGGTCCATCTTCTGCATGCGCACACTAAGGCCCCTGCGTTCCAGGAGCAAACCGATTGATGCTGAGGTCAGTCCTTTCCCCAGCGAACTGACCACCCCTCCGGTCACAAAAATGTGCTTCGTCATAGTCATCCGTGGTTAATTGAAAATCGGTTAAATGCGATCTCGGCGCTTGCATGGCCGTAATAAACGCCGTTCCGAAAACGTTCTTACTTCGCGTTCGAAGCGAGTCTCGATTCAACCAAGTGGGTGAGCATGAAGATATCGTGAACCTATCGGTACTATATTGCAACTCCACCAGTTTACCACTCACGCAAATTATACTTTTGGAAGTGTCGAGCTTTAGGCCGCTCGACGCGCTTCACTAGCGCTGTATGCGCGTACGAACTCGGCGTAATCGCTGGGCGTATCGACACCTTTATGAGCAACATCAATCAATCCGACTTTGATGCTGCAACCCATCGCCAAAACTCGAAGCTGCTCCAGTTTTTCGGTCAATTCAAGAGGATGCGGCGGTGTGCTTGCCAGTCTCAAAAGAAACTCGCGGCGATAGGCATAGACACCGAGGTGTTGAAGAAAAAGCGGTGGGCGCACTGAAAAGTCCGGATCGCCATCACGGGCCATCGGTATTGGTGACCGGGAAAAATAAAGCGCTTTACCATTCCCATCACAAACGACTTTGACCGCATTCGGATTCACATAAGTCTCGCGATCCACGATCGGAACCGCGAGTGTTGCCATCTCAGCGCTTGAATCCGATAGCAATAGCCCGGCAAGATGATCCAGCGCAGCAGGGTCGAACTGCGGCTCATCTCCTTGAAGGTTCACAATTAGGGCAGCAGGTAAATGTCTAGCGACCTCGGCAATCCGATCGGTCCCTGAAGCGTGATCGGAACGGGTCATGACCGGGCGGCCGCCAAATTCGCGAACTGCATCGAAGATGCGTTCATCGTCGGTTGCCACGATGACATCAGTGGCACAGCGAGCTTGGCAAGCCCGTTCGTAGACGTGTTGGATGAGGTATTTCCCAGTCTCTCGCAGAAGTGGCTTACCGGGGAGTCGCGTTGAAGCAAAACGGGCAGGAATTACGATAGCGATGCGCATTGTCGAAAGGATGAAGGATGAGGGACGAACAAAACACTTCCACATCATTGTCTTTTTACATTCCGAAATGCAATAGGAAGCGAGTCACGAATTGTGAGTGGCGAGGCCTCTTCTTTTCTTTCATCCCTCATCCTTCATCCTTCATCCCTTAATTACCGCGGTTTGCCGGGTCTCCAACTGGTGTTCAAAAAAGAATTGATGCGCTGTTTCAGTTTTCGATGAGCAGCCGTATCGCCTTTGGCGAGCTGTTGGACATCCCGGAAATTGAGGCCAGGGTCCGGAAAAGGAAGTCGGGCGAGTGCATCGTCGAGTTTACTGAGCAAGCCGTAACGATTGTCGTCGCTGGTGTGAACATCGATCCCGAGTCCGCGCAGCGATTCCAGATCGCGATAAAATCCGCGGACATCGAGTTTGAGCCGCCGGAGCAAGAGTTGCCTCGTCTGCGGCCCATGCTCCAGTAGAGTGAGCAAACGATAGAGACGCGCAGCCCGTTGGGCGGTGAGGGTGACCGAGAGAGCCTCCACCTTCTTCCTCCCCATCTCGCCTCCTGCCCGTTGGGTGGAGGGACAGTGCATCCATGCTTTCCCGGACAAGACGGAACGCAATCAGCCTTCCGATGGCCAGCCATTGCCGTTGGGCATGATGGTAGGGATGCCGGGAGGATAAATCAAGTTATTGATTGCAGAGAAATTCGCAATTCATGCGTCGGCATACTTTCCAAATCCGTCCTAGTGACAGGGCATTGTCATTTGCCGATACGGATTCGAGTGGCGATCGCCCGAAATTTCAGCTCAACGATTCGCGCGGGATCGGCGCCGGATCAGTTCATCGACAATTGTACCAAACAGGAGCGTGAGCCCGATCACCGCGGGAATCATATCGCTCTTCAATCCACGGAACGTGACCAAGTTTTCCAAGACAGGCAGAACCATCGCTCCCAGCACCATGCCGAGAGCTGTTCCTTCGCCGCCACGCAGGCTACATCCCCCAAGCACAGCTCCCAGGATGGCATACAACTCCCAACTCGAACCAGCGTTATCAGATTGCACTGATGATGTATCGAGGAAGAGCAATACACCCCCTAACGCGGCAAGCGCAGAGCACAAGGTGTATACAATCACGCGCTGTCTCTCCACTTTCACACCGGCGTATTTCGCGGCCAGCTCATTGTGGCCGATGGCGTACCAATAGCGGCCATAGGCAGTTTTGTGCAAGAAAAACCCGAACACGGCGGCTAAGATCAGCAAAAGAATAAACTGGGCCGGAAAAATCAATTCTCGCGAAGCATCTTTCCCGATCAACACGTACGAAATGGACTGGATTGAGTTAAGGAATTCCGGGTGCGCTTCAATGGATCGGCTCCGACCCACAGTGCCTCCCAGCAATCGTGCCATTCCACGGTAGACGAACATGCCGCAAAGTGTCACAAGGAACGATTGAAGTTTGAGCCGTGTTACCAAGAGCCCGTTGATGCATCCAACAGTCAGTCCGAATGCGATTACCAGGATTAGCGATGGGACCGGAGGTATTCCTTCCTCCATGAGAATTCCAAACAGCACCGCTCCGCAACCAGCCACGGAACCAATTGAAAGATCGATGCCCCCAATGATGATGACCAGTGCGGCACCGAGGGTGATAACCCCGAACCGACCCTGAAGATTGGCGACACTAATCAGATTGCTGAGTTGACCGGCATTGGGATTGGAGGCTATCAAAATGACATACAAGGCAACCAACAATCCCAGAACACCAAGAATCCGTGTCATCTCACTTCACCCCCAGTTGCCAGTCTCATTACAGTTTCTTCACTCAAGGCTCTACCCGAAAGAATACCTGCTATCTTCCCTTCATGCATTACCGCAACCCGATCGGACATGCCCAGGAGTTCCTCCATATCGCTAGTGATCATCCACACCGCGATACCACGGCCTGCCAGCTCATCGATCAAGGCATAAATCTCCGCTTTTGCGCCGACATCCACTCCACGTGTCGGTTCATCCAAAATCAGTAAACGCGGATTGCGAGCGAGCCATTTGCCATAGACAACTTTCTGTTGATTCCCGCCCGATAACAGGCCGACAGGTTGGTTCGCCGAGGGTGTTTTGATTCTCAGTTTTTCAATCCAAGTTCGATGAAGTTCAGTCTCCGCACTTCGCCGAAGACCAAACCGGGAGCTAATCCGATCCAGGTTGGGAAGACTCAGGTTGAACCCAACGCTTTCCGGCACAACCAGACCATTGAGGCGGCGATCCTCCGGAACCAACAACACACCTGCAGCGATAGCATCGCCTGGCGATCTCACAATCAGCAGCCGCCGATCGAGAAGCAATTCCCCGCTCGTAATATTGCGAACACCGAACACCGCTTCTGATAATTCTGTTCTCCCGGCACCAACCAAGCCCGCCATGCCCAGGATTTCACCGGCTTTAACCTCGAATGAGACAGGAGTGGAGGGACCACCTCGATACAAGAGATTTCGGATTTCGAGAACCGGTTCTCCCCCGCATCCAGTTCGGTTGACTTTGGGGTAAAACTGTTTGAGATCGCGACCAACCATCAAACGAACCATGTTGTCGTGTGTAGTGTTTTGCTTCGGCAGTTCACCGGCATTTCGGCCATCGCGGAGAACGATTACCCTGTCAGAGCACTGTTTGACTTCAGCTAACCGGTGCGAAATGTATAAAACTGAAACGCCGCTGTTCTTGAGACCATCGATTACCTGATAAAGCCGTTCAGTTTCCGTCTGTGTTAAACTGGATGTTGGCTCGTCCATGATTAGTACGCGGACGTCCATTCCGAGTGCTCGAGCGATTTCAACAAGTTGTTTTTCGCCGGGCGGGAGAGATTCCACGCGCACGCCGGCACGGTTAATGGGCAATCCGACGCGTGCGAGCAAATCTGTTGCTCGGGAGCCCATCGACCGTTGATTGAGAATGCTAAAGGGCCCGCCTTTGGTCAATTCTCGACCGAGAAACAAGTTGTCTGTGACGGTGAGATTCTCCGCAAGGTTCAACTCCTGATGGATGAGGCTGACTCCCGAGGCAATTGCCGCGGCCGGATCCGCGAACGAGACAAGCTGACCATCGAGTCGTATTTCTCCGGAATCAGCTCGATATACTCCAGCAATGATCTTCATCAATGTGGATTTTCCAGCACCGTTCTCGCCGACAACAGCAAGGACCTCGCTGGCGGAAAGGGTGAGAGAAACTCCATCCAGAGCAAGAACCCCGGGAAACTGCTTACGTAGGCGAGTGATTTCAAGACGTGGTGTGGGCATGATGAAATCAATGGAGGGCCCTG
>Ga0207031_10353_pt1 | contig 10975 bp, 12 predicted proteins | sample Alteio_BWMinCont_37_FD_153278 | JGI IMG/M metagenome (GOLD analysis project Ga0207031, IMG submission 153278) | Enriched cells from forest soil in Barre Woods Harvard Forest LTER site, Petersham, Massachusetts, United States -... | ecosystem: Environmental > Terrestrial > Soil > Temperate forest >... | reverse complement strand
GCCCCTTTTTGCCTCCAATTCCCCCTACCTGCTTGATTCCACACCAGAAATAAATTTCCAAAAATGGCGGGTTTACCCTGTGAAATGTGCTACTATGTATATATAACTATAAAGATTAACAGAGGCGCAGCCAATAGCTGCGCCCTTTTTCTTTTCCCATCCGAAAGGTAAACATCCATCATGAAACCAATCAAAGCCTCGGGCCGGCCCGATCGGGCAAAAACCCAACCCATTCACCGCAACCCCAAGCGCACTGGAGAACTCTCCGAAGCCGCCTTCATGCTCAAAGCCAGAACCCTCGGCTTCAACCCCGCCAAACCCTGGGGAGACAGCGAGCGCTACGACTTCATCCTTGACACCGGCCCCCGCCTCTGGCGCGTGCAACTGAAATGCACCGAAGTCCTGCGCGCCCGCGGCTACGATGTTCAACCTATCTATAGCATCTACGGCAAAGGAAAAATCACCTACACCGCCGAAGACATCGACGTCCTCATCGCCCACATCATTCCGCTCGACACCTGGTACGTCATCCCCATCGAAGCCATAGCCCGCTCGACCAGCCTCCGCCTCTATCCCGACATCCCGTGCAAATGTGCCCGCTGGGAAACCTACCGCGAAGCCTGGCACCTCCTCCAATAGCATGTGTGGCCGTACGTGTGGCGCGGGCGCCCTCGCCCGCGATCCCAAATAGAAGAGACCATCCAAGTCCAGGCGCGCAGCGTCCAAGTGTAGACGCGAGCGTCCACGCTCGTGTAACCACGGACCAGTCACAGTAAACAAAAGGGTGCCCCACTCGAGTCGCATTTTGTGCGACTAGGGTGGGAGACGATAAACCAACCTCGAAAAGATTGTCATCCTGAGGCAGCGGAGTCGCTCGCATCGCGAGCGACTCCCAACGAAGGATCCCTGCACTTCCCCCCCGCCAATAATTTGTCTCCACACACCACATTGTGTAATACTCTACACATGGCAACCAATCTCGCTCTCGACGACAAACTCATCGAGCAAGCCCGCCGCGCCGGTCACCACAAGACTAAGAAAGACGCAGTCACCGCAGCCCTCGCCGAATACGTTCAGCGACGCAAACAACTCCAAATCCTCAAGGCATTCGGCTCCTTCGACTTCGACCCCAAGTACGACTACAAAGCGGAGCGCCGCAGAAAGCGCTCCTGAGCATGATGGTTTTGGTGGACACGCCGATCTGGTCACTGGCGCTGCGCCGAAGAAAAGCAGACGTCAACCCCAGAGAACAGCGCCTGACCGAGGCATTGCGCGAACTAATCGAGGATGGACGCGCTCAACTGGTAGGCCCGGTCCGCCAGGAATTGCTTTCCGGCATACGCGAAGAAGCCAACTTCAAGAAACTGCGCGACCAACTCCGAGCCTTTGAGCAAGTTCCTCTCGAAATCAACGACTACGAAGAGGCCGCCAGCCTGAACAACCAGTGCCGGGCCCGAGGCATAGCCACGTCGGCGATCGACGTCCTCATTTGCGCCACAGCTCTCCGCCGCAACTGGCAGATCTTCACCACCGACCATGATTTCTCCCGCTATGCGACGGTGTTACCTCTGAAGCTCTACAGCGTGATCTGACCTCGGTGGTGAGTCCGCATGCTGAGGGTGCCCCACCCTTTCCGCGTTCTGCGCGGTAGGATGGGAGGCGATAAACTAACGCTGAAAGATTGTCATCCAGAGGCAGCGGAGTCGCTCGCATCGCGAGCGACTCCCAACGAAGGATCCCTGCACTCGCTGTAGGTCGCCGTAAGCATCCCGAGCGTCCACTTCGATACGCGCTTCGTGGAAGGGCATGGCTTCAGCCCTTGCAAAAAACTCGATGTCGCTCTTGATTTTGGTGGCGCAGCGCTTCCAGCGCTTCGGTAAGTGCATCATTTCCAATTCGGCTTTAGCCGCTGAGGTCGCGGTCATCGACTTCGATCCCCAGTACGAAGACAAAGCGGAGTGCCGTTACCGTTACCCATCCTTCGCAACCACCCCCGAAGCCTCCGCCGCCGCATACATCTCATCAATCCGCGAACGATACCGTTCCTCAACCACCCGCCGTCGCAACTTCATGCTAGCCGTAAGCGCTCCGTTCTCAGTCGAAAATTCCTCCGCCACCAAAATCACTTTCTTCAACTGTTCATAACGCGCCAGATTGCGATTCACATCCCCGACAATCCCCTCATAAAGCGCCTTCACCTTGGCATGCGCAACCAAATCTTCCCGCGAAGAAAACGTAACCTGATTGGCCCGCGCCCAGTCCTCCAACACCGGGAAATAAGGCGCAACTAGCACCGCGGGAAACTTGCGCTTATCGCCCATGATCACAGCTTCGGCGATCAAGGCATTGTGTTTGAGAGAGTTCTCGAGCGGCTGCGGAGCAATAAACTTTCCCCCGGAAGTTTTGATCAAATCTTTTTTGCGATCTGTGATCGAGAGAAAGCCATCAGCATCAAGCTTGCCAATGTCACCGGTCTTGAACCAACCGTCGAGCAACGCGGCTTTCGTCTCCTGCGGCTGGTGCCAGTAGCCTTTGAAAACCGACGGTCCGCGAACCAGAATCTCGCCGTCCTCTGCAGTACGAACTTCAATGTTAGGCAAAATCTTGCCGACTGTACCGAGCTTATGCGCCTGCGGGCTGTTGACCGCAATGACCGGAGAAGTCTCCGTCAGCCCGTAACCCTCGTCAATTCGGATGCCGATATCCGCGTACCACTCCGCCAGTTCGCGTCCCAGCGGCGCCCCGCCAGAAATAAAAACTTCCGAGCGCCCGCCCAGGCCAGCCCGAACTTTCGAATAAACCAGCCGGTTGCATACCCTCCAAGCCAACGATCTCGGAGTTCGATCAGCGAGAATCTCATCCCGATGTGCCCGGCCAACCGACAGCGCCCAGCGATAAATCCATTTCTTCGGAAAGCCTTTCGCCTTGATATCTACTTGCCCGTGCACCTTCTCATAAACTCGTGGAACCCCGACGAAGATGGTTGGACGAACCTCCAGCAGAGCCTGTGGCAGTTGGTCGAGAGACGAAACATACGCCAGCGTGACTCCACGCGAAAGCATGGCGAGATCGACATGACGCGCGGTCACATGCGACAGCGGAAGAAACGAAATACTGATCTCACCGCTGCGCACGGTAAAACCCGATAGCGAAAAAGCAATATTCGATGCCATGTTGCCATGAGTGAGCATGGCGCCCTTCGGTGTGCCCGTGGTTCCCGATGTGTAAATAATGGTGGCGAGATCGTCTGGCGCAATGGTGCGCGCCGCAGAATTCAATTGCGCATCCTGTTCTTTCGGACCGTCATGCATGAGGCGTTGCATCTGCACTGCGTGAGCAGTCTCCGCCGCATCCATCACCACCATTCGTTCCAGCACCGTTTGATTTTGAATGCTGCGCACTTTCAGCAACTGCTTTTCGCTGGAGACAAAAACTATTCGCGACCCAGAATCTTCAAGAATGTAAGCCGTCTGTTCACTGGTTAAAGTGGTGTAAACAGGCACGACCACTGCGCCGAGCAGCAGGCACGCGAAATCCGCCATGGTCCACTCAGGCCGATTTTCGCTCAGAATGGCAACCCGATCGCCTTTGCGAATGCCCCATTCCTGCAAAGCTCGGGCCACGCCCACGACGCTCTGGTAAAACTCAGACGAGGAAATAGAAATCCATCGGATGGCCCGCCGATGCATGACCACCACGCGGTCATTCCGTTCCACAACGGCAAAGAAAATTTCATTGAGAGTCTGCAGGTTCATGGGCAGTCCGCAAAAGCAATCGCGAGCCGCCGAAGAATAAAGCCGGCGGTTAGCCGCGGAGCGGCGCCAGAATGCAGCCCACGGCGCAAGCCGTGGGTAGGACATCCCACGACTCCAAGCCCCGGAGGGGCGAAAGAAAGGTCACAACATCGACTCCGTGATTTGCGCAACATCGGATCTCTGAAAGCAATGTACTTGTTTAGTAATTGCTAAGCAACGGCCCGGCCCCACTGGCGTTAACCCCCTTTTGCTGAGACAATAAAATCCACTCTTCCAAGGAGCGAATCTGATGCGAAGAATTGCAATCGCCGCGATTTCGGCATGGCTGCTGGCAGCCGCGTGCCTCACCCCAACGCTGCAGGCTGAAGATACCAAATCAGCCCCGCCGCCCGCGCTGAAGGTCGGCGATGTCGCGCCCGACTTCAAACTACATTACTTCGACGGAAGCAATCTGAAAGAAGTGACGCTGAGCCAATATCGCGGCCAGAAGAATGTCGTGCTCGCCTTCTTCATCTTTGCTTTTACCGGTGGTTGAACCGAGCAAATGAAAAACTTCCAGAAGAATCTGAAAAAGCTGGAAGCTACCGACACCCAGGTCCTGGGTGTGAGCATGGATAGCCCTTTCGCCAACAAAGCCTTTGCCGACCAGATCGGCGTAACCTTCCCGCTGCTGAGTGATTGGGGCGGAGACGCCACCCGCGCCTACGGCATCTACACCGACAAATACAAAGCCGCCCGCCGCGTAAATTTCTTAATCGGAAAGGATGGAAAAATCCTTGAAGAACAAGTCGACAGCTCCGCCATCGACCCCACGAAAATCGTCGACGCATGCGAACGTCCCAAGCTGAAAAATTGACGCCACCATGCGCCGTTGTTATGATCAAAACGCGGGGTGGAGCAGTCTGGTAGCTCGTTGGGCTCATAACCCAAAGGTCGGTGGTTCAAATCCACCCCCCGCAACCATTTACGGATTTGAGGGACTACCGGCGTAGTCCCGATTCCAAATCACTGGATCGCGGCTGTTTGGGGCCTCAAATTCTGCAGGGAAACTTCCTTCGCCCTATCCTTCAGTTGCCTTTTAATCGCGGGTGGCAAGACAAGATCTGCTACCCGGCTATTGGCTCGGCGCCTGGTCTTCTCAAATGCTGAGCCGTAGGTATTCATGGTTGTTTTGATGTCGGCGTGCCGCATGAGGCGCTGCTGCACCCCGAGAGGCGTGCCAATATCATCAATCAGCGTCCGATAGGTGTGCCGAAAGCTGTGCCACCCCACTCCTTGCAGCCCGATCTTTTCACCCGCTGGTCGCAAGTAGTCTTTCTGAATGGCATCGCCGTGGACCGGGCGTTTCGTCTCCGCATTCGCGAGTAGCCAAGCCTCCGGCGTTTCGACACATTGCTTTCGCGAATCCTCCAGAACGGACACTAGCTTGGAATCCAAAAACACTTCGTCCTCTGAAGCTCCGGTTTTTCCGCCGTTCCAGACGTAGCGGCCCACAATAGATCGAGTCAACGTCAGTATCCGCCGCTTCAAATCAAAGTCCTGCCACTGCAATGCCCTGATCTCACTGATGCGCAAGCCCAGGCACATTGCAATCATGACCATCACTTGAATGTGGTACGGAAGCTCTGCGAGAAGAGCCTGATATTGCTCGACCGTAAGCACAACTTTCTTGCGAACACGTTTCGTCACGCCCTTGATTTCGACTAACTGCATCGGGTTTCTCTGAGTCTCCAAGATTTCCCATTTCATCGCGTACTCAAAAATGCGATGCAGGAGACGCTTTATGTTGGACTTCGTTTTGGGAGAATGCTTCAGCTCCTTCAACCACTGTTCCACTTTGAGGGGCTTTTTCACTTCAGCCACGGGAGCCTCGCCCCATTGTGGCAAAATGTGTCTCTTCAAAATGGATACATAGGACTTCTTGGTTGAATAGCGTTCTGGCATTGCTTCGTGCATGTATCGCCTTACCAATGCTCCGAACGATTGACTAGAAGACTGCTCCGTCCGCTGGTATCGCAACTCTCTCGACCCCTGCCAGGCATGATCTTCCGTTGGCCACGCTTCCACATCTCCCGCTAACACTCACGGGTAGCGCCCGAAATCCATTCCCCAGCGGAAAGCCGTTCATTGCGGGGCAGATGATCGCCCCAGCGGCTACCCTTGATTTTCCCACCACGTTGCGCACGAAATGCAAAATATACGATGTAATCGCATATTTTTCATGCCACCATTCCGTACCGGCAGATGCCCATATTCATTTGAGCGCTTGCGCAGCCAAATGGCGCAATCACAACCGAACCAATCCAGAGACTGTTTCCTACGCCTCGGCGAACTGGATGACCACTTTGATGTCATCGGGCTTACGTTGCAGCGCGCGCATAAACTCGGCAGGAGGTTCGCGGCGAGTCAACAGCTTTGCCAGCCACGAACGATCTGCGCGGGCCAAGGCTTCGCCGGCCTTGTACCAATGCCGCTTGTTGGCGTTGACGCTGCCGACGATCACGTTGTTCTTGAGCACAGCGGCAGCCCCAAGATCGGCGGCGGCAAGCCCTGATGTGCCACCACCGCTGCCGACTCCGGTTAGACACACAACGCCGCCCGCCCCGATGCACCGGATTGAGTCGGTGATGACCTGCCCAACACCGGTACATTCGACAATGACGTCTGGCTCGAACCCGACGCTGGCAACGGTGCCCGTGTGATAGGTCGCGCTGAGGGCGCGCACGAGATCCGGCTTGGCTCCCGACTCAGCGCGATCGAGTACATGGACGTCCAGTCCGCGTTGTTTGCCGAGCATGGCGGCTAGCAGACCGATCGGGCCCGCACCTGTAACGAGCACAGTGCGTGGTTCCCAGAGCGCGCGCTGGCCAACGGCGGCGATTTGCTCCCATGCCTTGGTGACGACAGTCGTAGGTTCAAGCAGCACGCCCAGGAGCCCGAGGGAACTGTCAACCTTCATCGTGTACTCAGGCTCGATCCGCCAGCGCTCTGACATGAATCCGTCAATCTGTTTGATTCCGCGCTCAGTGTACTGGCCGTTGCGGCACATGTCCCATTCACCCACGGCGCAGTTTGGGCAGGGAACGGGGTCGGGGCGGCGAACGATACCGACGACCAAATCACCCTTCTTGAGACTGGCGGCGCCGTCAGATTCCAGGACGTGGCCGAGCGATTCGTGGCCAAGTACGAGGCGTGTCTTGCCGGGAGGCGCCCACCCGTATTTCCCCTCCATGATCTCGACATCGGTGCCGCAAACTCCAACAGCGACGGCCTCTACGAGTACCGAGCCTTGGCGAACATCTGGCTCCTGGACCTCTTCCCATTTGGCGCTGCCAGCCTTCTTCGGCTCGATCGTGATTGCCCTCATGCGTGTAACCTCAGTGTCGGCTTGTTAAGTGGCTACGGTTCATGCATACACAGCGTGCTCGGGTTCCGCCTTGGGTTCGCTCTTGTGGGAGCCTGGTTTGCCCTCGTTCAGAAGCTGTTGAGGATCCACACGACCGAAAACCTCAATCAGCATCGCCACGAGACCAGTCCACCCAGTCTGGTGGCTCGCCCCAGGCCAGCGCCGTTATCACCGTGGAAGTACTCGTAGAACAAAACGTAGTCCTTCCATTGGGGGTCGGTCTGGAATTTCTCTGTACCTCCGAACACCGGACGCCGCCCTGACTTATCCCGTAGGAACATGCCGGTCAGGCGGTCGGAAATCTCCCGCGCTACCTCGAACAGGTTCATCAAATTGCCCGAGCCGGTGGGGCACTCTATCTTGAAGTTGTCGCCATAGTACAAATAGAACTGCAGCAAGGCACGAATCAGTAGAACGTTCATCGGCATCCATACCGGCCCACGCCAGTTGGAATTCCCGCCGAACATGCCGTTGTCTGACTCCGCTGGAAGATACTTCACTTTGTATTCTTGGCTATTCACGTGGACGATATAAGGATGGTCTTCATGGTAGCGGGAGAGGGCCCTGACGCCGTAAGGGCTCAGGAATTCCTTCTCATCGAGCACGCGCGTCAGGATACGGCGCAACCGGTCCTCATTGACGAGTGCGGCGATATCGCGACCTGCAAACCCCCGATGACCTGGCTCGCTTGTATGTATGCCGTTACGCAGCTCAGGCATACTCCGCATCCTTTCTTGCAGGACGCTCGACACTCGTGGCACCCGTTCGCGCTGCCACTGCTCGATTATGGTGGTAGCGCACAAGGGCAGCAGGCCCACCATGGAGCGCACCTTTAGCCGTTTGGTACTACCGTCCGGCAAACGCAGCATATCGTAGTAGAAACCGTCCTCCTCGTCCCACATTCCCTCGGGCCCCATTTGGTTCATGGCTACGGCGATCCACATGAAGTGCTCCGCAAACTTCACGGCCATGTCTTCGTAAGAAGGGTTATGGGCCGTCAGCTCCACGGCCATCTCCAACATGTTCTGGGCGAACATGCAGACCCACGCAGTGCCGTCAGCTTGCTGGAGGCTGCCACCCGTCGGCAATGGCGAGCTGCGGTCGAAGACGCCGATGTTGTCCAGCCCGAGGAAGCCCCCTTCGAAGAGGTTGTTGCCGAACCGGTCCTTGCGGTTCACCCACCAACTGAAGTTCAGCATCAGCTTGGGAAATGAGCGCTTGAGGAACTCGATGTCGCCTTTGCCATGTAGAAGCTGTTCAGCGCGGTACAAGAAAATCGTTGCCCAGGCGTGTACTGGCGGATTAACGTCGCTGAAGTTCCACTCGTATGCGGGAATTTGACCAGTCGGATGCAGGTAGAACTCCTGCAACATCAGGTCAAGCTGTACTTTGGCAAAGTCGATGTCGACCGCTGCTAGCGCGATAGCATGAAACGCCAAATCCCATGCCGCATACCACGGATACTCCCACTTGTCGGGCATCGAGATCACATGTCGATTCACCATGTGGAACCAGTCGCGATTTCGTATAGACCTTCCGCCGGGCTTTAACGGATCGATACCGTGTTCTTCGAGCCATTTGTGGACATCGAAAAAGAAGTACTGCTTGGTCCACAGCATTCCACCGAGAGCCTGCCGCGACGATTATGCCTACCCGGTACCCGTAATGGTGTCGTAGCCCGATTGTTTTCATAAATTCGCATAACCGCGCCAATGCGTCTGGTGGGGAATGACTTACTCCATCCGTCCGCACTGAGAGTGGAAACGATTTAAGACTGCGTTGTCTTGACGCACAGAAAAAACAAGGATCGTTGATTTCAGCAGTTGGAGAAATTTATGAGACTCAGAGTATTGCACAGGTCGGCCGTCGTTATTTTGGCAATCGCCATCGCGTGTGCGTTGATCGCATGCTCGGGGGGAAAATCGGTTGCCGCCAGCGGCCAACCCGGAGTCGAGGAAGCGGTCAGCATAGCAACCGAAGCCTACATCTACGGCTACCCTCTGGTCACGATGGACATGACACGCAAACAACTGACCAACGTCGCCGGTCCGGGGGCATCGCGTGCTCCCGTGGGTCAACTAAATCTATTACGAACGTATCCTGCCGTGGATGACCATGCTGTCACCGCTCCGAACGCCGATACTCTATACACGACCACGTGGCTGGATGTTTCGAAGGAGCCGTGGATCTTCGGTATTCCTGACATGGGAGAGCGCTACTACCTGATGCCCATGCTGGATGGTTGGACAGACGTGTTTCAGGTTCCTGGAAAACGCACCACGGGGGGCAAGGCCCAGAAATATGCCATCACTGGTCCGGGATGGTCAGGCACACTTCCTGTCGACGTCACCGAATACAAATCTCCAACTGGTCTCGTCTGGATTCTCGGTCGAATCTATTGCACGGGCACGCCCGAGGACTATCAAGCGGTGCACGCTTTGCAGGACAAGTTTTCTCTTGTCCCGCTTAGTTCTTACGGCAAGCCGTACACGCCTCTCCCCGGCGAAGTGGATGACAACTTCGACATGAAGACGGCGGTGCGGACCCAGGTTGACGCCATGGATACCGCTGCTTACTTCAATTATCTGGCGAAGCTGATGAAAACCAATCCACCGTCAGCCGACGATGCGCCAATGGTTGCCAAGGTGGCGAGAATCGGACTGGTTCCGGGGCAGGATTTTGATCCCAGCAAGCTGGGCGCGTTCGACAAAGAGGCCATTAAGGCAGTACCCAAACTGGCTCAAGTGAAGATCATGGAGTACTTCAAACAAGCAGGCAAACCCGTCAACGGATGGATGTTCACCACCAAAACGGGCATCTACGGCACCGATTACTTAGAGCGAGCTTTGATCACCGCCATCGGTCTCGGCGCGAACCGTCCACAGGACGCGGTGTATCCAACTGGAGAAAAAGACGCAGACGGCAAGGACTTTAACGGCGCGTCAAAGAAGTACGTGGTTCACATCGACAAAGGGCAAATGCCTCCTGCCGACGGCTTCTGGTCGCTCACCATGTACGACGCTGGGTATTTCTTCGTGCCGAACCCGATCAATCGCTATACGGTGAGTTCGCGAAACAAGTTGGTCACCAACGCTGACGGTTCCGTGGACCTGTATCTCCAGGCCGATTCTCCCGGCAAAGCCAAAGAAGCTAACTGGCTCCCCGCTCCCAAAGCTAAGTTTATTCCGATGCTGCGGCTCTACTGGCCGAAGGAGAACCCACCTTCCATTATCGATGGTACGTGGAAACCGCCAGCCGTAAAGGCGGCAGGGTAACTGAAGTCTATGTAAGAGGCGGCTCGTCGCTTTGGACGTAGCGTCCCGGAGATGCCGCCGACAGCACTCCGGCAAATTTGCTCAACCTGGGGAAAAGGGCTTCCCGGATTTCAGAAGCCTCAAGAGGTCACTTATGAAAAGCACATCGCGGCGTATCTTGAGTACCACTCTACCGACCCTGCTTGCTCTGATGGCGTTCGTTCGACCCGCCAACGCACAGAATCCGGAAGTGCAGCAGCAGGTGGCGGACATCAAGGAGTCAATGGCGAAAAACAAGCGGGCGATGGCGTCCTACACCTGGACCGAAACGGTCACGATCAGCTTGAAAGGTGAAGAGAAAAAGCAGGAGCACTTTCAGGTGCGTCTCGGACCGGACTTGAAGCCGCAGAAGACTTCGCTTGACCCGCCTGCCGCCGCCCCACAAGGGGGGCGTCTGAAACGGCACGTAGTCGAGAAGAAGACGGAAGAGTACAAAGACTACGCAGACCAGATGAAGGCATTGGCGCAGCAAATATGTGCCACCCGACAAAGAGCGGCTG
>Ga0207031_10352_pt1 | contig 10981 bp, 8 predicted proteins | sample Alteio_BWMinCont_37_FD_153278 | JGI IMG/M metagenome (GOLD analysis project Ga0207031, IMG submission 153278) | Enriched cells from forest soil in Barre Woods Harvard Forest LTER site, Petersham, Massachusetts, United States -... | ecosystem: Environmental > Terrestrial > Soil > Temperate forest >... | reverse complement strand
AGCCAGCCAACGATCGTGTAGGGAAACTCTTTGCGCCACCGCCAAACGAGCAAGCTAACTGCGATAAGAAACAACGCCGAAGCCGCGATCGCGAGTTTAGACAATTTGTCTAGCGGATGTGGATATATAACCGCCAGATGCAGGGGCCAGAAAATCTTCATCACATAGCAGGAATAAGCATAAATCGCGTTCTCGATGCGCATTCGCAAGGTGACAAACTGTGAAACCGAGTCTCTCTGGGCAATCATGGTGACGACCGAGCTGGCTACGGATAGACACAGCAGAGGCATTTTCTCCGTCAGCAGACGAGGCCAAGAAGCTTGCGGATTGTGTTGCGGCTCGGTCCAGCTCTGGATGCGCGCCAAGGGCCAGTAATCGAGCAAGAGCAACACGAACGGTAGTGTCACGAGCATCGGCTTTGAAGCCAGGCCCATAGCGAAAGCGAGAGCGACCAACAAATATCGGCCAAGACTTGGTCGGCGAGCATATCTTCCGTATGCGGCCAAGGTCAGAAAAAAAAAGAACGTGCTTAACACATTCTTTCGCTCTGCCACCCAGGCAACGGACTCGACATTGAATGGGTGCAAGGCGAAAAGGGCTGCCACGATTGCACTCATTCCAGGGGCACCGGTTGCCCACTGCAGAATCAAGAACAGCAAAACCGCGTTGCCCGTGTGCAGCAGCACGCTCGTCAGGTGATGCCCGTGCGGATTGAGGCCAAAAAACTGACAATCGAGGGCGTGCGAAAGCCAAGTCAACGGGTGCCAGTTCGAAGCTTCTGTAGACGTGAGGGCCCAGCCGATCGTTTCGGCGGTCAACCCAGACTGCACATGGGGATTCTGTGTGACGTAGTCGTAATCGTCGTAGTTGACAAAGGGATGAAAGATCGCCGGAAGGTATACGGCGAATGTAATTGCGGCGAGCGCTATGCAGTAGATAGAGATCAATGACCGGGATCTTCTCGGTTGCACAGCTTGAGACCCCGTGCGCCGCTGAGGACTCTCTATCTTTCGTCGCTTAGCCGCTTGCCGCTGAATTCTGGTTGTCATAACAGTTCGGCCAAGTGGCTGACGCTCTCATCATGTTGGCAGGTTTGGGCAGGATCCGCTTACAATGAGTCGACTTCCCCAGAATGCAACGGCTTAGAAATCTCTGAAGGGCTCCAACGAGAGTGAAATTTTAACACAGGAGCGCCCACCTAACTGGCGCCAGGAGCGTCATTCCGTGTTATCAATGAGGCTGGTGGAACAGTGACTTCGAGAACGCTCCGTCAACCCCGAAACTCGGCTAAAAGCGTCCATTCCCGCATCCATGCGCCAGAAGCGAAACCGATTTCACCTGTCGTGTTTGGTCTGTTGCTCTTTGTTGGAACGCTCGTTCTGTACAGCCCTGTTCGCGGTCATGATTTCATCAATTACGACGATCTTGATTACGTGGTGAACAATTCCCACGTGAAATCGGGGTTGACCTGGGATACCGTGCGATGGTCGGTCACTTCAAGAGAACAGGCGAACTGGCACCCGGTTACCTGGTGGTCCCACGCCGCGGATTACGAGCTGTTCGGGCCAGATGCAGGGTCTCACCACATCGTCAACGTGGTGATTCACGCCGCCAACGCGTTATTGCTTTTTCTCTTATTGAACTGGGCCACGGGTGCTACAGGAGCCAGTTTCGTCGTAGCCGCGATGTTCGCTTGGCATCCTTTTAACGTTGAATCGGTTGCCTGGATTGCCGAGCGAAAGAACCTGCTTTGCACCTTTTGTTTCCTTTTAACCCTGGCTGTTTATGGCTGGTTTGCCCGCAAGCCGTCGGCAGAACGACTGGCAGCGGTTTGCGGAATCTTTGTTTTGGCGCTGGCCGCGAAGCCGATGGCAGTGACGTTGCCATTTGTGCTGCTCTTATTGGATTATTGGCCACTGCGGCGAGTATTGGGTTGGACCGTGGATCCGGCCGATCATTCAATTCCGCAGCGATCAGTTTCCCAACTGCTGCTGGAGAAGATTCCGCTGTTCCTGCTCACGGTCGGCGCTTCGTGGGCCACTGTGTGGGCCCAAAGTGCGGGTGCCTTGCGGACTACGCAGGCGTTTCCGTTATCCGCAAGGCTCGCGAACGCTCTTTATTCCTACGTCGTTTATCTCGCAAAAACGTTCTGGCCTTTTGGCTTTGGCTTGTTCTACCCCCATCCCGGTATCTCTGTTTCCCTTTGGAAGCCTGCTGTGGCAGTGGTCATACTTTTGGCGATCAGCATTTCAGCGTGGATACACCGTACGAAACTTCCCTTCTTGATTGTGGGGTGGCTGCTTTTTTTGGGCGTGCTGTTTCCCATGATCGGGGCAGTCCAGGTGGGCGATCAGGCCATGGCTGACCGCTATGCTTACCTATCCACCATAGGCCTATTCATCATTGCGGCGTGGAGTGGAGCGAAATTGCTGGATGAACTTGGGGTGGGCAAAAGAGTTCGCTTCGGACTGGTAACGATCGTGCTCGCCCTTTTATGCTTCCTCACCTCACGACAGATATCGTACTGGGAGAACAGCGTCTCGATCTGGTCGCATACTCTTGAAGTAACCGGCGCAAATGCACTAGCCGAGAAGAAACTAGGGTTCGCGTTGGTCTCGCAAGGGAACAGTGAAGATGCCGTTATTCACTTCACCAATGCGGTTACCTTGAATCCGGCAGACGTTGGCTCCCACTTGAATCTGGGAGCCTACTACGCGGCACATGATCGCCTGCCAGATGCGATGGAGGAATTTCGAACCGCGGTAAGATTAACCAGCGACTATAGGAATTTAAGTGCAGAGGACAAGCAGCATCGCGGTTCAGCTTTGATCGATTTGGGTTTCGCATACGCGATCATGAAGGACTATCCGCAGGCGCTGGCGGATCTCAGGGCTGCGGGCCAAACCGATCCGGCCTTGTTAGAACGAACCGAAAAGGCAGTTTCTCGCGCGCTTCTGAACAAGCCCTCAGAGGATGTTTCTCTCAAATCAGCACTGCTTTTGAACGCCGAAGGGCACAGAGAGGAAGCCATTTCTGCCCTACGGAAAACCCTGGATACTAACCCGGAATATTCTCAAGTGCAGGAATCGTTGCAATTCCTCAGTTCCATCCAACAGTGACTACTAGAAATGACGTGCACGCCGAGTCGTCGATTGAGGGTAGTCCCCTACATTCTCTGGTAGATCAGCATTTTGCTTGGTGATCGGGGTTGGTAGCTCCGCGCATCATCGTCAAAGTGAAATTCTGTGTCATCTCCCATTAAGTCCACGACTCCAATTGGTTTGTAATGATCCTGCACAAATTTCCCGCTCCAGTCGAAAATCCCTGAATCGGAATCGTCGCGTCGTAGCCATGATGCCGCTTCCGACACAAACACAACAAAGCGCGGGTTCGCTACCTCGATCTCCCTCTCCATTTCGTGCTGCATGGCGATCGCGAAAGGATGAGGCTCCATCAGGGGATACATATAAACGAAGCCTGTTGCAGATCGAAGCCGAGAGTAGAAATAGAGCTCGGGCTCAGATCCAATCACTGCGATCTCGTCGCTCGCCTCGGCGCGACTGCGAATGAACTCGGAAACTTTTCGCGCCTCCGGAAAGGGATTTCTGCCGTAAAGCCGGTGGCAAGCGGAATCCAGATCCTTCGCGAAGAAAAACTCGGAGTCGTGCGCCGTAGTAATGACAAGTGCAATCACGAAGATGATAGCCGGCACCGCTGCAAGAAAGCTCAGCGATCCATCCCTAAGCTTTGCCGTTGTATGGCTGACAGCAACTCCGCTCAAGAGCGAGACCGCCGGTAATAAAAGAACGAAGTAATGTGAACGGAAATAGAGACCTGGGCAAACCGCTGCAAATGAGAAAACGAGGAAACCGACCACGAAGACAGTACGACTTCGTAATTTTGGCCGCCAGAGCACAGCGACTAGTCCCACAGCCGAAATGATCCAAAGTAATAAACCGGAGCTTAAGACTGAAGAGCCGGTGTCCGTGAAATTTTCCCATCCTTTCCAGAGAGGGAGGATTGTCTCGTATTCACGTGCATAGTGAAAGGTCCAAAACCAAAATCTTTGAAAATTTCCAGACGCCACATAGAGCGAGCAGACAAAAGCAAAGGAATCGCGGATCCCAGCAGCAACAGTCCGAGCCGAGTCCCCGATCGGAACAAGTCTAGACCGCGAGCCCACTCCAAATAGGCCAGATAGAAAACAGCGAAAACAATGAACAGGGCTCCCGGCTGCTTCATCAGGAAGCTTACCCCGAGACAAAAACCACTGCAGAAGAGCAGCCAACGCTTCTCAGATGCGATCGCGAGAAGCAAAAGCAAGATACCCGCAATGGCGGGCATCACTACGAATTGGGTTGCATGTCCGGCAAACCCGAGTACCACCGGTTGCAATGAAAGAAGTGCAAAGGTGGCACTAGCCGCCACCCCCGCTAATCTTCCAAATAAGCGGGCGACCAGCAGGTAAAGCAATAGACAGCTTGCGGAGTTCACCAGCAACAAGCCCAGGTGGACCCCCACTGGGTTTTGGCCAAATGCGGCCATTAAGAGGGCGTACGCCGACGCGGTTCCCGGAAGCTTCATGCTGTAGCAGTACCGATAAGGATCAATGCCATGCAGGATGAGTTGCCCCGCGTACGCATACTCGCCCTCATCCCGTTCCAACGGAAATCCTGCCAGATGAATCCGAATTAGACCAAAGAACGCGATCGTGACCGCAACTGCAAGGTGTGCCCACCAAGAGGGAAGCCCCGCAGCCTGCTTCAATTTCGATTTTGGCTTTCGGCCCCGTCGTTGAGGGGAAGCTGAATACTCCCGGTTGGAAGTAGCGCCAGATGAACGCCGATCCGAGCTCTTCCTGTTTCGGGTTGTTGCAGTTGCAGGCATTGGCGCAAGAAATCTCGAATTCGCAAGCATATCGGAGGAGCCGCCCGGAAAACCGTTTGGTCACAGGAAATTAACCTGATTGCAACACTGCAGTAACACTGGTTGAGCTTGCTTCGCGCCGGATCCCACAGTTGCCCGCGCCCCAATGACCAAGCGGGTTAACCGCAAGGACAGGGCGCCGAACAGTATTTCTGTATCCGGGAGCCTCACACCGTCATCCTACACAGCATCCGTTCAACTCACCGAGGAGGGAACTCTATGAAAAATGCCCGCCGTTTAACCATGATGGGTCTCCTGCTTTCCGGAGTGCTGTCCCTTGCTCCAAATTCCAGCGCGCAAGAGCGCTCGCCAATTCTCGATCAAGTCGCCAAGACCTACGGCATTGATTCGTGGGATAAAGTAGAGGCCATCCGCTACACCTGGGACGTGGACATTACCGGGCTCTTCAAAGCGACTCACAAGTGGGAGTGGGAACCCAAGACCAACAAAGTGACCTTTGAAGGCCTGGACAAAGATGGCAAGCCGGTCAAGGTTTCCTACGTGCGTACTGACCTCAGCACTCAAACCGACGCCGTGAAAAATCAGGTCGACCCGAGTTTCATCAACGATAGCTATTGGACCCTCTTCCCCTTTCATGCTTATTGGGATAAGAGTGCCAGCGCGATCGATCAGGGCAAGTTCAATCTGCCAGTGGGCTCCAGCATGGCCGAACTGGTCCCGGTGAAGTATCCCGCGGATGGCGGCTACACGCCCGGCGACACCTGGGATCTCTACGTCGGTAAAGACAACCGCGTCGTGTACTTTGTCTATCACCGCGGCGGGGCCAAGCCGCCGAGCCGCGTCCTCGCAACGTGGGCAGGTTACAAAAAGGCAGGTCCAATTCTGTTCTCAACCGAGCATCGCGGCACAGCTGACGGCAAGCCCCTGCACATCTTTATTTCTGACGTTGCAGTCAAGCTGACAGGCTCGGACAAGTGGGTCGACGCGCAATAGATATTGGTGGCCCACTCAAGCCCGATGTTGGCTTGAGTGGGAAACATTCCCGCCAGCCTTCTTGGGCGGTAGAATTCCTCTATCCGATGAGGGCTGACATCCAAGTTGATATTGGTCGAAAGACTTTCGCGTCCGGTCTGTTGCCAGAGTTGATCGCCGCGCTGCGCCGATGCCAGCCGGGCGATCTGGTCGCAGTGGTCGGTGACGAAGAAAGCGTTGGACCCAAGTTGGAGACGTGGTGCCGGTTCACCGGAAATCCATTGCTGGAAACTTCGGTCGAAAATGGCCGCACGCGCTGGGTCTTCCGCTGCGGCGCGGTTGCGGAGCCTGCCGGGTCGCCGGCAGAAGAGAATCGGCCTGTCGGCTCGCGGCTATGGCTCTACACGAATTTCGACTGTAACCTGCATTGCGACTACTGCTGCGTGCGTTCCTCGCCCACCGCACCGCGACGAGAACTGGGGCTCGCACGCATACAGCAGATCGCTCGCGAAGCGGCGGGGCTTGGCGTCAAAGAAATCTTCGTGACCGGAGGTGAGCCATTTCTGCTGGAAGACATCGGCGACATTCTGCTTTCTTGCGCGGCGGCCGCTCCGACCACGGTGCTGACCAACGGAATGTTGTTTGCCGGCCGCCGCATAGAAAGCTTGCGAGCGTTGCCCCGGGATCGAATTGTCCTGCAAATCAGCTTGGACAGCGCTACACCGGAGCTGCACGACCTCCATCGCGGGCCCGGCACATGGGCGCGCACACGGGAAGGCATCAAGCGCGCTCGTGCGCATGGCTTTCGAGTGCGACTGGCGTCCACCGTTTCCACCGATGCTGAAGCTGAGGCGTTCCGTCACTTCCTCGACGAGAAAAAGATTGCGGCAGAAGACCGAGTCATACGCCGGATTGCGCTGCGTGGCTCTGCGGCCGACGGTATCGCAGTGAGTCGAGCCGATTTAGTGCCGGAAGTCACCATTACAGCCGATGGTGTGTACTGGCATCCGGTCGGCGCGGAGGATGCCGACCTGCTGGTCACGCGCGACATTTTTCCTCTCTCCGAGTCCTTCGCGGCGGTCCGCCGTGCCTTCGACCGCGAGGGCGAACACGCCCATAGGTTGGCCAGAATTTTTAACTGCGCCTGAACGGCCGCCGAACGCGAGAAGACTTTCACGTTCGTTTGACGATAAACACGGTTTTGTCGTCGATCAGGGCCTCATCGCCATTCTGACGGAGAATGTCATCCTGCTTCGTCGCGTAATCCAGCAACGCGTTGCAGATTTCTTTGGCGGGTTGCAGGTAATGTTCGCGCATGACCGCCTCAACTTGCTCGCGCCCTTGCTGGTCGCTGCCGTCGTAAACTCCATCGGTATAGAGGACAAGAATATCTCCCGGACTCATGAGCGTGATCTCAGGTAGATCGGCAGTATTGAATTCTGTTTGCCGTACATTCAGGGAATAGTATTTCTTAAGATCGGGGTGGTGTGCCGGTAGTTGTAACCCAAGCGCAAGGAATTGCACCATGTGGTCATCGTCTATCTTCATGAACTTGCGATATTCCGCCGAGAATACCAGCGGCGGAGGGTGCCCAAAATTTGCAAAACGAAAATGGCCAAGAGGATCTACTTCGCCATACAGCATCGTCGCGATTTCGCGCGCACCTTCTTTCTCAGTGATCCCCAATGCGTTCCTGGCTGTCACCGACTGCGCCAGCCGCAGGTTGATATTTTCCAGCAGCATCGGCGTTGTCTTCCCGTACCGATCCAGTTCAGTGAGCATCAACGCGTGGAATGTGTCATGAACCGTGGAGGCAATCTTCGCCGAGATGAGTCCGTGCCCCTGCGCGTCCACCACCAGAACCCCGGCCGTCGAATAAAGGTCCCGCAAATCTTCTGCGACACGTATCTGCTCAGAACTCCGCGCGAATCGGTAATCCGCTTCCATCTTCAGCGTGTAGCCCTGGGTCCCCCTCATCCATTGCACATGATCGTCGACCGAATTGCGGACAGCGGCTCCTGCAGGCAGCGGGTCGAGAAACTCCTTCGATAGGCGCTGCGCTTGCTGAATGCGTGCGTCGAGGTCATAGCGCTGCTGAAAATTGATGTATTCAAACAGGTCACCGCCGACCGTGCCAGCAGGAATCGAGTTTCCGAACATCTCGATGCCCGGAATCTGCGGAATCGCACCCTCCACCGGCATCAACCGCTCGCGCAAGTATTCATCGATACTCGGAACTGTGCTGATATTTGTCATGGCTAGACTTCTAAGCCGACTTGGCGAGTCCATGGAAAAATCCTTGTTGTGCAGCGGCCTGCCGCAACGCACCGTAGCCATCCACATGAGGCGGCAGCCAGCGCTTGAGTCCTTCGGCGTCGAGGATAGGGCGATGAACCGGGTTGTCGTAGCTCATGGCGGAGAGCGCGTCGACGAACCGGCGCTCCCGCTCGGGGTCGAGATCGGGCCGCGCCGTGAACATGCAATGGTTGTAGCCCGGAGAGGACCATATCTCCCGAAGGCTTCCTTCGGGCACCAGGCGCTCACTGCGAACTGTGTTCCAGAAGGGGCTGCCGATTGCGCCGGCGTCGGCCCGCCCGTCGAGGACGGCGCGCACCACTTCCACTTCGCTGGTGCCGGTATCACCATGCTTGCCTAAATCGCTGTTGAAGCGCAGCGTGCGGTAATCCTTGCTTTCGCGCATGCCCTGCTGCTCCAGGAAGTGAACGGGAAGAATGGCGGCGTGTCCGCTGTCGCGGCTGCCCAGCGCGAGCGTCCGATTTTTCAAATCCGCTAGCGTAGAAATGGGACCTCCGCTAACCGCGACGATCTTGGTCATCCAGCCGAGATCGGTGTCGCGCATGGCGACCGCCCGGCAGGCATGGCCGCTCCACTCATCGGCTTGCAGGTAGGCGAGGTTTGTATTCCAGGCAATGTCGATACGCGGCACGGCCTCGCCGGGTTGGGCCAGTAAGGCCGCGACCTGCGCCTCGTAGCTCTGAAATAAAACGATCTCAACGGGCAGATGCGCTTCCTCATGAAAATAGCGGCGCATCCCCTCCCAAATCGCAATCACTTTCGGATTGTAGGCAACCGCTCCCAGCCAGATTGCTTTGCTCATAACCTCTCCACAATTCTATTGTCATCGGTGGTTAATCAATTGTCATCCCGAGCGAGCGCGTTCTTTGCGCGAGTCGAGGGACCTTGCGTTTCAGAAGAGCGGAATTCCCAACAGCGACTTCCCGATGAACTCGCGCAGCACGTCTCCCGTTGGCGCCATGACTGCTCCCGCGTGCGCATCACGGAATAGGCGTTCGACGTTTAGATGCTTTGAGAACGCCGCACCTCCGCAAGCGCGCATGGCTGCTGAGGTAACGCTGATCGCGACGTCGCCTGCGGCGGCTTTAGTCTCCAGCACGCGCAGCATGGTCGTCTCGCGCGGCTTCTCGAGATGGTCGATCAAGTCGTCAATGCGCGCCGACAGCCCGTCGGTATCAATCTGCATCGTAGCGAGTTGTGCGCGCAGGGTAGGCAGGCTCTCTCCCAAGCTCTGGCCGAGATGCTCGAGTTTCGCGCCTTTGAGATGCGAAACCGTCCCGGCGACGGCCGCTCGACACAATCCCAAAGCCACCGCCGCCGTTCCTAAATTAAAGAGCGGGAGCACTACGTTCAGCATGGCCGGAAACCCGGCGCCATCATCCGTGAGTTGAAGATCGCGCGGAACCTCGCAGTCGTCAAGCGTGATTGGCGCGGAAGCGTTAGCCCGGAGTCCCAAACCGTCCCAGGGCCCCGCCACTGCAAGGCCGCGCGTCTGCGCCGGAACAAGATAGAGGGTCGAATCGGTCGGTCCCTTTCCCTCGGGGGCGAGCGAAGAAACGACATAGCTTTGGGCATGACCCGCACTGGTGACCCACGATTTCTTGGCGCTGATTCGTACGCCGTCACCATCCCGATGTGCACGGGAAACAGGCGCCCAGAAGTGACTGCGGGAGCCAGCTTCACTGAAAGCCAGAGTGGATAAATGGCGGCCCGCTCCAATCTCTCGCAGAGTGGGTGCCACTGCCTGAGCGGAGCCTGGACGCGCCGCCGCGATCGTCGCGGTGCCCATGATGTGCATGAGATAAACCATCGCGACCGAAGCGTCTGCCTCGGCGAGCGTGGCGATCACAGCCGCAAACGTGCGCGGACCTAGCCCTGAACCGCCAACATCCACGGGTAGCATCAGCCCAAGCAGTCCGGACTCACCCAGCGACACGACCGCCTCAGGGGAGAATCGTCCCGCCTTATCGTTTTGCCCTGCGGATGGCGCCAGCACTCGACCAGAGATCTCGCGAGCCTTCAAAACAGCCGAGTCATGAGTCATGATCCACCTAATCATCCACAAATTTACGGCATCGAGCCAGCATTGTCGCCGAGGATGCGCTGAGTGGTCAAACCCCCTCCCGCGGTTCGCCGGGCCCAAACATGCAACATCTCCATGAAAGCCGTTGGTGCCCGACTTGATGACGGCGTTCATGATTGCTCCCGAATTTCGTCCGTACTCAGGATTGATCGTGTTCGTCACCATGCGGAACTCTTCAATGGCATCCTCGCTGGGAACCACCGTGCGAGTATTGAGTGGAAGGTCGTTGGTGTCGGTGCCGTTGATCAGAAAGCTGTTCTGCGTGGTCTGACTGCCGTTGGTGGCAAATTCGCCCCGCGCGTCCGATGCCGCCACCACGCCCGATTCGAGCTGTTGCAGGTTCACCCAGGTGCGGCCAATCAGCGGCAGATTCAGAATCTGGTTCGAATCGACCACATCGCCGCGCTGCGGTGTTGTGGTTTCAACCTGGACTTGGTTGGCTTCTACAGTAATCGTTTCAGCCACGGTGCCGAGATCAATTTTCGCGTTCAGGGCGTAGACCTGGTTGACATCCAGATGAATTCCGGACGTGGTATACGTTCTGAAGCCCGACTTCTCGATTCGGACGGAATAGTCTCCTACCGGAAGCTGCAAGAGAGTGAATTCACCGCCTTTGCTGGTGACCGTTTTGGACAAACCCGTAGCCACATTGGTCACCGTAATCCTGGCATCGGCCACCAAGTCCCCCGATTGATCGGTCACAGTGCCTCGAATGCTGGCGTA
>Ga0207031_10349_pt1 | contig 10998 bp, 10 predicted proteins | sample Alteio_BWMinCont_37_FD_153278 | JGI IMG/M metagenome (GOLD analysis project Ga0207031, IMG submission 153278) | Enriched cells from forest soil in Barre Woods Harvard Forest LTER site, Petersham, Massachusetts, United States -... | ecosystem: Environmental > Terrestrial > Soil > Temperate forest >... | reverse complement strand
AAACCGGCCAATTGTTCGGTTCGGTCTCGACCCGCGACATCGCCAGCCTGATCGCTGCCGAAGGCGGCGAGGTCAATCGCTCGCAGGTCGTGCTCAACGCACCGATTAAGTCTATCGGCCAATACAAGGTGCCGTTGGCGCTGCATCCAGATGTCGAGGTCGGCATCACCGTCACCGTTGCGCGCAGCCAGGCGGAAGCCGAGCGCATCGCGCGCGGCGAAGACGTAACCGTGCGGCGCGAGGACGCGGAAGAAGCAGCCGCCGAAGCGCTCGCCAACGCCGAAGCCTTCTTCGAGCCGGAAGCCGCCAAGGCGTTGAAGGAAGGTGAAGCGCTGGAGGCCGAGGCCACGCCCGCGGACGCCGAAAAGAAGCCCGCCAAGCCTGCCAAGAAGGCAAAGAAGAAGGATGAGGAAGCCTAAGAACTTGGCGGCTGCCTAGTCGGACTTTTTTTCCGGCTTGTAGATGTCTGGAGGCTGCCCGTCGCTCGGCTTGTTTTCGTTCGGCTTTGCCTGTGAAGGTTTGGGCTCGGCAGACTTGGCTTCGGAAGGCTTGGCTTCGGATGGCTTGGCTTCGGAAGGCTTGGCTTCGGAAGGCTTGGCTTCGGAAGGCTTGGCCTCCGCAGGCTTTGCATCGGCCGGCTTGCTGTCGCCGGATTTGCCGTCGGCAGGCTTGCCGCCGTCCGATTTTTTCTCGGACCCCTTGGTCTTGTCGTCGCCCTTAGCATCGCTTTTGCCTGCACCTTTTTTCGTAGGCTTCGCGGGCCCGGGCGCAGGGGCGCCTTTGTCGGTCGCCTGAACGTAAGCGGCGATGGCGGCCGCGGATTCGCGGCTGGCCGTGTAATGTTCGCGTAAAAAACCATCCAAGCCCAAAAGGTGGCCCTTCGATAGACCTGCCGTCGTCTTGTGGCAAATCGCGCAGTCCGAGGCGAACAGTTGCGCGCCCGACTTGCCCTGGTCCAGATTTTCCTGGGCTCCAGCGCCGCCAACCATTCCCAGCGCCAAAGCGCCGAACGCCAGCCCAATGCCGCGACTTAGAAACTTCATTGCCCTCAACCTTTCGAAAATACGCCGCCCACGAGATATGCCTAACCACGCCGACTCGTGTTCTTGATACCCGATTATCTCCGCATTGTGACCTTTGCCAATTTTTGAGGCACTTCAATTCAAAGTTGCCTTGCCGCAACTAAGTTCAAAATTGACCTTGCCGTCCAGCCGCTCTGTTGATTAAATACCTAGGAACTTTTCAAAACCCGTCGCGTTCAAAACGGGCGAGGAGACTAAAGCCGGACGTGCCATTGATAAAATGATGGGGGCGGCCGTGGACCGGTTGCTTCGATTTCTGCTCAAGACCTTTATCCGGCGGGGGACTTTTCGAGTCACCAGCTCGCGCGGTACGGTCTTGACATTCGGCGATGGGACGGGCCGGCCGGTATCGGTGCGTTTTGCCACCCGCGCGGCTGAATGGGGAATTCTCCTCGATCCCGAACTTAAATTCGGCGAAGCTTACATGGACGGCACATTTGTGGTCGAGCAAGGCTCGATCGCCGACGTGCTTGCAATCATGCTCGGGCAACATACCGACGTTCCGCATTGGGCGCGGCTGCAGGGCATCTTGCGCTATCTCTACCGGCGTCTGAGCCAGTTCAATCCGCGCCCGCGCGCGCGTCGCAACGTGGCGCATCACTACGATCTCGACGGCCGTCTCTATTCCCTCTTCCTCGATGCCGACCGGCAATATAGCTGCGCCTATTTCGAGTCGCCGGATCAGTCGCTCGACGATGCCCAGCAGGCGAAGAAACGCCATTTGGCGGCAAAGCTCCGCCTCATGCCGGACAAACACGATCATGATTTAAGGGTGCTCGACATTGGCAGCGGTTGGGGCGGACTTGGCCTCTATATCGCCGAATTCGGCGGCGCCGATGTGACCGGCGTCACGCTCTCGCAGGAACAGCATGCGATTGCCAACGAGCGTGCAGCCGAAAAAGGCCTCGACGAGCGCGCGCGATTCCGGTTGCAGGATTATCGCGACGTCGACGGTCCGTTCGACCGCATCGTCTCGGTTGGCATGTTCGAACATGTCGGCGTCAATCATTACGACGCCTTCTTCCGCAAAAGCGCGCGGCTTTTGGCCGACGACGGTGTGATGCTACTGCATTCGATCGGCCGTTCGGAAGGCCCCAACCGCACCAGCCCGTGGATCCAGAAATACATCTTCCCCGGCGGCTATATGCCTTCGCTCTCGGAAGTCCTGCCGGGAATCGAGAAGGCCGGTCTGCTGGTAACCGATATCGAGATCCTGCGGCTGCATTACGCCGAGACGCTGCTGCATTGGCGCGAGCGCTTCCTGGCGCATCGCGACGAGGTCGAGCGCATCTACGATCAACGCTTCGTGCGAATGTGGGAGTTTTATCTCGCGGCCTCTGAAATGGCGTTCCGCGAACAGAACCTGATGGTATTCCAGATCCAGCTCACCAAGCGGCAGGACGTGGTGCCGATGACGCGGGACTACGTCATACGCGAGGAACAGAGGTTGCGTGCGGCCGAGGCTAAACGCTGGCCGCCGCTGCGGCTGGCGGGGGAATAGTTCCGCCCTCTCGTGCCTGCCGGTCCGTCTAGCGCCAGCGCTTGCGTCAAGAAAAAATCCGCCTTACCCACCACTGATTAAGCCTTGTGAATTGCGGGCAAGTTCACATTGCAGCCCCTGGCTTTGTGAAGGCTCGTGCTATGCCACAATTTCCGGGTAGCATAGACATCCATGAACCCCATTGATTCGGCGCTCCGCAAGCAGGTTGCAGAACCTGCCCCGCTCTTTCGTTCCGCACCGCACAACATCGAGGCGGAGCAAGGCCTGTTGGGCGCCATCCTGGTCAACAACGAAGCGTTTTATCGCGTCTCAGATTTCCTCAATCCGGAGCATTTCTTCGAGCCTATTCATCAGAAAGTCTATCAGATCGCGCGCGATCTGATCCGGGCGGGCAAGATCGCGACGCCTGTCACGCTGAAGACCTTCCTCGATGCCAATATCGACATCGGCGGTATGACGCTCGGCCAATATCTGGCCCGGCTCGCCGCCGAAGCCACCACCATCATCAACGCCGAGGACTATGGCCGTACCATCTACGACCTGTCGATCCGCCGCGCGCTCATTTTGGTCGGCGAGGACATGGTCAATGTCGCCTTCGACGCGCCGGTCGACTTTTCGCCGCGCAACCAGATCGAGGACGCCGAGCGCAAGCTTTATGAACTGGCCGAAACCGGCCGCTATGACGGTGGTTTTCAGCTATTCGCGCAATCGCTGACCACCGCGATCGACATGGCGGCACACGCCTTCCAGCGCGACGGAAAACTATCGGGCGTTGCCACCGGCCTCGACGAACTCGACCGCATGATGGGCGGCTTGCAGCCTTCCGATTTGATCATCCTGGCGGGACGTCCCGGCATGGGAAAAAGCGCGCTCGCCACCAATATCGGATACAACGTCGCCAAGGCCTGGCGCGGCGAAGTAAAGCCCGACGGCCACACCGTCACGACCAATGGCGGTATCGTCGGCTTCTTCTCGCTGGAAATGTCGGCCGAGCAGCTCGCCACCCGTATTATCGCCGAGCAGACCGATATTCCGTCCAACCAGATCAGGCGCGGCGCCATCAGCGAGGCCGATTTCGAGCGCATCAAGGATCATTCGATCGAACTGCAGAATCTGAAATTCTTCGTGGATGAAACCGGTGGCCTGTCGGTGGCGCAGCTCGCCGCCCGCGCCCGCCGGCTCAAGCGCCAGCGCGGACTAGATCTTTTGATCATCGACTATCTGCAATTGCTGCAAGGCTCCACGCGACGCAGCCAGGAAAATCGCGTGCAGGAAATCACCGAGATCACCACCAAGCTGAAAGCCCTAGCGAAAGAACTCAACATCCCGATCGTGGCGCTGTCGCAATTGTCGCGGCAAGTGGAAAGCCGCGAAGACAAGCGCCCGCAGCTGTCCGACCTGCGTGAATCGGGATCGATCGAGCAGGACGCCGACGTGGTGATGTTCGTCTACCGCGAGGAATATTATCACCAGATGCGCAAGCCGCTGGAGACCAACCGCGAGAAATTCGCCGAATGGCAAGCCGAGGGTGAAAAAGTCATCGGCAAGGCGGAAGTCATCATTGGCAAGCAGCGCCACGGGCCGACCGGCACGGTCGAGCTGCAATTCGAAGGCGCCATCACGAAATTCTCGACGCTCGCCAAGATGGACCGCGTGCCCGATCGCATGGGCTAGCGCAGACGGCGAGGCCGCGGTCGAAAGCCAAAAGCTCGGGGCAGTTGCGTCAAGCAGTCCGGAACGAGTGGTTCTTGGGCCTGAGCTTGGCGATTACGCTCATCTTCGCCATTTTTGGCGAGGCGCTGTTTGATGAACTCACCAACCCGTTCGGGTTCGCGCTCATTTTCTTTTGCTGTTCGCCGTTGCGCTCGGCTCCGCCCTCGCGGTCGTGCGGCACGCAGACCAGGTCGCAGAAATCCTCGGCGAGCCCTATGGCACGCTTGTTCTGACGCTGTCGGTGACCTCCATCGAAGTGATGAGCATTTCCGCCGTCATGTTGTATGGCGAGAACAATCCCTCGCTGGTGCGTGATATGCTGTTTGCCATCGTCATGGTTATTCTTGGCGGCATGGTCGGCGGTTCGCTGCTGCTGGGCGGCTGGCGCCCTCGCGAGAAGCATTACAACCTGCAAGGCACCAATGCCTATCTGGACGTAATCATTTCCATAACGGTGCTGACACTAACGCTGCCGGATTTCACCATCACGACGCCCGGGCCTACGCTCTCGTTTCCGCAGGAGGTATTTCTGTTCCTACTGTCGCTTGGGCTCTACGGCGCGTTCCTCGCGATACAGACCGGACGCCACCGCGGCTGTTTCACCAGCGATGGGACCGGACCGGAGCGAGCCACCCGCATTGCCACGGGCGGCGCCCTCGCTGCGCTGGCACGCGGGTTTGTTGATGGCCTATGTCATGTCGGTGGTGTTTTTGGCCGAACAGCTTGCCAACCCGATCGACTATTTTATCCAAACGCTGCAGGCGCCGGCACCGCTCGGCGGTGTCATCATCGCCATGCTGGCGGCAACGCCAGAAGCGATTGGAGCTACGCGGTCGGCCATGGCCAACAGGCTTCAGCGCTCGATCAATATTTCCTGGGGTTCGGTTCATTCGACGATCGGGCTCACGGTGCCGGCCATGCTGGCGATCAGCCATTTAACCCAACACAAGATCGATCTCGGGCTCGACAAGGCCGACAATGTGCTGCTCTTGCTGACGCTCGCCGTCTGTATCGTCACCTTTGCCAGCGGCCGCACCAATATTCTTCAAGGCGCCGTGCACGTCGTGCTGTTTGGCGCTTTCATTATGTTGATTTTCCAGGGCTAACGACGCTTGCACGGGCCGCCTGCGGGAATAGCCGTCAATTGCGCATATTGCGCATAGCCGTAAACTCTGTATAAACATTGCTGGGCCGCTTTGCCGGAAGTGGTCGGGGGTGATGGTTCGGGGGCGAACGACGTGACCGACGCGTGGCTGGTTACAGTGCAGTGCGCAAAATCAGATTGCGCCGGCCGGTGCGCGCGTTCAATGCCCCTTATTGAATGGCTTGTTTCGTCTGGTCTGCGCATGGCGCATGTCATGCGCGCAGCCACACGGCGCCCCGCATGAGCCTTGATATCAACGAACTCTTCGCCGAACGAGAGAGCCAGCGATACACGTTGCACGCTCGCTATCTCAATGAGCAAATGGTTCGCGTGCTCAAGACGATCGGATTCGACAAGCGATATACGCGCGCCGTCGGCCAATATTTGTACGACTCCGATGGCGAGCGCTATCTCGATCTACTGAGCGGATGGGGCGTATTCGGAATCGGGCGCAATCACCCGACGGTCCGCGACACCCTCAAAAAGACCCTCGACAGCGACTTCCCCAATCTTATCCAGATGGACGTGTCGCCACTTGCCGGCGTGCTGGCCGAGCGTCTGTTGGGCTACACGCCCTACCTCGACAAAGTTCTCTTCACCAATTCCGGAACCGAGACCGTCGAAGCGGCCCTAAAATTCTCGCGCGCCGCCACCGGCCGCGCCGGCATCGTCTATTGCAGCCACGCTTTCCATGGCCTGACCTATGGCTCGTTGTCGTTGAATGGCGATCAGAATTTCCGTGCCGGCTTCGGCCCGCTGCTTCCCGAGTGCTTCGAGATCCCCTTCGGCGATCTCGAAGCGCTCGAAAAGGCATTGGCCGCGGACAAGATTGCCGCCTTCATCGTCGAGCCGATTCAAGGAAAAGGCGTAACGATCCCGGACGACGATTACCTGCGTGGCGCGCTCGAACTATGCCGCAAGCACGGCACGTTGTTTATCGCCGACGAAATTCAAACCGGACTTGGACGGACCGGCCGCTTTCTCGCCGTCGATCACTGGGACATCGAGCCCGACATGGTGCTGCTGGCCAAATCATTGTCCGGCGGGCACGTGCCGGTCGGCGCAGTGCTGGCGCGCAAATGGATTTTCGACAAAGTCTTCAACCGTATGGATCGCGCGGTGGTGCATGGGTCGTCATTTGCAAAGAACGATCTCGCCATGGCGGCAGGCCTTGCGACACTCGAGGTGATCGAATCCGAGAAACTCGTCGAGAAGGCGGCGCAAACAGGCGCGCGTTTGCTGAACGCGTTCGAACAAATGGCGCAACGCCACGAGCTCGTCAAAGCGGTGCGCGGCAAAGGCTTGATGATCGGCGTCGAATTCGGGTCCCCGCAGTCGCTGACGCTCAAGGCGTCCTGGAATTTCCTCGAGACCGCGAGTAGCGGGTTGTTTTGCCAATTGATCGTGATCCCGCTGTTAAACGACCACAAGATTCTTACGCAGGTTGCAGGCCACCGCAATCACACCATTAAACTCTTGCCACCGCTGACCATTACGGATGCAGACTGCGATTGGATCGAGCAGGCATTCGAAGCCGTGATCACGGACGCCCACCGTGTCCCCGGTGCGGTTTGGACGCTTGGAAAAACATTGGTCGACAATGCTTTCCGGGGCACGCGAGCAACCGATCGGTAAGAAGTCCCGATCGTTCGCCGGCTGACATTACAACCCTCTAATTCCACAGTTTGAGCCAAGCGACTGCCGGGTGGAACTAATTGACGTCCGCCGCGTTGGGCTGAGCTTGGCGCAAGCCGGAACTTTCGTTTTATAGCTGTTTTGCGCCGCTTTCTCTCGCACCTCGTTTCCGCGTTCGAACGAATGACGGTAGCCAGCTGTATGCCGGCTGCCTGATAACTCGTAAGCCGGCACGCAAAGCCGCCTGCGTTCAATTTCTTTTTTTCTTTTTTCGATCCTAAAAAATAAATCCCGAAACCGTAACGAGAAAAATCATGAACGCAGCCGACCAGCCCAACAGCCATCAACTCAAGAGCGCGCTTGACACCATCCGTCTGGGCGTCATTGCCGGCGCGGCTGGCGGCCTCGCCGAAATCGCGTGGGTAACGCTTTGCGCGGTGGCAACAGGTGCCAACCCGGCGATGCTGGCGCGCGGCGTCACAACGGCCGCGGGGTTGAGCGCGCTGTTCCCGGCGGCTCCGGCGACCTTGGGTGTGAGCGTCCATATGGGGCTCGCCGTGACGCTCGGGATTGCGCTTGCCTTCGTCTGGCGCATGTTGTCCTCCCATCGTTTGCAAACGGCTGATCCATTTCCATTCATGATCGCCGCACTGACAGGCATATGGGCGACTAATTTCTTCGTCGTACTGCCGATCGTCAGTCCTGCTTTCATCCAATTGGTACCCTATTCGGTTAGCCTGATCTCGAAATTATTGTTCGGCCTGGCGGCTGCGGGCGTCTTTCACTTTTTGACCGAACCGGCTTCGAATTTACGGCGCGTGCGGATCGCGCGGTGCATGTCATGACGCCCGCCTGCATCATCACGGCCCGCTAGTCCCATCCAAAAGGAAATGTCGACTATGACTGAAACAGACCTGGATCGCGGCATCATATTTCTGCTGCGCGTCTTCGTCGGCTGGATGTTCCTCTATGCCGGCAGCTGGCAAATCCTACAAAACTATAGCGCCGGCGGCTTTCTCACCCACGTGAAGACCTTCCATGATTTATTCGCCGCCTTCGCGACGCCGGCATTATTGCCTTTCACCGACTTCCTGATGAAATGGGGCCATCTGCTCATCGGATTATCGTTGGTCTCCGGGCTCACGGTGCGCATCAGCGGCCCGTTCGGCATCCTGCTGATGCTCACATACCACTTCGCCCACATGGATTGGCCGTTCATCGGCGATCACCTCAGCCTGTTCGTCGATTACCATCTCGCCTACGCGGTCGTAATCGTCTACTTGATGGTGCATCACGCCGGTCACGTCTGGGGTCTTGACGGGTTGGTCGACCAGCTGCCGCTGGTTACGCGCAATCCCCGACTTCGGCCGCTGTTCGCCTGAATTCGGAAAATAACGGCTCACGCGAGAGGGTCGCTCCAAATGCAGCAGCCCTTTTGCGTATGTCAGCCCGCGCGCACAGGCAGCGTATAGACCGCGACCCTGGCATCATCATTTAGAACAAGGCCAAACCGCAGCGAAAGCGGCGACGGCAAGCCGATGGAAATTATCGTTGAGGGCCTCGCGATGATTTTTGAGGTGCGCCGTGACTACCAAGACCCTCTGGGCCAGCGAGACCTTATCCGGCGGCGGGCATGCGGCAAATTCGGGTTTGAAGAATGTTTCGACATTCATGATCGTCGTGAGCGCGCCAAAACAGATCGCGGCTTGTCTGAGCTGCTTGGCGGCGTCCTCCGAATCCGCGGCGGGGCGCTTGCCCTGCACGATGTCAGCGGCCGCCATGCAGCTCGGATAAAACACCGCTCCGCTAAACGGGTCGCTTTGTGCATGAGCCTGTGTTGCGACAAAACCTGCCGCGATCAAACAGAGCCAATATTTCATCAATGTATTCTCCACCGGCCTCGTCTACACTCTGGAACGGCGCGGACGATAGCAGACAGCGGGCGCCCCGTGTTGACGCCTTGGTCTGGCCGCAACCCCGCATGGACGCGTGGCTTTCCGCCAGCTAAACCTTGGCCTCATGTCGATCGCCGAAACCGACCCCCCACTCGCGCCCGAACGAGAGGCCGCTGAAAACGCCGTCACCTTGGGCCCTCCTGCGCCCGAAGCTGGCGGCATTCTGACCGTCGACCTTGCCGCCATCGAAGCCAATTGGCGAGCGCTCGGGCGGCGCGCCATGCCGTCGGAATGCGCGGCGGTGATCAAGGCCGACGCCTATGGCTGCGGGATTGAGCAGGTCGCCATGCAACTCGGCAAGGCCGGCTGCAAGACGTTTTTCGTGGCCGACCTCAACGAGGCGCGGCACGCGCGCGCGGTCGCGATCGGGCCCGCGATCCAAGAACCCGCAATCTATGTGCTCAACGGTCTGCTGCCGGGCACCTCTGCAACCTATGCCGATCTGCGCGTGCGGCCGGTGATCGGCAGCATGGTCGAACTGGCGGAATGGGACGCCTTCTGCCTGGCCAATGACTGGCATGGCGGCGCGGCACTGCATGTGGACACTGGCATGAACCGGCTCGGCATCACCGCCAATGAAGCGGCCGCTCTGGCGCCGCGTATCCGCGCGGAAAATCACGGCATCACGCTGCTGATGAGCCACCTCGCCTGCTCCGAGGTGCCCGAGCATCCGCTCAACGAACAACAGATCAAGCTTTTCCGCGAAGTACGGCTGCTATACCGCGGCATCTCCTCCTCGCTCGCCAATTCATCGGGGATATTTCTAGGGAACGCCGCGCATTGCGACATGATCCGCCCCGGGGTCGCGCTTTACGGCGTCAATCCGACACCTGGGCGGAGTAATCCGATGCGGCCTACGATCGAATTGCATGCACGCATCGTGCAGGTGCGTCCGGTGCTGAAGGGCGAGACCGTCGGCTACAATGCCGGCTGGACTGCCAAGCGCGCGACCAAACTGGCAGTCGTTGCGGTCGGCTATGCCGACGGCTATTTGCGCGCGGCCAGTGCGTCAGATTTGGCGCGCGGCGCCGACGCGATCGTGGCGGGCAAGCGCTGCCCGCTGGCGGGGCGCGTCTCCATGGACCTGCTGGCCATCGACATCACTGATCTCCCCGATGGCAGCGCGCGCCGCGGCGACCTCGCTACTTTGATCGGCGACGAGATCACGGTCGATGACGTCGCTAAGGCCGCTGGTACCATCGGCTACGAGGTACTCACCGGCCTCGGCCGGCGCTACCACCGGGTGTACCGGGCCGGCTGACGACCAATTCGCCGAAAACAACAGACTTTGGTAAGAATGTTCTTGTATTGTTCTCATGGGCGTTTTAGCGTCCAAGAACTGCAATCAGAGGCGATTCCTCGTGTCCCGGCGCACCCTGAGCTTCATCTGTCAGAACTGCGGCGCGGCTGCGTCCCGCTGGCAGGGCAAGTGCGAGGCTTGCGGCGAATGGAACACACTGGCCCAGGAAGGCGCTGAGCGCCCGGCAGGCCCGGGCCGCAAGCCGAGCAAAGGCCGCCTATTCGCGCTCGAGCCGTTGGCCGGCGAGGCCCATGACGCGCCACGGTTACCCTCGGGCGTCGCCGAACTCGACCGCGTCACCGGCGGAGGCTTTGTGCGCGGCTCGGTGCTGCTGATGGCGGGCGATCCCGGCATCGGCAAATCCACCCTTTTGATCCAGGCCACCGCAGCCTTGGCCCGCTCCGGCCACCGCACCGTCTATATCTCCGGCGAGGAAGCAGTCGCCCAAGTGCGCCTGCGCGCCGAGCGACTGGGTCTGCGCGACGCCGCCGTTGAGCTCGCGGCAGAGACCTCGGTCGAGGACATCATCGCGACTTTGTCGGAAGGCCCGGTGCCCCGCCTGATCGTCATCGATTCCATCCAAACCATGTGGACCGATCTTGTCGAAACCGCGCCCGGCACGGTCACGCAGGTGCGCGGCTCTGCGCAGGCATTGATCCGCTTTGCGA
>Ga0207031_10262_pt2 | contig 11064 bp, 13 predicted proteins | sample Alteio_BWMinCont_37_FD_153278 | JGI IMG/M metagenome (GOLD analysis project Ga0207031, IMG submission 153278) | Enriched cells from forest soil in Barre Woods Harvard Forest LTER site, Petersham, Massachusetts, United States -... | ecosystem: Environmental > Terrestrial > Soil > Temperate forest >... | reverse complement strand
CGATCGATGACGGGTTGGATCAGTTCCTCCAACTGTTCTCGCGTGACCTCGCGCTGGTAGCGCTTGCCTTGTGGCAGTTCAATATCCAACTGGGTCTCGGTTTGCGAGGACAAAGCAATTTTGGCTTCGATGACTGCCTTGCGTATGGTAGCCACTACTTCACTGTTTCGCGAGACGTCAAGGTTCGCATCGCCGCGAATGTCGTCGATGGCAATTTTGATCAGCAGATTGTCGATGTCGTCGCCGCCCAGGTGCGTATCTCCGTTGGTCGCGATCACCTCGAAGATTCCGTCATGCAGCTTGAGAATGGAAACATCGAAAGTCCCGCCGCCAAGGTCGTATACAGCGACAATGCCGTTCTGCTTCTTGTCCAAGCCGTAAGCGAGAGACGCGGCCGTGGGTTCATTTACCAGCCGCAGCACTTCAAGGCCGGCGATGCGACCCGCATCCTTAGTAGCCTGGCGCTGCGCGTCGTTGAAATACGCAGGCACGGTGATCACTGCCTTAGTCACCGGCGCATTGAAAAATCGCTCAGCGTTACGTTTAAGTTGCCGCAGAATAAACGCGGAAATTTCGGGAGGCGTAAAAGTCTTCTCGCCTAGCGTGATGCGCAGCACTTCACCAGCTTGCAAATCCTGCGCCAGGCGAAATGGGAATAGCTGGAGCTCATCCTGAATGTCTTCCAGCCCGCGCCCCATAAGACGCTTGATTGAATACACCGCCCGTTCAGGCGTCTCGATCAGATACTTGCGCGCGGCATTGCCAACGATGATTTGATCACCCTCATCCAGCGCAACGACGGAGGGAACGAGATTCAGCCCATCTTCGCCGGGGATCACAACAGGGCTATCCCCCTGCATGAAAGCCACCAGGGAGTTGGTGGTTCCGAGGTCGATGCCGACGATGCGATCAGTAGCCATTTTGCGATTTAGTAATTGAGTAATTGAGGAATTTGAAAACGTCGCCCACGATTACCCGATTACGCAATTTCTTAATTCTCCAATGCTTCGTTCACGTCCCGAACCAGATTCCTTATGTAAGACCGGCGATTCAAAAGGTCGACCATTTTGTCGCGAACGTTTCTCCTGCTCTCTTCAGTCGCCTCAGCAGGAAGCCGGTCCCAATCGTTCCAATAAGTTTTCAGTTCGTCAGAAAGCGACTCGTACTTTGTTTCGAGTTCCAGCTTTTGCTTGCCTACTTCTTCGATCAGAGCGGGGTCGTCTTCGCCTGATTTTTTCTGCACGCGAAGCTCTTCGAGCTGCATGTTCAATTCGAAAACTTCTTCCAGTAGATCTGGAGGCACAACTTGTTTCTTGATCTGTCCAGTGGCCCGCGCCTTTTCTGTGGCCGCCTTCGACTGCTCCTCGAGTTCCACTCCTTCAAGTCGCAACAAATATTCGGTGCGTTTGATGGGATCTTTCAAAGTGCGATAAGCGTCATTAAGCAGGGAACTCTGTTCCAGGCTCCACTCCTGCTCTCGTGCATCGGCGCGGGCGACAAGATCAGGGTGAAGCTTGCGGCTGAGATCGTAAAACTCTCGCTCCAAAAGCGCGGTATCAAGATTCAGCTTGCGAGGCAGACCAAAAAACGTGAAGTAATCCACTGGCACCGGGGGCTGAACTTTGCCACAGGCGCTGCAGAAATGCACGGCGCGCATGGTGCCACAGGACCAGCAAGCGGGCGTAACTTCGCCCGGCATAACCAGAGAAGAACTCGTGTTGGATTCCATCGCCATAATGCGTTGACCGCGAAACCCTTTTTTGCATGGGCTTGTGCGAGGCCAGAACAACGGCGTCGTCGTGGAAAGACACCTCTCGGGCGAGGCCGCCCGCGCCACACCATCAGCCCGAGAACGAAGTGCCGCAACCACACGACTTCGTTGAATTCGGGTTTACGAACACGAAGCCTTGCTGCATGAGCGTCTCCTGGTAATCCAGGGTCATACCATGCAGGTAGATAAACGATTTCGGATCGACGAACACGCGTACGTCGCCGAACTGAAAGATGCGGTCGCGTTCCCGCGGCTGCGTGTCGAAGCGAATGTTGTAGCTCAGACCGGAACATCCGCCGCCCTGCACCCCGAGGCGCAACCCGCCCTGCTCCGGCGAGATGCCCTCTTTCACGATGGCAGTCCGGATCCTGGCCAAAGCTTTGTCCGTGACTAGGACGCCTTTAGTGGGAGCCTTCGCTGCTTCCGTTTTGGTTTCTGTTTCGATCATCATTCGCTCAAAAGCAACGGGCGAGACGCGCCCGTTCTCCACGTGTAAAACCTATTGCGCTGCGACCGCTGTCGGCTTCGCCACGTCCTGCTTCTTCTTCCAGTCGTGGATGGCCGCGCGGATAGCGTCTTCCGCCAGCACCGAGCAGTGAATCTTCACTGGCGGGAGCGAAAGCTCTTTCACGATTTCCGTGTTTTTGATCTGCAGAGCTTCGTCTACGGTCTTGCCCTTCACCCATTCCGTGGCCAGGGACGAAGACGCGATGGCCGAGCCGCAACCAAACGTCTTGAATTTTGCGTCTTCAATGACGTTCGTCTGCGGATTGACCTTGATCTGCAGCTTCATCACGTCGCCACATTCAGGTGCGCCGACCAGGCCAGTCCCTACCTCGGAGCTGTTCTTGTCCAACGATCCGACGTTGCGCGGGTTGGAATAATGATCCAGAACCTTATCGCTATATGCCATGATTTGCTTCTCCTTAAAATTTTTGCGTGCCTACTGTAGAAACGTTGCTGGCAACGTTTCGGACCAACCTACTCTGCTGCCCACTTCACATTCTTCAAATCCACACCCTCCTTCGCCATTTCGTAAAGCGGCGAAAGTTCGCGCAAACGAGTTACTGTTTCAACGACGCGATCGGCAACGTAATCAACTTCGGCTTCGGTGTTGAAACGTCCAATACCAAAACGAATAGAACTGTGCGCCAGATCGTCGCCAGTGCCCAGAGCCTTTAATACATAAGATGGCTCCAGAGTCGCGGAGGTGCACGCCGAACCGCTCGAAACCGCAATATCGTTGATGCCCATCAGCAGCGATTCGCCTTCCACATAAGCGAAGCTGATATTCAGATTGCCGGGAAGACGGTGCTCCATGGAACCGTTGATGTATACCTCGTCAAGCCGCCCCATGATTCTGTCGCGAAGACGATTGCGCAGCCCAGCCAAGTGGCAAGCTTCCTTCGCCATTTCTTCCGACGCGATGGCGCATGCCTTACCCAAGCCAACAATTCCGGGCACATTAAGCGTCCCCGAACGCATGCCGCGCTCGTGGCCGCCGCCGTCGATGATGGCGGAAATCTGCACTCGAGGATTCTTGCGCCGCACATACAGCGCGCCGACTCCCTTTGGCCCATACATTTTGTGCGCCGAAATCGACAGCAGGTCGATGTTCTGCTTGTTCACATCGATGGGAACTTTGCCCACGGCCTGAGTAGCGTCGGTGTGGAAAATAATTCCGCGTTCCCGGCACAGCTTGCCAATTTCGGCAAACGGCTGCAGCACGCCTATTTCATTGTTGGCAGCCATGATCGTGACCAGGATGGTCTTGCCGCTGTCCATGGCTCGCTTCAGTTCTTCCAGATCGACCAGGCCGTCTTTTTGCACTGGCAGATAAGTCACGCGGTAGCCATACTTCTCCAGACGCTTGCAGGTGTCGAGCACGGCTTTGTGCTCAGTCACAGCCGTGATGATGTGATTGCCCTTCTCTTTGTACATCTCGGCGACGCCCTTAATCGCCAGGTTGTCGCTCTCAGTCGCGCCCGAGGTAAAGATAATTTCTTTCGTGGAGGCGCCGACTAATTTGGCGATGCGTTCGCGCGCAAGTTCCACCCCTTCTTCGGCGCTCCAGCCAAAAGAGTGATTGCGGCTGGCCGAATTGCCAAACTTCTCCATGAAATATGGCAGCATTTCCTCCAACACCCGCGGATCCATCGGCGTGGTGGCATGGTTGTCCATGTACACGGGCAGCTTCACTCCGTCTGCAGCTACGTGCTCCATCTGGGGGATAGTCTTTACGTCGGTGCTCATGATTGCTCTCCTACCTGACTTTAAGTAATTGTCACCAGCTCAGCCGGCTTCTTTGCTTCTATTTCCTGGGACGACTGCGACTCTTCGTTCATCTCTAAGATAGTGATGCGCCGCAAAACCTGTTCGATGCTCTCATTAACCCGGCGCAATGGTTCTCGAATAGTGCAGCGCTCGCTCTGATCGCATTCGCCGCGCACGGTTATGCACGAGGTGATAAACAAGGGGCCGTCGATCGCGCGAATCACCTCAAAAGCACTAATCGTGCCCGGATCGCGAGCCAGCGTGTATCCACCATTCATCCCATGCTGCGAGTGCAGCAACCCGGATTTCACCAGCCGCTGCAGAATCTTTGCCAGCGCCTCCTGCGGGATGCCATAAGCGTCGGCAACGTCCTTGGCACTGCACGCCCCATTAGGCGCGTGCTCGGCCAGGTGCTTCATCGCCATCAAGCCGTAATCCGCCTTCTTGGTAAGCTTCAACATTGACGTTATAGCAAATCCGACCTTTTCAGTCGGATATGTCATTATAGGACTCGCTAACGTGGAATTGCAAGCTTTGCAGGCAATGGCGAAATTATCAATTGATCGGTAAGTATATTGTGCTGAACTGCTTAGAGGATGGCGATCTTTTAGGTCGTATTTTCAGTGGTGTGGGCTGTGTTGCGCTGCCACTGAGTACATCCCTAATGGTTACCCGCTAGGGCCGGTTCCATGCCGCCTTTGACGAAAAGACTTGACAAGACCGTGAGTCACGCTAAAATACCGCCAATTTCCGGCAAACCTCACTCAGCCTTGCCAGGCTTTTCGTGATCGCCGGGATTTATGACTCCCAGCCCGCCGCCGCAATCTCCCGATAGAGGTCCCGCCAATGAGTGCAAACATCCCCGTGTGCAGATCGTGGCCCGCCAGGAAGACGCGGAGTTTGTCGAGTGCCTGGAGTGCGGCGACATCTTTGAATCCAGCGAGTTCAAGGACATGATGATCGAAGACACCCGGCTGAAGAACGAATTTTGAGGTAATTTCGATCATTTCCGCCCAGCCTGTGAGCCCCGCAGTTGAGCGTCCAACCAGAAAGCCAGTGACGAAGGTAATCTCTCGCGGGAGGTACTTCCTTGTTTGTACCATTAACAGTTTGTTAATGTCAGCGTGGCAACCAATGCCGACGGAGAGTTCATGTCACTGGTGGCTTTAGTTGTCGACGACTCCATGCTCATCCGGCATACGGTGTGCCGCTTCCTTGAGGAGCGTGGCTTTGCCGTGGGGTCAGCCACTAACGGACAGGAGGCACTCGAAGCGCTGAAACGAGTGCGCCCGGACATTATTGTCACCGATATTCAGATGCCCACCATGAGCGGCACCGAGCTTATCACCGCCGTCAAAAGCGACCCAGGGTTGGCGGCGATTCCAATCGTCATCGTCGCAGGCAAACAGAGTGGTTTTGAGCAAACAGAAACGCGAGCCAACTTCACGATTTTTAAAGATATCAATATCGAGGATCAACTGGGCAAGGCCCTGAAAGTCGTGTTGGGGGCAAAAGCCACGAAAGCACAAGCGGCGAAAAGCAGCGAGTAGTATCCAGCTGTTTCCCGAGTCTATTTCAGCGCCATGCCGGCGTCTGCTGAAAAATCCATAGAGGCAAAATCGCGTGACCGAAATTTAGGATAGGCGGCGGCCGCAATCATCGCCGCATTGTCAGTCGACAGCGGACGCGAAGGGAAATAAACGGCTATCCCTGCATTGGCCGCATCCTGTTCGAATTTCCTCCGCAGCTCCTGATTCGCCGCTACGCCACCGGTCACGAACAGCGTAGCAACATCATATGCGCGAGCCGCCGCCAGAGTTTTTGCTGCCAGGTCTTCGATCATCGCCCGCTGGAACGAGGCCACCAGATCCAACGTCGTTTTGTCGCAATAAGGCAAACAATGTTCAACTTTGGCCTGCGCCATGCCCGACAGCGCCGCGCGCCGTTCCGCGATCGCTTTTTGCAAGTCGTGAGTTTCGACATAGCGCAATACCGCAGTCTTGATGCCGCTGTAGGAAAAATCAAAACGGGGGCTGCCGTTAGAAGGCCCCAAATTTCGCTCATTGCGATCCCTGTGCTTGAGTTGCGATGGCGGAAACTTTACCGCGTGAGGATTACCGTGGGCGGAAAGTTTATCGACGATAGGTCCGCCGGGATATCCCAATGCCAGCAACTTTGCTACTTTGTCGAAAGCCTCGCCGGCAGCGTCATCCCGCGTCTGGCCGATGTTCTGGTAAGACCAACAATCGTTTTCCCGCTTTGCCAGGTAGAGATGCGTATGACCACCGGAAACGACCAAAGCCAGCACGGGAAAACGCAGCTCATGATTTCCCTTGCGACGCTCCTCCAGCAGTACCGCATGAATGTGGCCTTCAAGATGGTTGACCGCAATCAGCGGCTTGTCGAGAGCAAAGGCCAAAGCCTTGGCATAGCTGATGCCGACGAGAAGGGCGCCTGCCAACCCCGGTCCCTGGGTAACCGCGATGGCGTCGACAGATTGATATGTTTGCCCCGCATCGGCCAGCGCCTTGCGCACCACCGGCACAATCGCCCGCAGATGCTCGCGCGACGCCAATTCAGGCACCACGCCGCCGTAAGGCTGGTGAGTGGCAATCTGCGAGAACACCACGTTGGAAACGATCTGCTCCCCCGAGCGCACCACCGCCGCCGCAGTCTCGTCGCAAGAACTCTCAATACCAAGGATGAAGGCGTCAAGCATAACCTCTTTCAGTTTAACCCGCCACAGATCACATGGCGACGCTGGGGCTATGCTCTGGAACTTAAGTTGTAGCGTGCAGTTGTAGCGCCGGCGGGACCCCGGCGCTACGGACGATTTGTATTGAACATTGATAAGACGTCAGGCTTTGGCTTTTGCCTTCAGCCGAACCTGGCCATTTTGCATCTCAACCGAATATTCCACGGCTTGGCAGCCGTGCTGCTTCCGAATCTGATCAGTTTTCTTCTGCACGAACGATGTGAAACTTTCAATGTTCCCGGTAACCGCCTCGCCAGCTTTTTTCTTGGCTTCGGTAAGCGCGTTATAAAGCTTTTCTACCTGGTCGCGTTCCGCGTGAGCATCGGAGCACTGCACTGTGAGCGGCCCCTCATTTGCTCCAGCCGCAACTGCCGCAGCCGCATGCCCCAATCCATAAACCGGGTGGTGTTGCGGCTGATGTTCCTCCGGGCGCACACCCTGCACCGACAGCAATGCATCCTGAGGACGACGATACCCTTCTTCACGAATGCGCGCTTTTTTCCGCCACAGGTCGCTGTAGATAGCGTAGCGCTGCGCCATTTCGTTATAGCGAAAGCGCTGCTGAAAGCTCATCCGCCCGCCATCACTGAACTTGCGAAGAAGACTCAGCACTTTCCACTCGATATCGGTAGGCGGCTTTTTAGTGGGATTACTGAAATAAACTTCGTACTCGATCTTGAGCCGCCGTAATTGCGACTCAAGTAAAACGAGCTCTTCGTCGATAGTCACTGGGAGTTCTCCACTCACAGTGTAGGGCGTAAGGAGCACGCGGACGAGGTACCTATCGGTCACAAAAGGGATGGAACGGAAGTAACCGAAAAGCAGCTATTAGCCTTTAGCTGAATCAGGCAGGACTGGAAAATAAGATCTTTAGCTGAATTACTTGGATCTTTAGCTAAGAGCCAAAAGCTAACAGCTAAAAGCTGAATTACTTGGACGCCATCTTCTTCACCATCGCCAGCACCAGCTTGCGGTCGCTGTCGTTGAGGCTCACGGAATAGCGGCGAATCTGGCTCAGGAAGCGGACTTCATCATCCGAGAGCTGAGGCAAGCCTTTCCCTCCGTTGCTGTGTCCCGATTCCGAGAAGAATTGCGACAGCGGCAACTCCATTGCCCCCGCAATCTTCGAAAGCGTGTCTAGTGATGGTATGGTGTGACCGTTTTCCACCCGCGAAAGGTAGCAGCGCAGCAACCCGGTGCGCTTTTCTATATCGCCCTGGGACATACCTTTCCCCAGCCGGTAGTTCCTAATCGTCTCGCCGATGTTCATAGAGAAAACGGCCAAGCTTGCTTCTCCGCGATGGTGAATAGTAACCAGAGGATTATCGTCTGGCAAGTGGAAATTTCTCTGCACAACTACCGATGCATCCCGATTCAACAGCAATTACTACGCCGTTTCAGCGAACCAATTTTCACAGCTGTAACGACGACGCGACTGCCGAAAGCTCTGCCGCTTATTTTCCCAAGGTTTCCGCCAGGAACTTAACCGTTCGCTTCCAGGCATCTGCCGCGTCATCTGGCCGGTAGCCGTCTTTGTTATTGGGATTTTCAAAAGCATGTCCCGCGTCCGGATAAATAACGATCTCAACCTTCTTACCCAGTTGCTTCAGCGTCTGTTCGAATTTCTTCACATCGTCCACCGGGATTCCGCGATCCTTACCGCCGAAAATCCCCAGGATCGAAGCGTTAATTTTTTTCAGCGAGTCAGCGTCAGTCGCCAGGTGGCCGTAATTAATCACATCCGCCCTGAGTGTGGGTTCCTGCAGCGCCATATCCAGAGAAAAGCCGCCGCCCATGCACCAACCAATAGACGCGATGCGATCTTTCTTCACAGTGGATTGCGATTGCAAAAATTCGAAGGCCGCATGCAAGTCGCGCTTGGCGCGGTCTTCCGGCAGTCCGCGCATTAATTCGTGAGCCTCATCTGGCGTGGTGGCGACTTTGCCCCGGTACAGATCGATGGCAAGCGCAACGTAACCCAGATCGGACAACTTCGAAGCCTGCTCCTTGACCCAGTCGTTAAGTCCCCAATATTCATGAATGACCACGATTCCCGGGAACGGACCCTTGCCCTCAGGCGTATAAACCAACGCCTGCACGGTTTCATCCCCGCTCTTGTAAGAAACATTCTTGGGAGTAACAGCAAAAGCACCAAGAGCAAAAAGCAAAGTAAGAGCCAAGCAAAGTAATTTCAAAGCAATCCTCCGTAGAGCCGGCGTCTCGCCGGCTGTCGTGAGGGCGTCCCGCCCTCACTGCAATTTAATTCGGTGCCTCGGCGCGCCGCAGCATGCCAATTATCGCCCGCTCTAACTCGCCACCGTCCACATCTGAGAAATTGGCACTGTCATTTGTCGTCTCTCCAGTCCCGCCGTAAAACTCTACCTGCTAACCCACAAACCCAACCTGTCATTCCGAGGAGCGAAGCGACGAGGAATCTGGGTTCTTGCCGACCGCGCGAAGAACCCAAATCCCTCGCTCCGATTCCCGCCGTGTAAGGGCAAGATGCCCGCACCACAGCCGGCGAGACGCCGGCGCTACAACTGAACGCTACAACTGCAACTCCATGTACATCGCCCCGGCAATCGGATTCGGACGATAAGCCACAATCTCTCGAAAACCCAACTTGCGATACATCTCCACCGCATCTTTCATGATCGGCTCAATTGTATCGAGGCGCATGCGCCGATAGCCAATCCGCCGAGCTTCCGCGATGATGGTTTCGGCCAACACGCGTCCCAACCCTTTGCCACGAAATGCGGGACGCAGGTACAGCCGTTTCATCTCGCAAATGCGGTCCTCCCATTTATGCAGCGCCACGCATCCCGCCAACTGTCCGGCGTATTCCGCCAGCAGTAAACGGCCCTCGGGCGGGGCGTAGCCTCCAGGAAGATCAGCAAGCTCCTGCTTGAAATTCTGAAAGCAAAGATTCATGCCAAGCGATTGCGCATACTCCAGAAAAAGCTCACGCACCTGCGCCACTTGCACGGGAGAATCCGCCTGAACAAGCGCAATCGCCGAGTTTGCCCGCGCTACCCCATAAGCATTCCGCCGTTGATACTCAGAACGTGCCCCGTGATATAAGAGGCTTCATCCGAAGCCAGGAAAGCAACTGCATTAGCCACATCCTCCGGCGTTCCCACTCGTCCCAGAGGAATGGCTTTCAAAGCATTCTGTTTGAAATCCTCCGAGAAGCCGGAGGTCATCGCGGTTTCGATGAATCCGGGAGCGACCGCGTTGCAAGTTATGTTTCGCGACCCGACCTCACGCGCAACCGCCATGGTCAATCCAATCAATCCAGCCTTAGACGCCGCGTAATTAGCCTGCCCCGCCTGTCCCATCTGTCCGAAGACGGAAGTTACATTGATGATCCGTCCCCACCGCTGCTTCAACATGGAACCAATCGCCTGCTGACTGCAAAGATACGCCGAGGTCAAATTGGTATTGAGAACAGCATCCCAATCCGCGCGCTTCATACGCATGACCAATTGATCGCGAGTGATTCCCGCATTGTTGACCAGAATGTCGATCTTGCCCAACTGCGCAATCGCGCGCTTGAACGTACTCTTGACTTGTTCCTCATCGGCAACGTCCATTGGAAAAGCAAAAGCCTTCCCTCCGCTGCCTTCGATTTCCTTCACCAGTTCAGCCAGCTTTTCATGACTACGCGCTGCGACCGCTACAGTAGCGCCGGACGCCGCCAGCCTGAGAGCACAGGCGCGGCCAATCCCCTGTGACGCACCCGTCACCAGCGCAACCCGTCCTGACAAGGTCATGAATTTCTCCATAGGATGAATCGGAATTATAGCCTTAGCCGGGTCATTGCGACTCGAGGCCAGACCGACCGTCATTCCGAAGCCCCGCGCTTTCACCAGCGGGGCGAGGAATCTCGCGTACACATCCTTCGCGCCAGACTCTCCAAAACGCTCATCTTTGAATTGCACATCTTCAAATCCAACAGTAAGATTCAAGTCTCAGCCAAAATGACAACCCCGACAAGCATGCCTGAAGTTACCAACGCGCCGTCGCCAAACGAACAGAACACGCCTTCCGACGCGCCTTCAGTCGAGGTTTACGCAGTCTACGGAGTAGAGCCCGAAATTCAGGCCTACGCCATGGCAAAGTACTCGCGCTCGGCGCTGTCTATGAAGGAGTCGCTCAAGGAAATCAGCCAACAGAAAGCCGAGAAATTTCTCAACACATTTTATTTCCAGTACGGACACAGATCGATTGCCGATTTAGCCCATGTAGCGTTGGCCATCGAACG
>Ga0207031_10347_pt1 | contig 11083 bp, 11 predicted proteins | sample Alteio_BWMinCont_37_FD_153278 | JGI IMG/M metagenome (GOLD analysis project Ga0207031, IMG submission 153278) | Enriched cells from forest soil in Barre Woods Harvard Forest LTER site, Petersham, Massachusetts, United States -... | ecosystem: Environmental > Terrestrial > Soil > Temperate forest >... | reverse complement strand
GCTGCGCACAAGTTGGAAACTTGTGCCACTGATCGGCCAGCGATGCCCACTTGCAGCCGTGTTCGCGTAGAACACGGGCCGACATTGGCGATCCTCTGAACTTCGGTGGAATCTCGACCAGCAAGACACTCAAGCCAGGAGAAACATTCACAGCGGACGTGGACCTTTCGAAGTGGTTCAGTTTTTCTCAGCCCGATACCTATCGGATCAGCGGTGTGTTTGAGATGCCAGTAATCGATCCGGCAAGCTCAGACGGATTTAATCCACTGATCTGGGACGATTTGGTCGTAGGGGAATGCATGGTGCGAGTCACAGGAAAGGGGAAGTAAGGCATGAGGATCGAGGCACATTGAGCGCCGGCATTTGACTGAGTTTGCGGTGGCGTGAGCCAATGATTGCTTTACTCCACCTGCACAAGCTTCTCGCCCGGTGGATATGAGTCACTTACAGTTTGTGTGGTGTCTCGAGAGTCCTCGGCTTTATAGAGTTCGAGCTTCTTGTGCAAGGTGTTGCGGTTGATGCCCAGACGGTCGGCGGCTGTCACTTGTGTACGACCGCTCTCACGCATCACTTCCTCGATCAATTCGCGCTCCAGGCCATCTACGAGAAACTTATGAAGCTTTATCCCTTCCGGTCTTGGAGCATGCATACCAGCCCTCACTAGAGCCCTGATGAGTGAGGGCACATCGTTGCCCATGGCAGCGTTGTTACTGCTTCTTGCCGAACGAAGGACGTAGCGCGTGCGCGTGAAGCGGAGGAGTTCGGGAGTGATTGGTCCCCCATCGGCCAACACAATCAGCCTCTCGAGAGCGTTTTCGAGTTCCCGGACATTACCAGGCCAATCGTGTGTTTTAAGCCCATCCAACACCGCTGGAGTCAACTCCGGGACCGTGCACCTGTGTTGCTCGGCATATCGTTTGAGGAAGAACTGCGCCAGCAAAGGAATATCGTCGCGGCGTTCGCGCAGTGGCGGCAAGATCATTGGGATGACATTGAGCCGGTAGTATAAATCTTCGCGGAACTCACCCTCTGCAACAAGGTCTTCAAGAGACGCATTTGTTGCCGCGATGAAGCGCACATCAACTCGGATTGTGCGGCTCTCACCCACGCGCTCGAACTCTCGTTCCTGAAGGACTCGAAGCAACTTCACCTGGAGCTTGGGAGAAGTGCTGTTGATCTCATCGAGAAATATAGTTCCTCCATGAGCGGCCTCGAAGCGCCCGGTCTTGTTTTCGACTGCTCCTGTGAAAGCGCCTTTGATGTGGCCGAAGAGTTCCGATTCAAGAAGGTTCTCGTGCAGCGCGCCGCAATTCACGCGGATGAAAGGACCATCGGATCGTTTGCTGAGCTTATGAATGGCCTTGGCAATGATCTCTTTTCCGGTCCCAGTTTCTCCAATGAGCAAGACGTTAGCTTGCTTGGGCGCAGCAAGTCGCACCAGGCGGTAAACGTCCTGCATGGCTGTAGCCGTGCCTATAATCTCAGGCAAAGGCGGCTCGACATGCTCATTTTTTGGCATTGGCTAATCGCTTCCGGGAGAGGAAGCCCATGAAATCCCCCATTCGTACCACTAAATGAATTAGCTTAGCAGATGATGCCTTTGTTTGCTACGCTGGTGAGTGAGAATCGCGCAACAATCAGGCAAAACTCAGACGAATGACTAAGCAATGGTAACTCATGTACCAGATTCTCATGGCTTATAGAACGACTTTATTTCGGACAAATGATATGTCTGTGGCAGCTGACGCTATCACTCACTTCCCGGCCGTGAACTTCTTCAGTTCCATGAGCATCACTTTCGAACCTGAGGTTGTTTCCTGCTTCACTATGCCGACGCCATCGGCATACCAGATACAGGCGACAACTTTTTCGCCGCTCATCTCCACGATTGACTCGATTGAAAGAGTTGTGAATTTCCCCGCCGGAACTTCGATCGCGGCCGCGATGTCCTTGACCGTGATGTTGAGATGGCCGTCATTCTCACCCAACTTGATCTTGTCTTTCCAAACGTCGCGAGCCTTGATGGGATACTTGATGATTAGAACTGGTTGAGTGAGCTTTGCGCCAACAATTGCATTCCGATAGACACCCTTGGCATCCGTTGAAAGCACCTCGGCAAGCAACACAAAATTGGGAAGCTGTGCTTCCATGCGTGCGTGTGTCATGCCATCTCTCATTTGTGTCTCCATGATCTCGCAAGTGATGTCGCAATCTCTTTCATCGAGTGTGAGGCGATATTCCCATTTCGTTCCTTTGGTGAGGGGGTAATAGTTTGGCTTGATTGGATCGGCTGCGAATGAGGTGGAGGCGAAGCAAATAAGGACCAAGGCGATGTTCAATCGCATCGAGTGCATCCTTTTCGGGCAGTTTGGAGAGGCTTAAAGAGAGATGAGAGGTTGACGCATGGTTATAAATACGAGTTCATGAGCGTGAGTGTTAGCAAGAACTCATTATTTCTCAACTTTTCTTTTTCAGGGAGTTCATTTGGACAAGAACGCAGGTTGGCGGTCTGCACTGCCGAGGCGGACAATCCATTCCTTGAGGTATTCTCGGCGCTCGCGCGCAGCAATTTCGGCTTCCTCGAGGGAAACGCAAACGAAGCGGAAGCGGTCTCCCGGGCGGAGTTGAGCAATGCGGTCGAGATCCGCGCGAATCACATGGGCAATTTTGGGGTAACCACCAATCGTCTGCCCGTCCACCCCCAGCACGATGGGCTGTCCATCATTAGTGATCTGAACCGCTCCAGGAGCCACGGCTTCGGATGTTAGCTCCCCGGAGCGACGAGGAATCGGCGCACCCTTGAGTCTCACTCCCATGCGGTTACTTGCCGGAGTTACTTCGTAAACCTGAGAAAAGAACGATTCATCCGCGAACCAGTCCCACTGTGGACCTGCAACGACGCGTAATGAAATAGGAAGTGTTGAAACCTCTTCAATGCTCGTGTGGAATGGGAGTGACCGAGGTTCCGTTCGTGATGAGCGACAGTGAATTAGGTTGCCAGTCCGTATGGGTTCGAATCCGGAACAACTGCCCAAAATCTCACTTGCTTGAAACCCTCCTGCAACGCAATAGTAACCTCGGACATTCGTGGGAGTCCCGCCGATTCGCAACACCTGGCCAGCCTCAATAGTAAAGGTGGTGCCGAACGTTGCCGGCGCGCCATTAATCAGGATGCGAAATGGAGCACCAAAGACGACTCCGGCGACGGGTTGCGTTGCTTCCAGTGTCGGTCCGGAAAGTGTGATTTCAAGCGCCAAAGTGCTCCGCGGATTGCCGACAAGTGCATTACCGAATGAGATTGCCCCACGATCTGCCGCGCCTCCTACAGGCATTCCCAGCGAGCGAGTGCGAAGTCTGCCGCCATCGACCAGCAAAGTCATCATTCCCGGCTCGCGGACGATAAAGCTCATTTTCCACGCCGCCCCAAAAAATATTCTTCCGGTAATAACATGAATACGTGGCCCTGAATCGACACATTTCGTGCTGAGAAAGTGATTCTATTCCACATCTTCGGACCTTATTACAGCTTTTTCTCGTCCTCCACTGCTGAGGACTGACTCACAATTCGGGTATGGATTGTACAATTGATTCATCTCATCGAAGGAGTTGGTTGTGCCTGCCCCGGAACGGATGTTGACCCATCTCCGTCACGCGATTGCTCTCGTCCGGGCAACTCCGGGGCGAAAAGGTAGGATTATTGATCTCCAGGATTGCACCGAGTTATTGGTGGCTGGAGACTTACATGGACAAATCGGCAATTTTCAAGTGATGCTCAAAGCTGCCGATTTAGCTAACAATTCCACCCGGCATTTTGTGCTTCAGGAACTGATCCACGGCAAATCCCGCTACCCCAAGGGAGGAGACAAATCGCATCAGTTGGTCGACTTGTTTGCCGCGCTCAAGAGTCAGTTTCCAAAGCAGGTGCATTTCATACCGGGCAACCACGAAATGGCCCAGTGGACCAATCGTCCCGTTCTCAAAGCCGACGAAAACCTGAATGTCCTGTTTCAAACGGGAGTTACCGAGGCCTACGGGCCCGAATATGGCCCACAAGTGTACGACACCTATCTCGATCTATTCCGGGCACTACCGGTCGTCCTCCGGACACCCAACCGGGTTCTTGTTTGTCACAGTCTGCCATCGGCTCGCGTGCTCTCCTTCTTCGATCCCACGCGTCTTGATGCCGATCTATATAACCCGGACGATCTCCAACCCGGCGGCGTTGTTCACAGTATCCTGTGGGGCAGGGATACCTCAGCCTCGACGGCGCAGGAGTTCCTCAGGAGAATGAATGCTGATCTGTTAATAAGCGGACACATAGCCTGTGAGCAAGGTTTTCAGATCCCTAATCCTCACCAGATCATCCTCGATTGTGCGGAGTATCCGGGGGGCTATATTCTCTTCCCCACGACACAACCGCTGACGCAGAATGAACTCAGAGAGCACATTCGGCTGATCTGAGGGCGGTTTGCGCACGGATCTGTCTTTGTCGTCTGAGCATTTCTGTGAAAAAACACGCCGTTGCCCCGCCTTGCTTCGTTCTTCATTTGAATATTTGGGCTCCTCAACATTCTCACCGCATTTATCGTGACAGTCTACCCACGCGTGGGCAGACTGTCACGATAAATGCGGTTTGAGAGTTACTGGACACATTTATACATCTCCCATTTCTCATAAACGCTCTCTCAAAATGTCACTTTGGCTCCTGGTACGGAGTCTTTTGACGCTCCGAACACACCAATTCTTGTCGTACACGGGTAGGCACATTCGCGATTTCCAAGTGGTTTTTGTTATTCCGGCCTTTACTTTTGTCGCCGGGGGCGACAATTCAGTTTTCTTCATTTTCAAGGCAATTTTCGTGGTTTTCGCTCCGATTAGTGGCACTTTTTGTCGTCTTTTTTTCAGGAATTTCATGGCATTAATGAGAACGTTGCGGATCGAGGAGATTTACTGTACATCGGTATAGTATTTGCTCCTCCCCTGGCTCCTTGGTCGGACTTTTGGCTTAGCTCTCAACCATATTATGGCACTGGCCACATTCTGATGGTGAAGAGATGTCGCGGGAAGCGTTGCGGTCTTCGGTTTTTCGTGGGACATGCGTCCTCGCTTGTCCGAATTTCGGTGGGTCGGGATGTGACCGACAGCTATGCAGACGTAAAGCCCCAAAGTCGGGCGCAGCCCGACCTACACCATAGAACCCTGTATCCGGCAGACAAACGCGTATTAATCGATAGAGTAAGTGTAGATGGTAGCCTACTGACTAATAGTTAGGATAAAATGCAACGAATACATTCTTCTCGTTACATCCATTTAATTATTATATTATTTATTCTCATTCTTTTCTATATAGAAAAATGGTTGGCCATGTTTCTTCTAATTGGGACACCAGTTGCATTTTTGATTGGTTTTATTGCACGTATACTAATTGATAATAATCGCAAACGACGCGACAGTTCACAAGAGTGAATGGTCGACAAAACTTGACGCCCGGTTGGCGAAGGAGGTGCCTGAATATGGGTGTGAAGTATATAACGACTTCCGCAACTCGTGGCGCAAACAATGTGGTTGTCATTAGCTACGAGGCATTGTTAAGAGACCACGACGGCAATAAGCGATTTAACGCCCCCGTCGAAGTTAAAACGTTCGTTGTAAAAATATACTTGTATAAAATTCGAACACACGTTACTTAGGTCTTGCGCCCGACTTCCGTGTGGTTTTTGGTGTCATAGGTTTCCCGCTCTCCTCTGCGACGGGGAAGAAAAAGGGAAGAAAAAGAGTGCCATGTCTAAATGAGTTGATCCGTGATGTACGGACGATGCACGTCACCGTCCGAAGGCGGCTGTCTGGCCATACCGGTAGATCAGCCATTTCGCCTCTTCCGCGGCATAACCCCAAAGCCGCTCTGGACAACGATCCCCGTAACCGCTTAAACTTTCACGAATTGCCATTCCTTCTCAGACCGCGAGTCCGTTCATGGACGAACTTTCCTTGATTACCGGCGGAGCCGGGTTTATTGGCTCACACCTGGCCGAAGAACTCGTTCAACGAGGGCGCCCGGTGCGAGTGCTGGATGATTTCAGCACCGGCTTGTGGTCCAACCTTGCCCATCTCGACCCCACACCGGAATTAGTTGAAGGAAGCCTCACAGATCCGGCGATCGTCGCCAAGGCCTTGCACGGGGTTGGAGTTGTTTATCATCTCGGTGCACTGGCTTCAGTGGCTCGAAGTGTCGAGACACCGGCTATCACGCACGCCGCCTGTGCAACCGGGACGCTCAACCTTCTCGATGCCGCGCGGAAATCGGGAGTTCGACGGGTTGTCTACGCCGCAAGTTCGAGTGCCTATGGCGGTCAATCTTTACCCAGTGGGCAAAGAGAAGACATGTCGATAATGGCCCGATCGCCCTATGCCGCCGCCAAGCTCGCGGGCGAACTTTATATGCAGGCGTTTGCCCACACTTATGGAATTGAAACGGTTCGGTTGCGGTTTTTCAACATCTTCGGTCCTCGTCAGCGCGCGGATAGTCCTTACTCCGGCGTGATCGCCTTATTCACCGCGGCAATGAGTGAAGGCCGAGCACCAATCATCCAGGGAGATGGACTCCAGTCGCGCGATTTCACTTATGTCGAGAACGCCGTGCAGGCCTTGATGAAGGCAGCCGAGGCACCGGAAGTGTCCGGAAACGTTTACAACGTTGGAATGGGCCAAACGGTGACCATTCGCGAACTCGTCACGATGTTGAACGGCATACTCGGAACCGAGCTGGAACCGAACTTCGTGCCGGCACGAGCCGGCGACGTGAAGTTTTCCAAGGCAGACATTCGCTGCACTCGGGCGGATTTGGGGTATGAGCCTTCGGTTGAATTCGAGGAAGGACTGGCACGAACAGTGATGTGGTATCAGCGAAGCATGAGACGGGTGAGGGCGGGGCGGGGATGAACGCTCAATGGCGCGACTTTTCTCGAATTCTCAGATATGACACAGGCACTAGTGTTCCTTCAACGTTTCATCTTGGGGTTTGCGGTTTTTTCTTTACACCGAAGGTGTTATCTCGCAAAGCCCAGGGTTCGCGAGTCTTCGAGCGTACCCTGGGTTATTGAACCACCCACATAAATCTCGCTCGTTGCCGGTGCGGTCCCGATCGCCCGGTGGCATGGCCACCGGGCGATCGGGACCGCACCGGCAACGAGCGAAACATTTTTATCCTCTCCGACCCAGGGTAGGCTCGCCAAGCCTCGCCAACCCTGGGCTGTGATCTATAACGCCTTCAGCGTAAAGAACGAATTCAACGTAAAGCTGATAATCGCCAAAAGACGAGAGAATAGAGGTGTTATTGGACTGATTATCAGCAATTTGCTCGATAGCTCAGTCATTTACCCACCAAGTCTCTTATTAACTCCACCCGCCACGAGATGCTGCACAAGGTTATAAGCCAGCACTGGCAGCACCGCGCCCGGCATACCGGCAAGAGCAGAACAAGCCAGCACAATTCCCGTTCCATTGTTGTTCATGCCCAAAGCAAACACCAGCGATCGCGTTTGCGGTTCGCTGGCACGCAAAAACCGCGCAAGCACCCAACCCGCGGCGAAGGCCGCCATGCACAAAGCGGCAACGGCACACAGACACAATGCCAGAAAATCCCAGTCCGGTTCCTTGGCAATCTTCGGCAATACTGAGGAAGCATTGATGTAACACAAGGCGAGCAGCACTATTGAATTGATGAACTTGATGAGCGGTTTGATGAGAACGATTCGGTCTGAAGCAACAAATCGGCAGAACATGCCTGCCAGAGATGGAACGACCACACATGCCAATAGGAACACTCCCGTTCCTTCTCCACAAAGCTCAGTCAACGCGGCAGAATAAGAACCCTGCGTCAATGGCTCAACCGCGGCCAGAGTCAGAGGGGTCGTCAGCGGACTCAAAAGAGTCGAAAGGATTACCAGACTCAGGCTCAGTGCGGCGCTTCCATTTGCGTTTTGGGACCACGCAGTGGAAGAGCCAGCCACCGGCATTGCTGCCACCACCGCCAGCCCAACTAAGAGGCACTGAGCTTCCTCGTGGTCGGGCCAGCAGCGAAGGCCCTGGGCAAGCAGCACCAGGAACCCAATCGGAACAAGAACATTTGCCAGCACACCGAAAACAAGTGTCCTGGGTCTTTTCAAAACACCGGCCAATTCTCCGACATTAGCACCGATTCCGGCATTGAAGAGTAAGAGAGCCAGCAGAACCATTGGTATCGAGAAGGTTACACCACTTACCGGAGAGTTACACGAAAAATGTCGAACTGCATCGCCCGCTCCAGGCAATATTGCCGCGAGTAGGTAGACTAAGATCAAGAGCCAGAGAAAGTGCTGATGGACGATTTCCCGAACCCGCCCAAACAGATCCTTGCCGGTATCAACCACGGAACTCCTCCTTTGTCTTCGAACTGGAAGGATCATAGACAAGGCAGTTGAGGAGACCGTGAGGCGAAAATAAAACATTTCTTATCTTGGCTTCATCTCCGGTTTACCCGGCAATGGTAAAATCATTTCTCATCCATGAGAGTTTGGCTCGGCTTTTCTCTGCATGGGATCGCATGTCAAGGAGCATTGCAATGAAGTGTTTCGTCAGTCTGGCAACGATCCTGAGTCTGAGCATCTTCGCATTGATTCAGGCTGATGACGAAGAGAAGGTGCCGCTGGACAAATTGCCGAAGGCGATTGTTGAAGCTGTGAAAAAGAAATTCCCCAAGGCCGAGCTTGTTGGAGCCTCGAAGGAAAAAGAGGACGGCAAAACGGTCTACGAAGTCGCGATCAAGGAAGACGGTAAAAAGATTGATATTTCGTTGACTGACGAAGGGACCATTCTTGGGTTGGAAAAAGAAATCGGTGCGAAGGAGTTGCCCAAGGCAGTAACGGAAACTCTTGAAAGCAAATATCCGAAAGCAACTTACAAGACAATCGAAGCGCTAATCAAAATCAAGGATGGCCAAGAAAACCTTGAAGAATACGAAGTCCTCCTCGTGACTGCGGAGAAGAAGACCATTGAGATTGTCTTGAGCCCCGATGGTAAGATTAAAAAGACCGAAGAGAAGAAGAGCGAGAAGGAAGAAAAGAAATAACGTCTTAATGCAATGGATTGAGTAGCGCATGGGCATCCGCATGCTCGTAATTGAAGATGAGGACCAGATCGCGGACTTCCTGGTCCGCGGTCTGCGCGAGGAGGGATATATTGTCGAGCGAGCGGCCACCGGCGAGGAGGGCTGGCATCATCTGAAAACCGGCAACTGGGATATCGTGTTGCTCGATTGGTGGCTACCAGGAACCGATGGCTTGACGCTATTGAAACGTTTTCGGCAGGCCGGCAACTCAACTCCAGTGCTTTTCCTGACGGCCCGCGACGCTGTCTCCGACCGTGTGCGCGGGCTGGATGGCGGAGCGGACGACTATCTCTGCAAACCGTTCTCTTTTGAGGAACTCATCGCTCGCGTTCGTGTCATGGTTCGACGCCAGCAGAATGCTCCCAATCACGAATTGCATGTCGATGACATCATCGTAAACCTGGCGACTCATCGCGTTGAACGGTCGGGCCAACGCGTCGAACTCACTGCCAAAGAGTACTCCCTGTTGGTTTTCTTCATGCGGCATCCCGGCGAAGTCCTCTCCCGCACACGAATCTACGAACAGGTTTGGGACGAGCGTTACGATGGTCTCTCCAATACACTCGAAGTTCACGTCATGGAATTGCGGCGAAAACTCGAAGCCCACGGCTCCCGCCTGATCCACACCCTCCGCAATCAAGGTTATCGCTTTGGAACTTTGGCTGGAGAATCGGCGTGACGTTGACCGCGCGTTTGAATTTATTTTTTCTTTCGGCCCTGGCTCTGGTCCTGGTTGGCTTTTCCCTTGCCCTCTATTTGCTGGCCCGGCAACACCTGCATCGCCAGGCCGATGAGCGCCTGGATTCCGCCCTGGACATCATGACCTCCGCGGTTGAGGCCACCCCAGAGGGAATGGAATGGGAGCCGTCGGGGCGAAAGTTGTCATTTGCAACCAGTACGACTGGCGATTCGATAGTTTGGTTGGTGGTTGACCAGGATGGGCATGTGGTCGATCGCGCAGGTTCCGCGAACGCCGAGGAATTTGCGGATGCAGTAGCTCAACGGCTCCACGAAACTCAACGGGTAGGAAAACGTTTCGATTGGCAAGGAACGAGCTGGCAATTCCGGCAACTCTGGATCGAATCGCCGAGCCAGGTTATTTCACCTCAACCGGAAGGTGTGAAAGAGAAGAAGTACGCAGCTTTGGGCATCACAGTCGGCATATCGCTGGAACCGATCACAACGACACTCCGTGAATTGGCCGCAGTCCTGGCCGGGCTCTCGGTCGCGATTTGGCTGGTGGCGATGATTGCAGGCAGATTCGTTTGCCGTCGTGCTTTGCGGCCGGTGACACAAATGGCGAAAGCTGCTCACGACATGGATGCAGCGGCTCTCGAGAGACGTGTGCCGTTCATTCCAAACGGCGATGAACTGGAAGACCTTGCCAAAGCGTTCAATGGGTTACTAGAGCGCGTGCAGGAAGCATTCGAGCGGCAACGTCAATTCACGGGTGATGCATCCCACCAGTTGCGAACACCTCTGGCAGCGTTACGCGTTCAAGTTGAAGTGACGCTCCGCCGCGAAAGAACCGTCGAGGAATATCAGAAGGTTCTGAACGCTGTTCTGCAGCAGGCCGATCGTCTGCATCGCATAGTGGAAGCACTCTTGTTTCTCGCACGCGCCGACGCCGAGGCCCAGTTGCCGAACCGGGAATGGATTGAGCTTTCGACATGGCTTCCGAATCATCTGCAGACGTGGAGCGACAATCCCCGAGCCAGGGATATCGTTACTCGCATCGGTTCAGCAAGTGTGAATGTCCACCCTGTACTTTTTGGCGAATTGCTCAATATTCTGCTGGATAATGCGTTCAAATACAGTTCAGCGGGGAGTCCGGTAACGATAGGTGTCAGTCATTCCGGGGGTATGGTTGAGCTATCGATCGAGGATGCGGGCTGTGGAATTGATGAGAAGGAAATCCCCCAGCTATTCGATCCTTTC
>Ga0207031_10346_pt1 | contig 11096 bp, 11 predicted proteins | sample Alteio_BWMinCont_37_FD_153278 | JGI IMG/M metagenome (GOLD analysis project Ga0207031, IMG submission 153278) | Enriched cells from forest soil in Barre Woods Harvard Forest LTER site, Petersham, Massachusetts, United States -... | ecosystem: Environmental > Terrestrial > Soil > Temperate forest >... | reverse complement strand
ACGACCTGAAGAAATACACCATCACGCGCGACATCTTGATCGAACGCGGCGCCATGAATCATTCGCATCCCACACTCACTCTGAACCTGCGGTTCCTCGACAACGACGATCTCGCGCTCTCCGCCTACGTCCACGAGCAAGCCCACTGGGTGCTCACGGATCGCAATCGCTTCGATAATCCCTCTCTTTTCGAAGATTTGCATCACGCCTTTCCTAATCTCGGAATTCGAGTTCCCGAAGGTGATGGTGAATTGCGCAGCAGCTATTTCCATATCGCCGTCTGTATGCTGGAATGGCACGCCATGGAAGAACTTGTCGGCTCCGAGCGCGCCCGCAAGGTCATCGAGTGGAAGCAAGGCGACCACTACAAAGCGATCTACGCCATCGTCCTGAATCAGCGGGAACAAGTCGAAGGCGTCCTCGACCGCCGCGGCGTGAAATGGTGACTCCTGGGACTTTGGTGCACCCCAGAATGGTCATTTCGAGCGAAGCGAGGAATCTGCTTTTGATTTCCTGTAAGATGAAGCAAGTCAAAAACCATTGAGGCCGGATGCCAAAGCGCACAGACATCAAGAAAATTCTGATCATCGGCTCCGGCCCGATCGTCATCGGCCAAGCCTGCGAATTTGACTATTCCGGCGCGCAAGCCTGCAAAGCTCTGCGCGCCGAAGGCTACGAAGTCGTCCTGGTCAATTCCAATCCGGCCACGATCATGACCGATCCCGAGCTGGCTCACCGCACGTACATCGAGCCGCTGACCAAAGAATATCTTCAGGAAATTCTAGCCCGCGAAAAACCCGACGCGCTTCTGCCCACTGTTGGCGGCCAAACCGCGCTCAATCTTGCCGTCGAACTCGCGGAAAGCGGCATTCTCGAAAAGTATAAAGTCGAAATGATTGGCGCCTCTCTTCGTGCGATCAAAGTCGCTGAAGACCGACTGTGGTTTAAGGACGCTTGCCGCAAAATTGGCCTGGAAGTCCCGGCGTCCGCGCTCGTCAATAACGCGCAAGACGCCTTGCGGCTCTGCGATCAGCTCGGCTTTCCGCTGGTCATCCGCCCCTCCTTCACCTTGGGCGGCACGGGCGGCTCTATCGCTTACAACAAAGAGGAGTTTGGCGAAGCTATCGCCCATGCGCTGGACATGAGCCCCGTTCACGAGGCTCTTGTTGAAGAATCCGTCCTCGGATGGAAAGAATTCGAACTCGAAGTGATGCGCGATCACCGCGACAACTTCGTGGTCATTTGCACCATCGAGAATTTCGATCCCATGGGCGTGCACACCGGCGATTCCATCACCGTGGCTCCCGCGCAGACTCTGACCGACAAGGAATACCAGCGCATGCGAGACGCTGCCGCAGCCATCGTTCGGGAAGTCGGCGTCGAGACCGGCGGTTCGAACGTGCAGTTCGCCATTAATCCCGAAAACGGCCACATGACGGTCATTGAAATGAATCCGCGAGTTTCGCGCAGCTCGGCGCTTGCCAGCAAAGCCACCGGTTTTCCTATAGCCAAAATCGCCGCGCGCCTGGCCGTGGGCATGACGCTTGACGAAATTCCCAACGACATCACCAAAAAAACGCCTGCCCGGCTTCCGTGACCGCTATAAAATCGTGCGCGTAGTAACTCGCGCGATCTCGTTCCGTTGGCCGCATGGCATGCTCCAACTCCGTCCGCTGCACCACATACTTCGCATTTGGAAATGTCGGCACCAGCCGTCCATCGACCAAGCGTGTGTTCCCCCCAGCATGGTCAAAATGCAGATGCGTATTGATGACCACATCGATCTCTTCCGGTTTCACTCCCGTCTTGGCCAGCGCATCTCCATAAGGATCGCCCTCCGCAAATCCATAAATATTTCGCAACTTCGCATCCCACTTCGTCCCGTTGCCCGTTTCCACTAAAATATTTTTGCCCGCCGCCCGCACCAGCAACGAATTCGCCGCCAGTGGGATCCGGTTCCTATCGTCCGGCGCCATTTTCTTCTCCCAAAGCGGCTTCGGCACCACCCCGAACATGGACCCGCCATCCAGCCAAAAAGTCCCTCCGTGAATGTGCCGCACCTCAAGATCGCCAAAGTGCATTCCTAGCCGCCTCAGACCACGACGCCGCTTTTTGCGAGCATCTCATTCACCGCCGTAAACGGATCCTTCCGCCGCTCGGCAACTTCCTTGGCCATCTCAGCCAGCCGCGCTTCTCCGTCAGCCCCACCTAAAACTCTCTCGACCAGCCGCGATTCGATCAACTCCAAGAGTCGCCGCTTCCAGTGCTCGACATGTTTCCGCTCGCGCTGGCCGCTGGCCTCAAAATGCTTCCGAAATTCTCCAATGGTCTCCGCCAAGGATTCAATCCCTTGGCTCTCGCTCGCTACCGTCCGTACCACCGGCGGATGCCACCCGTCTCGCGGCATCACCAGCGACAGCATGGCCTTCAACTGCTGCTCCAGCCGGCCGGCCCCTTCGCGGTCCGCCTTATTCAGGACAAAAATGTCCGCGATCTCCATCAATCCCGCCTTCATGTTCTGGATGTCGTCGCCCATGCCCGGCACCAGTACCACCAAAACGCAATCCGCCAACCGCACGATGTCGGTCTCATCCTGCCCTACGCCCACGGTCTCGATCAGAACTTCATGCTTCCCCGCCGCATCCAGCAACAACGCCACTTCCGCCGTGGCACGCGCCAATCCTCCCATAAATCCCCGCGTGGCCATCGACCGAATAAACATTCCCTGATCACTGGCGTGACTCTGCATGCGAATGCGGTCCCCAAGAATCGCTCCGCCGGTATAGGGGCTAGTAGGGTCCACGGCAATAACGCCAACGGCTTTCTGGCGCTTCCGGTAATACGCCGCCAGCCGGTCCACCAGAGTGCTTTTGCCCGTCCCCGGCGTTCCGGTCACGCCAGTGAGATACGCGCGACCCGTCTCGGCAAAAAGCCGTCGCAACAACTCTTCCGCTTCCGCCTGATGATTCTCAATTGCGGTTATCGCCCGCGAGATCGCTCGCACATCCCCCGCGCGCACCTGTTCCGCCCACTTCTCAACCGGCACAGACATGGTTTTCCTGTGAGGCTCTCGAACGGGCCAAATGCATTTTCCTATTATTTCTTGCCAAGTAGCTGGCGGGCAATCACCAACCTCTGAATCTCGCTGGTTCCCTCGCCAATGGTGCACAGCTTCACGTCGCGATAATATTTCTCCGCCGGATAGTCCTTGATGAATCCGTACCCCCCATGCACCTGCACACATTCATTCGCCACCCGCACCGCCACCTCGCTAGCAAACAATTTCGCCATGCTCGATTCCCGGGTAAACCGCACATCCCTGCGGTCTGCCAACCAAGCTGCCTGGTACACCAACAGCCGCGCCGCCTCGACCTCCGTAGCCATATCCGCCAACTTAAACTGAATGGCCTGAAACTCGCTAATCGCTTGCCCAAACTGCTTCCGCTGTTTCGCGTAGCTCACCGCCGCCTCCAGCGCCCCCTCGGCCATCCCCAACGCCAAAGCCGCAATCGAAATACGTCCACCATCCAGAATCTTCAAGCTCCCAGTAAAACCCTCACCCTCCGGACCCAATAGATTCTCAGAAGGTACCCGGCAATCCCGAAAAATCACCTCCGACGTATCGCTGGCACGCATCCCCAGCTTGTTTTCTTTCTTTCCCGGTTTGAACCCGGCCATCCCTTTTTCAAGGATAAACGCGCTAATCCCGTGAGAACCCTTGGACTTGTCGGTCACCGCCATGGCCACGCAAAAGTCAGCGTAGTGCCCGTTTGTAGTGAACGTCTTGGCCCCGTTCAACACCCAAGAATTACCGTCGCGTCGCGCCGTAGTCCGCGTCCCACCGGCATCAGATCCCGCCTCTGGCTCCGTTAACGACCACGCCCCAATCTTCTTTCCCTGGGCCAGCGGGGAAAGATACTTCTGCTTCTGCCCAACGGTCCCAAATTTGTAAATGTGATTGCTGCACAGGGAATTGTGCGCCGCCACGATCAATCCCACCGACCCATCCACTCGCGCCAACTCTTCAATCGCAATGACGTACTCGATGTACCCCAGCCCCGCTCCGCCGTATTCCTCGGGGAAAATCACGCCGAGCAACCCCATCTCCCCCAACTTCGGAATAATCTCCATCGGAAAGTGCGACGCTTCGTCCCACTCCATCACATGCGGCGCAATTTCCCCTTTCGCAAACTCCCGCACACTCCGCCGCAACTGCTGCTGTTCCTCAGTAAAAGTAAAGTCCACGGTGTCTCCGGCCCGGCTACATATTTCTCGGCTATGCTCCGCCAAACTTCCGCTTATACCTCTATTTTACACAATGCCCGGCAACCCCTCATCCGATGGTGATGGAAATAGCTCTGCGCGCGGCCCGCTTATCGCGTCACCCGGTGTGGCCGCCCCCAGGAAGTTCGAGGGGCGGGCCTGCCCGGCCCTCCGTTCTTACGCCCGCGCCCTCTGCGGCTGTGTCAAAACTTCCGCCAGCACCGCCAATGCCCGTTCGATGCCCGCGTGATCCACATCGCAGTGCGTCACAAACCGCACCGAGTAAACCGCCGTATCCAGCGCCCATATTCCTTTTTCGCGCAAAACATCACAAAGCTCCACAGCCGTCTTCCCCGTCTCCTGGCAATCAAAAATCACGATGTTGCTGCGCACCTGTGCCGGATCAATCTTCAGTCCCGGCGTTCTGGCGATCCCTTCCGCCAAGCGCCGCGCATTCTCATGATCGACATGCAGCCGCGCCGGCGATTTTTCCAGCGCGATCAGACCCGCCGCCGCAATCACCCCCGCTTGCCGCATTCCTCCCCCAAACATCTTCCGGTAAATCCGCGCTTTCTCGATGAACGCGTCTGACCCCACAAGCATCGACCCCACCGGCGCACCCAACCCTTTCGACAAAGAAAACATCACTGAGTCTACTTTTTTCGTCATCTGCCGAACACTCTCGCCAAGGGCCACCGCTGCATTAAAAATCCGCGCCCCATCCATGTGCACCTTTAGTTTCGCTTCGTGCGCATGCCCGCAAATCTCATCCACCGAAGCCGTCGGATGCACCGTCCCACCCGCCATATTGTGCGTATTCTCAATCGAAATCAGCGCTGTCTGCGAGTCGTAATAAATCTTCGGCCGGATCACTGCTTCAATGAGCTTCCAGGAAAGAATCCCGTCGACGCCCCGTGCAATCCGCGGCATGCATCCCGCAATCGCCGACATCGACGCCAGCTCGTAAAGATTGACGTGACTCCGCTCATCGCAAATCACCTCAACCCCATGATGAGTCCACACCTTAATCGCGATCAAATTCCCCATGCACCCGGTGGGCACAAACAAAGCGGCCTCTTTCTCAAAAATCTCTGCAGCCCGCTTCTCCAACCGGTTCACCGTCGGGTCCTCCCCATACACATCGTCCCCGACCTCGGCCTCCGCCATCGCACGCCGCATCTCCACGGTAGGCCGCGTAACGGTATCGCTCCGCAAATCCACAATATTCCCGAGGCGCGTCGCTCCGTCCCCCCTCACTCCGCATCCCGCTCTTTGCAATCGTTCCGCTCACGTTGTCCATTCTCCCCGTGTCTTCTCCGTCGACTGCGTGTGCTCTCGGCACTTGGTGCAAAACTCTTCCTCCAAATCCCCACACACACCCATCCACCCGCAGATCACCTCATCAATTCCACAAACACCTCATTCGAGATGCTTATTTTCCCGGGAGCCAGCCGGAGCAAATTCCCGTCTCTCTCCACAAGTCCAGCCGATTCCAAAGGCTCAATTCGCGCCCCCAACGCCACCCCGTATTCCAGCTCAATCCGCGCCACATCAATCCCATCCAACTGCCGCAATCCCAAAAACAATTCTTCTTCCAAAGCACGCTCCCTGGTTACCTCCTCCCATTGCTCAACCGGTATACGACCGGCCGCAATGGCGCCCACATACTCGGCCGCATCATGGGCATTCGCCCACCTCACGGTCCCCGAAAATGAATGCGCCCCGGCCCCAAATCCCAAATAAGCTTCCCGCCTCCAATACTTCAAATTGTGCCTTGACGGAAATCCCGGCTTCGCCCAATTAGAAATCTCGTAGTGCTGATAGCCGGCCGCTGCCAAGAACGCCGAAGCCGTCTCATAAAACTCCGCCATCTCATCATCGCTGGGCACGGCCCCAGCGCTATACCTTGCCCCGCCCGCCAGCAATTCCTTCCCCAGCCGGCTCCCCTCATCCACTTCCAACAAATAAACCGAAACGTGCTCCGGCTCGAGTCTTGCTAACTCCTCGAGCGATTCCTTCCAACTCGTCTCGGTCTGATACGGCAATCCCGCAATCAAATCAAAACTAATGTTGCGGATACCCGCCTCTCGCAGAATCGGCACCGCCCGGTAGATATCCGCCCGCCGATGCATGCGCCCCGCCGCCGCCAATTCTCTATCCGAAAACGACTGCAACCCAAAGCTAACCCGGTCAATCCCCGCCCGCACCCAAGCCCGAGCCTTGCCGACTTCCACCGTTTCCGGATCAGCCTCCAGCGTCACCTCATGCAACTCCGTCCTAAACGTCTCCCGAATCGCCGTCATCATTCCCAGCAACAGCTCCGGCTCCAGCAAACTAGGCGTCCCGCCGCCGATATAAACGGTATCCACGAGCGCTTCGAATCCCTCTGCCAACCCTACATGCGCCGCTCCATACAACTCCCGGTGTCCACGAATCTCCCGACAGACCGCCTCGACATAAGGCGAAAACCGCGCCGATGACACCACTCCGGTATGAAAATTGCAATACGTACACTTCGTCTGACAAAACGGAACCTGCACGTAAATCCCCAGCCGTGGACTCATCCAAAAACTCTAACACACCATCAAGGGTCTGGCTCTCGCCGCGATCTTCTGCGCTTCCTCTCTGAACTCTGCGCCCCAGCGTTGTATTTTCCCTTTCTCTGTCTTTTCTCACCACACCTACCGCGCATCGCCCATTACCCTTACCCACATCTTCCTCTCCCGAGGCCCATCAAACTCACAAAAAAACACCCCCTGCCACGGCCCCAACAGCAATTTCCCTTGCTCCACAAAAATCATCTGGCTCGTTCCCGTCAAGACAGCCTTGGCATGCGAATCCGAATTCCCTTCGCTATGCCGATACGGCCCCGACCGCGGCACCAACCGATCAAACACACCCTCCAAGTCCGTCCCCACATGCGGATCAAAATGCTCGTTAATCATCACGCCCGCCGTAGTATGCGGCACATACAAGTAGCACAGTCCCGACACCACGCCCGCCGCTGCCACTAGCCGTTCGACTTGTTCCGTCACATCCACCAACTGCGTCCGACGCCCCGTCTTTACCCGCAGAACTTCCATCGTCACGCTCCCAAAACCCTCGAAATTCTAGCACCTGCTCTTGCTCCCGATCGCACTGCAGCCCCCGGTTCACCTCCAGTCCACCGACAGTTCACCTCCAGTGCATTGTCGCTTCTCCTCACCTGAGCGAAAGTGCACATCGTCATCCAACACACGCTTCCTTGGTTCACCACCAAGTAAGCAGAACGACGGCCCTGGCGCTGATCTCAGATCAGGGCCGCCGTTCAAAAAAATCAGGAGGCTGTCGTGCAAACGAAGCTCAAGGACAACGGACGTGTCTGGCTGTGGGGATTCCTGGCAGTCATAGCGCTGGCCCAACTCTACGTCGTGCGTGAACTGCTGGCCGCGTTCGCCCTTTTCGCCCTCGGCTTTGCCGCGCTAGCGTTCGTGGTCGCAAGCCTCTACATGCTGCAAAAATCCTGGGAGCTCGCCGTAGCGCGCCTCGCCGCTCTTCGCCAACCGGTCATCAACATGGCCTCCGTCGCCAACATGGCCTCCGCGGGCAACCTGGCCAATGTCAGCCGCGAGAATCAAAAAGCGGCCTAATGCAAAGCCCTAACGAAACGCTTGCGCGCATTCGAGCACTACCCGTGGACAGCTCTCTTTACCGTGAGGTTGCGGCGCAGCGAATGGAATCAGGTCTTGATCGATTTTACCAGCCGTTAGAATTAGGAGCGCACCAACACCTTAGGTGGGTCGGCCGCCCAGCCTTCTCCCTCTCAACGACGTGCCGCGCTCCGCGGAGGCTGTCTTGCAACTAAAACCGTCTTACTCCCGCCGCGCCCTAACCCGGTTTCGAGCCTCGGAGGACATCTGGGTCTGCTGGCGCTGCAATGGCCGCGAGGACGTCTCCCGCGTCCTCGACATCAGCATCGATGGCCTCTTCGTCGAAACCCTGCGTCTCAAAGTGAAAGAAGGCATGCCCGCCAAACTCGACTTTCTAGTTCAAGAAGGCAGCATCAAAGCCGACGCCGTCGTTCGCCACGTAAAAGACGGCAGCGGACTCGGCCTAAGATTCCTAGCCGTACCCGATGAAGATCGCCAACGCCTCAAAGCCTTGCTCCGAAGGCTCCGCTCCCTCCCAACCGCCCTCCCTCAATACTTCCGCAGTCTCCAGCACGAGTGAGTCTGCCGCACCAGCCAGCGCAGCGCTCTCTCATCGACCTTCTCCCTCTTCGCGCGGGCAGCCCGATCAACTCCGACGCTTCCCCAAGCGTACGTTGTAGCTGAACGGACGCTCGATCGCTTCTTCCACCTTCCATCCTCCCTGGTCACAGAGCGATCGAAATCCTTCGATCGTTCGTGGCCGCGTTAAGAGTCGGCTGGCGATAAGCGAGGCGCGCACCGGTCCGCCGTCCCGCGTCACCGATCCCACAACGACAGCATCCCGCGGCGTCTCCGCGTCCAGCGCCCGTAGGTTCGAGACAATCTCCTCGTCGGATCCATACTCAAACAGTCCTCCCTCTGAAGAAATTCCACACGCCGCATCGCCAGCTTCCAGGTCGCGCAGCAGTTTTCGCAATTGCTCGGCGTCCGACCATTCGTAGCTGAAGTGCCGGAACCCCACCTTGAGGCCACCGAGGGGCCCTCCCGACGCGCACAGCGCCTCAATCGCCCGACCGCCAAACCCAGGCGCACGAGCATCGAGATCCATCACGGTAATCCCGATCTCCCGCCCCACTAGCAACTCCCCCTGCTCAACCTGAAGTCGAATCACCGTATTCCAAGAATCAGACCCCGCCCCACCACCAATATTCACCAGACACACAGGCCGCTCGGGCTCTGCGGCAGCCGCACCCACAAGACCGTCAGCGAGCAATCGCGCCATGTCCTGCAACCGAAGCCTCGCCGTAAACGCCGGAAACGAAGCCGCAATCCTCCGGTCGATCGGACTCGCCTCCACCCCCAAATTTTCTGGCCCCAGTTTTAGGAGATACGTACTCATCCCGTCCAAAAACGTTCCTGTAGCCGCCATCAGCCCCCGCCCCAGCATCGAATTCCGCAACGCCTCCCGAAGCGCCTCCGGGACCTGCTGTTGCTTCCCTGCCTCAAGAATGTATTGCTCAGCCATAGCCGCCAACTCTGCGTCCGTAGCGGTCACTCTAAACGCCGGGTTCGTAACATCAATCACGGCAAGCTCCACGCCCTCTTCCGTCTTCGCATAAACCACGCCTGTCTTCACACAAGCCTCCTAAGTTAAGTCGCGCCCCACAGTAAGGAAATCTGTCCATACCCAACAAACTCCCTTTACTTATTATATCACATTTTCGAGGGTTTTGCCACAGAAATGCGTTGCCAAGGCGGCGGAGCATGGGCCGCAAACCCGAATTCCCGACGACCCGCTCTCCAATCCACACGAATCAGCACGGAAAAACAGCTAGCCGTCCGGTTCATCCCGAGATCATAATGGTCATAGGGATTTCGCTGTGAGTGGTTATTGTGCCAGACCAGTTTTTGCGCCACATTTGAGGTTATGGTCAGACTTGCGCTCACACTCGCAGCCTTCTCCATCCCCGGCCCGGTCTTCTGGCCCTACTTCGCGGGCGTCGCACTCCTCGCCATCGGCCTGCCCATAATCCTCAAGAAGGAAGTTCCCCAAGCTGACGGCCTCGACAAGCTCATGCCCTTCGGCCGTCTGTTTTACGCCGTCCCCCTGGCCGTCTTCGCCGGGGAACACTTCACCATCGCTCAGTTTATGGCCCCTACGGTGCCCTCGTGGATTCCTGCACATCTCTTCTGGATTTATTTCGTCGGCGTCGCGCTGGTCGCCGCCGCCTTGAGCATCGTGGTCAAAAAATATTCGCAGTTGGCTGCAACCCTTTTGGGAATCATGATCCTTCTTTTCGTGGTCTTACTCCATATTCCCAAGGTGGTTGGCAACCCCCACGACAGAATTGCGTGGGCGGTCGCTCTGAGAGACCTTTCCTTCAGCGGCGGCGCATTCGCTTTCGCTGGCGCGCAAATCAAACGCGCATCTCCGGCCAAAACCAACCCGCCCCTTATAACTCTTGCCCGCTACTTCATGGTCATCGCCGCACTCTTCTTCGGCGTCGAGCACTTCCTGCATCCCGACTTCGCCCCCGGCGTGCCCCTCCAAAAAACGACGCCCACCTGGATTCCTTTGCATCTTTTCTGGGCCTATCTCGCCGGCACAGTCCTTCTCGCCACCGGCGCAAGCCTGCTTATCAACAAAAAATCCCGCCTCGCCGCAACCTATCTCGGCCTCACAATTCTGCTCATCGTCCTGGTCATCTACCTGCCCATCCTCATCTCCATCCCCGCCGACATCGGCAACGGCCTCAACTATTTCGCCGATACCCTGCTTTTTAGCGGCACCGCGCTGCTCCTCGCCGACGCTCTGCCCAAAGAAAACCTTCCGCATGCTTGAGAACACTCGACCTCCGATTCTGGCAGCTCCCCTCGAAATGGAGGGTCCCCGAACAAATCCGTCCAAAATCGCCATCAAAGCCGGAGGCAAAATTCTATTTATCGATCCCGCCGAGGTCGGGGCGGTGGAAGCCCAAGGGAATTACGTTTTGCTCCAGCGCATGTCGGGCTCGGCCTTTCTTCTTCGCCAGGCTCTCTGCGTCGTCGCCGAGAAACTCCTACCGTACGGATTTGTCCGCATTCATCGCTCGACTCTGGTCAACGCTGCCTACGTGGAAGAAATCTACCCCTGGACCACAGGTGAATATGTCTTACGTATCCAAGGAGGAAAGGAGTTCCCGGTTTCTCGTACATTCAGACGCA
>Ga0207031_10333_pt2 | contig 11291 bp, 6 predicted proteins | sample Alteio_BWMinCont_37_FD_153278 | JGI IMG/M metagenome (GOLD analysis project Ga0207031, IMG submission 153278) | Enriched cells from forest soil in Barre Woods Harvard Forest LTER site, Petersham, Massachusetts, United States -... | ecosystem: Environmental > Terrestrial > Soil > Temperate forest >... | reverse complement strand
GCCTTGTTGTCCGCATTGGCGATCGCGCAATCGAGCAGCCAGCTGAATGGCAGCGTGACGGACCCGTCGGGCGCGGCGGTGTCCGGCGCGAAAATCAATTTGACGGAAGCAGCAACCGGATTTCAGCGGACTACGACCAGCAACGCCTCCGGCCTCTACCAGTTCTTGGATGTGCCTCCGGGTGAATACCGGCTGGAGACCACGGCAACCGGCTTTGCGCCGTTCGTGGCGTCGAAGGTCACGCTGGTTGTAAAACTCCCCTCTACCATCAACATTAAGCTTCAGGTGGAGGGCGTGAAGACATCCGTAGAGGTAGAAGCTGAAGCGCCACTCATCAATCGCACGGACGCGTCGCTGGGGAACGTTCTCGAGAACTCGCAGATCTCGGAATTACCCATCGCCGACCGCAACGTGGTTTATCTCCTGAGCCTGCAGCCCGGAGTAGCGTATTTGGGAGGAGCCGCCGAGACGAATCAAGCGACGGATACGCGGAGCGGCGCAGTGAATGGCGTGCGCAGCGACCAATCGAATGTCGCGCTCGACGGCATCGGGGTCAACGACCAGAATAATGGTTACGCCTTTACCAGTGTCCTGAATGTGCCGCCCGACTCGGTCGAAGAATTCCGGGTCACCACCGCCAACTCCAATGCCGATTCCGGCTACTCCAGCGGCGGGCAGGTCTCGCTGGTCACCAAGAGCGGCACTAACTCCTTTCACGGCTCGGCCTACGAGTACAACCGCAACACCATCTTCAGCGCCAATGATCCGTTCTTGAAAGAGTCACAACTATCGAATAACCAATCCAACAAGGCTCCGGAGCTGTTGCGCAATGTGTTCGGCGTTACCTTCGGGGGGCCGATCATGAAGAACCGTCTCTTCTTCTTCGCCAACTATGAAGGGCGGCGCGATGCCCAGGGATCCAGCGCCTTGCGTTCAGTGCCGAGCACGACCCTGCGCGCGGGCGATCTCGTGTACTCGTGCGCCCCACTTGTTGATGGTAGCCAGAATCCCCAATGTTCCACTGGCAACAGTACCATCAACGGGGTAAGTAACCTTCCAAACAATTCCTATGCGCTCGATCCTACCCAAATCCAGAAGATGGACCCGTTGGGCATTGGTGTCAATCAAGCGATCCTGAATCTCCTCAAGCAGTACCCAGGGGCCAATGCAAACGGCGGGGATGGCTTGAATACGCTCGGTTTTCGGTTTGCACCGCCCGCTCACGCCAGCTTCAACACCTACATTGCCCGGTTCGATTACCACATCACGGCGAACGGCTCGGAAACCCTGTTTGCGCGCGGAGAAACGCAAAATTACAAACAACCGGGACAGCCGCAGTTTCCCGGCCAAGCCGCAGCTACGAACGCACTCGACGACAGCAAGGGGTTAACCATCGGACTCACCTCACTTATCAGCCCCAAGCTCATCAACGACTTTCACTGGGGCTTCGTCCGCCAGGGACAGCAATACGGTGGTACCTCGGTGTATCCGGGAGTTTTTATGAATGGGATCGACAGCCTCGTTCCCTTCACTCGCCCCACGACTGCTTTTGTGCCGGTCAACCAGCTGAGCGACAGTTTGAGCTGGACGCGGGGAAATCACACGTTTCAGTTCGGCACCGACTTATTTCTGATTCGCAACAACCACATCAGCTACCTGAACTCGTTCTCCGACGTTCAGACCAATGTGGTCTATCTCAATACGGGAGGGATCGCCTATCCTGGCAGCCCCAGCCCGCTGGATCCGGCCAACAACGGCTACCCTGCGGTGGATAAGAATTTCGGGCCGAACTACGACAACGCGACTGGGATCATAATGGGTATCTTCGCCGAGGGGGATGGCATTTATAATTACGCGCGCAACGGCAGCGCCCTTCCCCAGGGCCAGGCGGTCAACCGCCGTTACGCCATCAATGACTACGAATTCTTTGGCCAGGACAGCTGGCGAGTCAACCGCCGCTTGACGGTCTCGTATGGTCTGCGCTGGGTGCTGGAAGCTCCGCCTTACGAAACCAACGGATATCAGGTCGCGCCCTGCATAGAGGCGGCCAGCGGCGGCTGCACCAATCAAAACGTCGCTGACTGGTTTAACAAGAGTGCCCAGTTGGCTACCGCTGGTCAGCCGGCCAACAACGCCGGGGAAATTACTTTCGTCCTGGGTGGGCCCAAGAATCACGGTCCCGGCCTCTGGAACTGGGACCACAAGGATTTTTCGCCGCGGATTGCCGTGGCCTGGGCGCCCGATACGGGCGAGGGCTGGGTCTCCAAGATTCTTGGCAAAAAGGACGAGTTCACGGTCCGCGGCGGCTACAGCATTGTGTACGACCACTTCGGTGTTGCCGTCGTGAACAGCTTTGACCAGAATGGTTCTTTCGGCCTCTCCACGCGACTCGGAAACTCCGCTGGTTCGGTGACGGCCTCCACCGCTCCCCGCTTTACCTGTCTCACTCCGGGGTCTTCCGGCCAGTCCTGCCTGCCTGCGCCGTGCGCGAGTTTGAACGACGCGGGGTGTTTGTTCGGCCCCCCGCCAACAGGCGGTTTCCCTACTACCCCGAGTAGCACCGCCTTTGCCATCAACTGGGGGCTCGACCAGACGGTGAAGACGCCTTATACGCACATGTTCAATTTCTCGCTGGCGCGCCAGATTACTTCCCGCTCCTCGCTCCAGGTTGCCTATGTGGGCAGTGTCGGCCGGCGCTTGCCGATGCAAGTGGATATGGGCATGCCCACGAACTTGAACGATCCCACGAGCAACACCAGATATTTCCAGGCAGCTACCATGCTCTCGAAGCTGGCCGCTGTTCCCAACGCGCAATCGTCATCGGGTTCCGGCACGGACGTCAATAGCGTGGCTCCCGTTCCGTATTTCGAGAATCTCTTTCCAGCCTGGGCCGGGACAGCGACGCAGGGTGCGCTTACCAGCAACGGCCTGAATTGCAACACAGCGCTTTTTACCAACGGCACCCTCCCCGCCAATCCGACGGCCACACAAAATATTTATGAACTCTGGAATTGCTTCTCGCACAATGAAACCTTAACTTTAAAATATCTGGATTTGCCCAACTCCATACTGCAATTGGGTTCCGCGCTCCCGAACTCAAAGTTCGGCCCTTACTCCTTCTATCACGACCAGTTCAGCTCGCTGTACGCGTGGCGCAACATCGGCACCTCTGCCTACAACGCGCTGCAAGTAACCTACAACGCCCGCTGGGGATCCAACCTGCAAGGGCAGTTCAATTACACGTTTTCGAAATCGTTCGACGAAGCGTCGGCCGCCGCACGAATCGGTCCGTATGAAGGAACCGGCGGAACGGGGGCAACGACTTGAACGGCGGCGGTATTGTCATCAATTCGTGGGATCCGCTGGCGTTGCGCGGGCTCTCCGATTTCAACGCTTTCCACCAGGTCAACGCCAACCTCGTCTACCAGCTTCCCTTCGGAAGAGGACAGAGGTTTGCAGGGGGCGCAGGCCCGATGCTCAACGAATTAGTTGGCGGCTGGCACGTCTCCGGCATATTCCGCTTGACCAGCGGTTTCCCCATCACCATCGACAACGGCTTCACCTGGGCCACCAACTGGAATATCGAAGGTGATGCCGAGCCCAACGGTCCGCCTCCGGTGGCGTCCAACCCCAAGAACGTAGTCGTGAATGGCGTCAGTGGCCCCGACATTTTCAAAGATCCGACCGCGGCGCTGGCGGCCTACCGTCCAGAGTGGCCAGGCGAATCCGGGGTTCGCAATAGCGTCATCGGCCAAGGTATGTTCAATATCGATACCGGCGTGGCCAAGGAATTCTCGCTGGGCGAGGGGCGGCGTCTGGAGTTCAAATGGGAAGCGTTCAACGCCACCAATTCGGTGCGCTACGACGTGCGCGGCGCGCAACCCTCGCTCTCCTATGGTGCAGCGCAGTTCGGCAGATACCTTGGAACGATCACCACGCCTCGCTTCATGCAATTCTCTTTGCGCCTAGCTTTCTGAGGACGGCATGCGACTCGTCCCGCATCCTTACTCTTTGGGTGCGGGACGGGATTTTCGAGATCGACGATGACGGCGTCCGCGCCATGCAGAACGGCGCTTTCGGCTGGAAAGCAAGGCTGCTCACGGCAAGACACCCTACCGGGAAATCTACGCGCTTCCTCCGCCTGACCCTGACGGCGGTCAATTACAATACATCCATTGGGCTTGAGTCCTCCTTTAACAAGAAAGGATGATGGGGGCGATGAACTCGGCGCAGGGCTCGTTGGGTGAGCATCGGTTTAGAGCTCGGTTGCGCGACAGGCGTGCGCTTTTTGGCTTCAACCCTTATGCGCTCCAAGTACTTTAGGATATTTGGCCCGGCTGCGATTTTTTTTCTGCTGTTCGTGGGGACCGGCAATGGGCAAAATACGACGCTGATCAGTCTTGATCAGGCCATCGATCTGGCTCTGGCGCACAACCATGCGATCAAAGCCACGCGAACTCTGATCCTTCAAAATCAGGCCCAGGAGATTACCGCGAACCTGCGCCCCAACCCAACTCTCGACGCGGATACGCAGTTCATTCCATTCTTCAGTCCGCAATATTTTTCTGAGAATAACCTGAACGACACTCAGCAGTTCGACATCGGAATAGGGTATCTTTTCGAACGCGGTCACAAGCGTCAGCGGCGGCTGCAGGCAGCTCGCGATCAGACCGCCGTCACTCGCGCCCAGGTCGGTGATGCGGAGCGGACCCTGGCTTTTAACGTTGGCCAGCAGTTCGTCAGCGTTTTACTTGCAGAATCGACTCTTCGGTTCGCCCTCGAAGATCTAAAAGGCTTTCAGCAGACGGTCGACATCAGTGAGGCACAACTCAAGGCCGGATACATCGGGGAAGGCGATTATCTTAAGATCAAGCTGCAGCTTCTGCAGTTTCAAACGGACGTATCGTCCGCGCGGCTGGCGAAAGTGCAGGCTCTGGTTGGACTGCGCGAGTTTCTCGGCTATAACGCGGTTCCGGCCGATTACGATGTGATGGGCGATTTGGCCTACGAGCCGTTCAAGGGGACATTGGAAGACTTGCAGGCGAAGGCCCTTCGCGAACGTCCTGACTTCCGTGCTGCGGAATTGGGGATGACCGCGGCAAAGAGCCAAATCCTGCTGGCCAAAGCTAACGCCAAGGTGGACGTGAACGGCACCTACGACTTTACGCATGTTTCCGGCGAGAACACCGCTTCCGTCTTTGTGAGTTTTGAATTGCCGATCTTCAACCGCAATCAAGGAGAGATCGCGCGCACCGGTTATGCACTCACGCAGGCACAGGAACAGCAGCAAGCGGCCAGCGATACCGTTCTCTCTGACGTTGCCAATGCCTATGAAGCTGTGGGGAGCAACGACGAAGTGGTGCAACTCTATACTTCCGGCTACCTCAAGCAGGCGCAGGATTCGCGCGACATCAGCGAATATGCCTATAAACGCGGCGGCGCCAGTCTGTTGGATTATCTCGACGCAGAGCGGAGCTACCGGTCCGTTCAACTGGCCTATCGCCAGGCTCTGGCATCGTATATGACCGCATTAGAGCAGTTGAAGGAAGCGGTGGGGACAAGGAACCTGCCATGAACTTTCGCAAGAGCCGCGGGCGGAAAATGGCCGCACTGGCTGGATTGTCGGTAATCCTGGTGGCCCTGGCCGGTTGCGAGGGGCGGCCGACGGCCGCGGCTAGCGGCGGTGCGAATAACTCAAACAATCCAGTGATGTTTACTGTTCCGCCCGACCAGATGGCGCACGTACAGGTGCTGACCGTTCAGCCCACGACCCTGACTCGATTCCTGCGGCTGACCGGAGCTGTAGCGTACAACAGCTTTCGGACGACTCCGGTCATCACCCAGGTGAGTGGACCGGTGAGCAGGGTAGCGGTGCTTCCGGGGCAGAAAGTGAATCAGGGCGATCCCATGCTGTACGTCTCGAGTCCCGATTACTCGCAGCTCCGCAGCAACTATCTAAAGGCGAAGTCTGCCTTCGCGCTGGCACAGAAAGCAAATGCCCGAGCCCAGGATTTATACCAGCACCGCGCGATTGCGGAACAGAATGTGGAGCAGGCACAGTCGGCCGAGGTGCAGGCGGGTGGCGATCTGATGGCAGCCCAAGCCGCATTGAAAGTTATGGGCATTACGGATCCTGACGCGCTCGTGAACGGTCCGCCTTCTTTTGAGATTCCGGTAAAGGCTCCGATTGGCGGTCTGGTCGTTGAGCAAGACGTGTCAGCGGGGCAACTCATTCAGCCCGGCACCACGCAATGTTTCGTGATTTCCGACGTCAGCACCGTGTGGGTGCTGGTCAATATTTACCAGAAGGATTTGCCTTACGTGCACGTAGGAGATTCGGTCACGATCCAGACGGATTCGTATCCTGAGATTTTCCACGGACGCATTGCTTATGTTGCCGCCTCGCTCGATCCGAATACGCGCACGCTGCAGGCGCGCATCGAGACCAACAATCCCGGCGAGAAACTGAAGAAAGATATGTACGTGGTCGCCACCGTGAACGCGGGCACGATTGCAAACGCGATCGCGCTCCCGGATGCTGCCGTCCTGCGCGACACCGAGAACCAGCCCTTTGTTTACGCTGAGGCAGCTGCGAACCAGTTTGGCCGGCGCTCCGTCACGCTGGGAGAGAGTTTGAATGGGCGGACGGAGATTACCAGCGGGCTGAAAGCTGGCGACAGGATCATTGGAAATGGCAGCTTGTTCCTGCAGTTTGCAAACTCGCTGCAGCGCTAGCCGGACCAGGCAGCCTCGGAGAAACGTTTCAAAATCTGGCAGATATATTTTTCACCCCAACTGAATGATCCACCGGATAGTCCAAGCGGCGCTGCGGCAACGATTCCTGGTACTAATGCTGACCGCTTTCATCACGGTCGGTGGAGTCTTGTCATTTCAGCGGATGCCCGTGGACGCCTATCCTGACCTCTCGCCTCCACAGGTCGAAATCATCACCCAGTGGCCCGACCACGCCTCCGAAGAAGTCGAACGGTTGGTCACGCTTCCGCTTGAACTCCAGATGAACGGCGTCCCCCACATGGTGGTGATGCGTTCCATCTCGCTCTATGGATTGTCCGATGTAATTCTCACCTTCGAAGAAGACACGGACAGCTATTTTGCACGGCAGATCGTATTCCAAAGGCTCGCTCAGGCTACGCTGCCGACAGGAGTAACTCCGGCCCTGTCGCCCCTGTTCAGCCCCAGCGGCCTGGTGTATCGCTACGTGCTGGAAAGTCCCGACCGCAGCCCCCAGGAACTGAAGACCATTGAAGATTGGGTGATCGAGCGATCTTATCGATCAGTCCACGGAGTCGCCGACGATTCAGGCTTCGGTGGAACGGTGATGCAATACCAGGTATTGCTCGACCCGGCGCGCATCTATGGATATCACCTGACGATTCCACAAGTCACTGCGGCTCTGGCGGCCAACAACGCGAATGCCGGCGGCGGCTTCTATTCGCAGGGTGGACAGTTTTACTACGTTCGCGGCATCGGGCTGGTACGGAATACAGACGACATTGGCAACATCGTGGTTGGCGCGAACAAAGGTGTTCCCATCCGAGTGCGCGATGTCGGAGAGGTGACCATCGGCCATGCGCCGCGCCTCGGCGAATTTGGCTTCCAGAAAAATGACGACGCCGTCGAGGGCGTGATTCTCATGCTGCGGGGGGAGCAGACGCAGAACGTCCTCAAGGGCGTGGAAGCAAAAACCGAGGAACTGAACCGGCAAATTCTGCCGCCGGACGTCAAGATTCATCCTTACTATGACCGAAGCGAATTAGTAGCGCTGACCACCGACACGGTGGAAGCCAACCTGCTTCGCGGCATGGTGTTGGTTTTGGTGGTGCTGGTTTTCTTTCTGGTGAGCTTTCGCGCCGCCGTCATTGTTGCTCTCACCATTCCACTCTCGCTGCTGTTTGCTTTCATCGTCCTCCATGCGCACGACGTTGCGGCCAATTTGCTTTCCATCGGCGCAATTGATTTTGGCATTGTCATCGACGGCACGGTGGTGATGGTCGAAAACATCTATCGCGAACTGGCACTGCGGGAAGGACAGACGTACACCCTGGACGAAGTGATTCTTGCCGCCGCAAAGGATGTCGATCGTCCGATCTTCTACTCGGTGGCCGTCATCCTCGCGGGCTATCTGCCGATTTACGCCTTGAGCGGGCCTTCGGGAAAACTCTTCCATCCCATGGCAGAGACCATGTCCTTTGCCTTGGTCGGAGCGCTCATCCTCACGCTCACGCTCATCCCCGTGCTGGCTTCCTACTGGTTCAAGGCAGGAGTGCGCGAAAAACCGAATCGCGCCTTCGAATGGATGAAGCGGAAATACGCGGTCCAACTGGATTGGGTCCTCGACCGGCCCAAAACCACTGTGGGGATCGCGACTCTGATCTTCGGAGCGACCTTGCTGCTGGTCCCTTTTATTGGCGGCGAGTTCATGCCTCACCTTGATGAGGGCGCGCTCTGGGTCCGCGCGACGATGCCGTATACCATTTCGTTTGAGGAGGCCAGCAGCATTGCGCCGCATCCGTGACATTTTAATGTCTTATCCCCAGGTGACTGTGGTGGGTTCAGAATTAGGGCGGCCCGATGACGGCACCGATCCCACGGGGTTTTTTAACTGCGAGTTTTACGTCGGCCTGAAGCCCTACAAAGACAAAGCCTGGACCGGCGAGATCAGCGAGAAGAAACAGCTCATCGAATCGATCAACAAGAAACTCACAGCCTTCCCCGGCATTATCTTCAACTACACCCAGCCGGCCGAAGATGCTGTGGATGAAGCGCTCACAGGACTGAAAAGCTCTCTGGCGGTCAAGATCTATGGTGAAGACCTGAACGTACTGCAGGACAAAGCTATCCAGATCAAGAACACACTCTCCAATGTGCCCGGGTTCACCGAGCTCACGGTGGTTCGGGAACTGGGCCAGCCCAGCCTCCTGGTCGACGTTGATCGCGACAAGATTGCGCGATATGGGATCAACGTCGCGGACGTGGAGGCCGTGATTTCAGCTGCCGTCGGCGGCCAGGCCGTCACCCAGGTGATTCAAGGCGAGAAGCTGTTCGATCTTGTCGTCCGCATGCAGCCCCAGTTCCGCAGCAGCGCCCATGAAATCGGAAATCTTCTTGTGGGCACACCCGACGGTCAACAGATCCCGCTCAGTCAACTCGCGAACATTACCCAGGGAAACGGCGCGTCCTTTATTTATCGCGAAAATAACTCTCGTTACATCGGCGTGCAGTACAGCGTCGAGGGCAGGGATTTGGAGCGGGCGGTGCGAGACGGCCAGGCAGCGGTGAAGAAGGCCGTGATACTGCCGCAGGGCTACCGGTTGGAATGGGGCGGAGAATACAGCCAGTTTCTCGAGGCGAGATCGCAGATGTACTTCATCGGTCCACTCGCCGTTGGGCTGATCTTCATGATCCTGTTTGCGCTGTACGGAAATTTCAAATTCCCTGTCACCATTGCCCTGGGTGTAATCATGACGGAGCCTGTCGGAGCGCTGGTTGCGCTGAAACTCACGCACACTCCCTTCAGCGTTTCCTCGGTGCTGGGCCTTCTGGCCCTGCTCGGGGTGTCGGTGGAGACTGCCGTCATTCTTGTTTCCTACATTAACAAGTTACGCCAGGAGGGCATGGGAATTCGCGCGGCCACGCGCGAGGCTTCGCTGCTTCGGCTGCGTCCGATTATGATGACGGCTCTTGTGGCCTGCCTTGGATTGTTGCCCGCCGCCCTTTCCACGGGCATTGGGTCGGATACGCAAAGGCCGTTCGCCATCGTCATCGTGGCTGGTCTGATCTCCCGGCTGTTCATCGGCTTTTTCGTGAATCCCGTGCTATACGAAATGGTTGCCCGGGACGGCGACGTTCTGCAGGTCTAGAGGGAATACGCCGGCTTCAGAGAACCTGCCACGCTGTCGAGCACGGTGCCATCCACTCACATGACGATAGCCACGCGGCGGTCGCTGTTTGGGAGGCTCGAAGGCTCTAACGTGGAAGGGAAGGCGCACGCTCTACTGCATGCAGCAGCGGCGCCTCATGCCCGCGCGCCGAGACGCTTTCCATCGACTCGACCTTGCCATCCCGCACCAGCAGCGCGCAATCGAAATTGTTCACCGTCGGGCAGATGTGTCTGGGGAGAAGATACAGCGCGTCCCCAACCTGCGGACCTGAAGTTCCTTCCCGCACTGCAAGGGGCAGATGCTCTTCGCTCGGCGAAAGCGGCGTAAGTTCCGGATGTCCGACGGCCACGCAGGTTGGAACCCCGGCATCGGCGGAGACCGCCTTGTGTCCGGCATCGCAAGTGATAATCCCCCGATGCGGACGGCTCACCACGCGGGCCACTACCAGCGCCGCGGGCCGGTAACCGTATTCTTTTGGGAGTTGCGCCAGGCTAGTGGCATCGCAATAAACAACCGTTCCGGGCGAGCCGCGATGGACGAAATTGCCGCAGCGGAAGCCTTCGTAGCCAAGCGACAGCGGGAAGGTTGGCGTGCCGGAGGTGATCACCTCGGGCACATTTATTCCCGAACGTTCGAGTTCGCCCACGATTTCGAGCAAACGGTTGTAGCCGCGATGCACCGCCTGAGTCCGTTCGTTCGCTCCTTCGCCATCGCCGAGACCACCGTATTGACCGTCATAGTAATGCAGCCCGCGGAACTCCAGACCGTCATGCGCGATCGCGCGCGCCAAGGAGACCACTTGATCACTCTGGCTCTGCTCGATGCCGGTTCGATTCATGCCCGGGTTGATGTCGAGAAAAATTCCCACGCGGCTGCCACGCCATTGCCGCACCTGCTCTTCGTTCTCGGCCAGTGCCGAGATGCGCACGCTCGGAAACTGCCGTGCAATTTCTTGTGCTCGCCGGGCATTCGCGCCCATCGCAGGATACGCAAACACCACGTCGGCGGCGCCGTTCTGGCAGGCGACCAGCAGTTCCAGCGTGGTGGCACATTTGAAATTGCGAATGCCGCGTCCGATCAGCATGAGCAGAGTGCGGCCCAGCTTTGCGGTCTTGATATGCACACGCCAGCGATCAACGTCGCCGTCCAGCAATTCCAAAGTCCGTTCGATGTTTGCGGCGATCAGGTCTGGATACACCACCAGCGCCGGAGTCAGCACGTCGTCGATGCCGGAGACATCGTAGCGCTGATCCCATCCAAACTCGCTCAGCATGCTCTTCTGCTTTGCCATCACAGTTTAAACGCGCTCATCAGACCTGCAGATTGTGCAGGTAGGGAACGCTGGCCCGCATCATCTCCAGATTCATTTCGACGAAATAATTCTTGATG
>Ga0207031_10342_pt1 | contig 11309 bp, 9 predicted proteins | sample Alteio_BWMinCont_37_FD_153278 | JGI IMG/M metagenome (GOLD analysis project Ga0207031, IMG submission 153278) | Enriched cells from forest soil in Barre Woods Harvard Forest LTER site, Petersham, Massachusetts, United States -... | ecosystem: Environmental > Terrestrial > Soil > Temperate forest >... | reverse complement strand
TTCTTCTCCACGCCAATTTCAGTCAGGGTCTGCAGGTAGCGCAATTGAATGCTGACCGGTTCACTGGATAGCAGATGGGCGGCATCCACCAGGCGCTGCGCGGCGGAAAATTCGCCTTCTGCGTGAATGATCTTCGAACGCTTTTCACGTTCTGCCTCAGCCTGCTTGGCCATGGCGCGCAGCATGGACTCGGGCATGTCCACCTGCTTGACTTCGACGTTCGCCACTTTTACTCCCCAGGGCGCGGTGTGGGTGTCGAGGATACTTTGCAGCCGCAGATTGATCTTGTCGCGATGAGCCAGCAGTTCATCGAGTTCCTGCTCGCCGAGCACGGAACGGAGCGGTCCGGAGGAAAGTTTTTCTATTTTGTCACCCGTGAGACGGAGGATCCCGCAGCACGGCTGCACGCCCGCATGATGTTTTATAACGGCGAAGATCCGGCGACCGGTTCCGCCGCGGGGTGCGCAGCGGCGTGGATGGTAGCACACGGCATCGCTCAACCCGACGAGCGCGTGTTGATCGAACAGGGACTCGAAATGAAACGCCCCAGTCGCATTTTTGTGCGCGGGTCTCGCCGGGATGACAGAGTGGTTAATGTGCGGGTCGGTGGAAATGTTGTCGAAGTGCTTCGCGGTGAAGTCAGTTTCTGACAGCAGTCACTCGAATCTCTGGGAAAAATGCTCCCATGCATAAGTGCTGAAATTTTTCAATGGGGCGATTCTCCCATTAGCATCGACGGCACTTTACAGTAAACGGCTTCGGCTTTACGATTCATCGCGCTCTGAAAATTCTCTATCAAAGTTTTCGGATCCCCGAGCGGCCATCTCGATGGCTCGCTTTTTCGGAAACAAAATGAAACCAAAAAGAACGATCCTCTGCGTTGACGATAACGAACAATCGCTTTCCATCCGAAAAGTAATGCTCGAAACCCGAGGCTATCGCGTGCTCGCATGCACCGGCGGCCAGCAGGCACTCGAGCATTTCAAGAAAGGCGGCGTTGACCTGGTGCTTTTGGATTTGACCATGCCCGGTCTGGATGGAAGCAAACTCGTCGAAGAATTTAAAAGCATTTCACCCCACACACCCGCCATTTTGCTGTCGAGCAAAGCAAAAATGTATGACACCAAAGCAGACGTCTTTCTGCCTAAAGGAATGTACGCTCCCGTAGAGTTGTTGGAGCGGATCCGCGTATTGTTGGTGCGGAAGCGCGGTCCGAAGCGTACGCAGGCGAGCGTGGTCCAACCTCCCACGCAAACCACCGCTGCGTGATCTAAATAAAATCTCATTGCGCGGATTTCGCTTGAGCCTGTCGACGCGGATTGCCGCGCTCACATCAGCTTCGTGTAATATCGATGGTTTGGATGTCAGCCATCATCGAAGCCGTGGATGTGCGTAAGACCTACCGCGTGGGCAAAGTCGAAGTTCCCGCGTTGCGCGGCGTTTCCTTTAGCGTGGTGAAGGGCGAGTTCGTGAGCGTGGTTGGCCCTTCGGGCAGCGGCAAGTCCACGCTTTTTTATCTTTTGGGCGGGCTGGCCCGGGCGGATTCCGGGCGCGTGATCGTCGATGGAGACGACTTCGCGCAGCTTTCCGACGCCGAACGTACTCGCATGCGCAAGCGCAAGATCGGGTTTGTATTTCAGAAATTCAATCTGCTGCCCACGCTCGACGCGCGTTCGAATATCGAGATCGCGGTGGATATTGCCGGAACCGATGGAAATCGCGACTCGGCTTACTTCAACAAAATCGTGGGCTTGCTGGGCCTGGAAAAACGTCTTCAGCACCGCCCTTCGGAGTTATCGGGAGGCGAGCAGCAAAGGGTTGCGCTCGCTCGCGCGCTAATCAACAAACCGGCCATCGTGTTAGCGGACGAACCTACGGGCAATCTCGATTCCCAAAATTCAGTAGTCGTGCTGAATATGCTGCGCCATTCGAATCGCGAATTGGGCCAGACCGTGCTCATGATTACTCACAATCCAGAAGCTGCAAGCTACGGTGACCGTATAATTCACATGCGCGATGGTGAGGTAGTGCCGCCAGAAAAAGACCCACAGTGGAGCGGGCCGCAGAAATGCACTTGAACTTTCGGAGATAGGCAGTGATGGACGATTTGAAAAAACCGATCTTACCTGGTAAGGGCGCGTCTGATTATGAACGCTACCTGCGCACCGACGAATTGCTATCCCTGCAAAAGCCTTCGGAAGAATTCCTTCATAAAGATGAGATGACGTTCCAGGTAGTGCATCAGAGTTCAGAATTGCTGCTGAAGGGCGTCGCTTGGGAACTGGGACGCGCGCGCGCACTGATCGAAGAGGGTGACTTTTCAAATTCCGCCCGATTGATTCGCCGTGCCAATCAAATGCTCGATTATCCAATCTCCATGCTGCACGTTTTGGAGACGATCACGCCTTACGACTATCACCTCATCCGTGCGGGACTTGGCCACGGCAGCGGCTTGGATTCGCCCGGTTTCCTCTCCCTTCTCCATAGTGGTCCACGCTTGGGCGAGGCGTTCCATGCCCAGTTGCGCAATGCCGGGCTCAGTGTGGACGACCTTTATCGGCGGCATAATGAATTCTTTGGCCTGCACGATGTGGCGGAATGCCTGCTGGATTTTGACGAGCGCGTCCACCTGTTCCGCTTTCATCATCTCAAACTCGCGCAGAGAATCATCGGCGGCGGCGTAATTGGCACCATGGGTACGCCGGTCGAGGTTCTTCATCAAAGGATGGAGCACCTGTTCTACAAAGATCTCTGGGACGTACGAAACCAGATCACAGCCAAGGCATATGGAGCTACGCAGAAACCCACCACGGGTTGCACGTACTGAGGCACACACCCGCAGCGAAGTTAAATTAGGGGCAGTCTCGTCGGTTCACTGTTTCTGAGCCCGCAGCCGTGCGCCCTCCGTATTACGCACGGCTTGCGTTTCTAGAAAGTCTCGTCGAGGGTAATCTGTTGCACTATCTGGTCGAGTTGGGCCCTGGCTTGATTCTGTTTTTCCTGCAGGTCCGTGATCTCCTTTGCCAGCGTGTTCAGACGGTCTTCCTGGGAATCGAGCTGGTGAGCGTAACGCTGCAGCAAAGCCTTTTCTTCCGAGCTGCCTTTCAGCGCTTTCATGTTTTCGCGCAGACGCGCCTGATCTTTGGTGATGGTTTCGACTTCGTGCTGGCGAGTTTTGATCTGTGTGCCTAAGCTGTCCACTCTATTTTTCTGGTCGAGGACGCGGCGAAAAGCGTCCTGCATGGCAGGCGTGATCTCCCTTTGCTGGGTGATAAATGCGACTTGCTTCTCGTCGAGATTGGTCAAAGCGAATTCGCTGCTCTCGGGATGGAATTCCTCGATGTGTAGATTCGTAGTCTGACCTGCGGGAACACCTATGCGAAAGCGCAGATACGAAGCGGAGGTTTCCTCGGGCTTCGGGCCTTCAACCAGCTTCCAGTTTTCCCGTGCGGGATGCTCGATGACTACCTGGCGAGCAGCGGCATCCGTATTGTGCAGAGTGAACTTGCGGCTGTCGCGCTGCTCGCGCGTTAGATACATCAGACCTTTGACAATGTAGATGCGGGTGACGGGCTTTTCGCTGGACTCCTGCTCCATGGTCACCCGCAGAGCGGGATCGGCGGCGTAGGAGATGAGACGGCGCTCAGCCGGATGGACGGTCTCGATCAGACCTTCGCCGGCAAAAGTATCGCTTTCTAGAATGTTGAAGGTTCCGGAGTCGAGCGTCAGGCCGCTGCTGTTGGTGATCCACAGAGCACGGCGAATTTCGCGGGTGTTCTCGTTCCAGATGCTGACCTTCTCGGCTTCAATGGGAGATTGCAGGATCGGTACCAGGGCGGATTGATTCTTGCCGATCGTGATTTTCTGCTTGAGGTTATATTCGAAATAATCGCCAAGGTCTTTGCTCTCGGCTTCGACTTGCTGCTTAGCGGCTGCGGCAAAGGGGTTGAGCCTGGCCCGGCCGTTGATTAGTGAGTTGCTATCTCCGGCGACACCGCCAACCCCTCCGCCAACACCGGGTTGGGCCATCATCATTAACGCTTGGCCATTGACGTCGACTGTCTCCGCCACTGTCGATGCAGGTGCAGGTGCGCTCATCGACGCTTCCTGCGTCTGCGGGGTGAGCATAGCTGCTTGCGGCAACGGGACTACGGGTCGACGCGTGTATAGCGGCCGGGATATATCCTGAATAAAGGACTGCGGCGCGCCCGCTATCAGCGAGAGTTGGACGTCTTTCCAATCCTCGCCCACAGTGTTGTCCACAATAGCCCAGCCTTGCAGCACCGGTTTTTCGTTCGTTTTTTCCGGCAGAATGATGCGATACGTGCTCTTCCACACCGGCACTTCGCTGATGTAGCTGACGAAAATCTCGCGATCGCCAGTGCCGGTAGCGGAGATAGTCATGCGGCGCAGGTCGCGGGCTCGTGAGGAGCCGATCAGGTTCAAATATTTTTCAACCTCGTCGCTCAGGTCGCGTTCCGCGAGGCGGACAGAGGTGTTGGGGCTGAGATCGAAATTCCGCATGTCGCCGCCATCGGTGATGATCGAGAACTCGGTGACCTCGTAGGAATCGCCTTTTTCGTTGAATCTTTTTTCTTTCTCCACACTGAGCAGCCGTCCAGTTGCGGCTTCTGAGCCGTTGTGTACCTCGACACGCGCGCCGCGTAGGGCAGCAAGAAAATCAACTCGGGTGAGCTGCTCGCCGAAAGGAAGGCGCAGCGCCTTCAGACGCTCGTCGAGGGGCGCAATCGAGTTGTAGCGGACGCCGGATATGCGTCCCTCGCCTAGATCCACCGCAGTCAGGGACTTCAAAACATCGTTGAGTTGGCTGGTGGTGAAGTCGATGGCGAGATCCTGGTTGCCGCGAATGCGGGTGGAATGCTCAAAATATCCCATGCCGTTTTTGTAGAGAACCACACGCCTCACCGGCAGGCGAACGCCGGAATCGGCTTCAGAACTCGAGGCCGACGGCTGCGACTCATCTGCAATAGGTTGCTTATCCGCGAGCGCGGTGAAGAAAAATGAAATAGTTATTATCGTGGCGAGAATAGACTTCCGCATCGACACCTCCCGCTCTCGCGGGGAGTGTAGCAGTGCATGGCGTCAACATGTCAGTGACAAGTCAGTAGCGCTTGGCGGAAGCACAACGTAGGTCATCCTGACGCTTCGGCTGCATGCTGCCGATTCTTGAAATCGCGAAGTGACAGTTCCAGTCCCCCGAAGTCGGGGTGATCGTTTTGATCGAGGGTAAAGGCGATATCCAAAGAATCTCCGGGAAGCATTTGCGCTTGCTGGATGCGTTCGGCCATGCGCCAGCCGAGGGCCGTGTAGGTCACGGGTTTTCGCGGCCTTGCGTTTGAACTCTGAGCGTGGACACGGCGCAGGACGGACGAATCGGGGTGACATCGTGGGATTGTCAGCACGGCTTCGTCGCTTAATTCCTGCTGCTCAGGCTGCGACAATTTCAGTTTGACGTGCTTTTCTTTCATCACTCGCGGCGGAGCCATCAAAACCAGGTTGCGCGAAGCAAAAACCGGTTCAGGATTACCCATCCCAAAGGGTTCCAGGCGATGTATCGCATGAAACAAATCGGGCGTGATTTCCTCGAATGCGAGTTCGGCGTCGAAATCGAGTGTGGGTTCGAAGTCTTCCAGAGTCAGCTTCGTGCGCGCGTAAGCGTCGAGATGCGCACAGAGCGCGGGCAAGTTCGCGGCGGGCATGGAGAAGCCGACCGCGTGGGCGTGCCCACCAAAACGAGTGAATAACGGAGCGCAGGACTCGAGCGCATTCAGCAAGTGAAAAGTTGAGATGGATCGGCCCGAGCCGTGCGCTTCATTACCATCGCGGCAAATCACCAGTGTGGGACGGCAGTAGCGCTCGACTACGCGTGTTGCCGTAATTCCGATCACTCCGCGATGCCACCCATCACCGTCAATCACCAAACAGAAAGAATTGAGTAGAGCGGGATCCTGCTCTAGCCGCGAATCGATCGCATCCAGAATTTTGCGCTCCTCATTTTGACGATCCGAATTTAGCTGATCAAGCTTGCTGGCAATCTCGCGTGCACGAGCTGCGTCTTTTACGCTGAAGAGTTCGATCACGTCGCGAGCCACGTCCATGCGTCCGGCGGCGTTTACGCGCGGGGCAATGCGGAATCCTACTTCGCTCGAAGTGAGCGGCCGGCCGCTTACCTGCGCTACTTCCAGCAGTGCTTTTAAGCCCGGGTTTACGGCTGAACGCAGCGCTTCGAGACCGAGCTTGGTGAACACGCGATTTTCGCCGGTCAAGGGCACGGAGTCGGCAATAGTCGCAATCGCGACCACTTTCATGAACGACTTCAGCAGCGGTATTTGATCTCGATGACTGAGACGGCGATCCATCAGCGCTTGCGCCAGCTTGAAAGCAACGCCTGCACCGCATAACGCCTTGCAAGGATATTCGCAGCCCGGTTGATTCGGATTCAGCACAGCCAGCGCGGTGGGCATGCCGTCTGGGCCGGGGAGATGATGATCGGTGACGATGAGATCTACGCCCAGGCGATGCGCGGTTTCGGCGGCGGCGAAAGCACGAATGCCGGTGTCGACGCTGACGATGAGATGGATGCCGGCTCCAGCGGCGCGCTCGATGACGTCGCCGCGCAGGTCGTATCCTTCCTTGATGCGGTGCGGAACATGGAAGTCAGCAGAGCCGCCGCAGAGCTCGATTGCGGTTTTGAGGATGACGACCGCGGTCGTGCCGTCGACATCATAATCGCCGTAAATCAGAATGCCCTCTTTACGTTCGATGGCTGCATCCAGGCGATCAACGGCAGTTTTCATACCGGACATTAAATACGGCGAGTGCAGATGGGCGACGCATGGGGTGAGGAAGTGTTCGGCCGTTTCTGGGTCGTGAATTCCGCGCATTACCAAAAGCTCTGCGCGGCGTCAGCGACCTTGGGCAGCCATTTCATTTGTGATTCAGATTCCTCGGAAGGATGATTTTACTCGAAGGGTTGGTGGCGCCGCCGTCTCGGTGGCTGTCGTGCGGGCGTCTCGCCCGCACACCGAGGGCAGGATACCCTCGCAACAGCCGGCATGATGCCGGCGCTACAAAAGGCCGAGCTTTGCTCGGCTGGACGGGTCGAAGACCCGTCGCCACACTGACATTGTCCACGCCGAGATTGCTGGTTTACGGTTCGTCGTCGGAGTCGGTTTCGTCGATGGGAAAGCCGGCGAAATCGTCGGCCATCTCGAGAATGTTCTGATAACGGTCGTACCAGAGCGTGGAAGCTTCGTAGACCATCATCACACCCTGTTGCGCGAATCCTAGTTGCACGAAACCGGTTTTGCCGATGTAGGTGCGCAGCCAGCGGGCATCTTCCACATCATCATCGCTGCTGAACGCGGCCGTGCTCAGGCGCTCAATCATGGCATCGAGTTCTTCCCGCTCCAGACGCCACGCGTCCATAGTCAGGAATGGCACGCCGGAAGCTTTGGCAAGTTCGACGAAATCTTTCCAGCTATCGGGATTGTCTTCAGACTTCCAGGTAACGCTCTGCACTTGTTCATAATCGACGAGGCCCGGAAAGCGGCGCATGCCGTGGCCTTCGATGAAGGCAACCATGTCATCTTTGAGGCTCGTCAGATCGTCGGGCGCAGAAGGCATAAAGCTGTTGATACCAGCATTGTATGCCTGAAGACGGGCAAATGGGGAACCGGTCATTGGTCGTTTGTCGTTGGTCGTTTGCAAATGCGTTGCGTTCGTCAGCGAACGACCAAGGACCAACGACCAACGACGATCTCCCGTGTGCTACACTGTTTGTTTCACGACGAATCTCTCATCCGCATCATGCTTCTTTCCAAAGATTATGTGGGCTATCTGGCCCGCGAAGTCACGAAAAAACTGATTGCAGGCAAGTTCATCGAGACCAAAGCCGCGGCTGCGGTCACGGAGAAAGTGCATGCGGCGATACTCGAGGAATTTTCGCTCGAGGATCGCATTAATGACGAAGTGCGGGTGATTTTGGAAGCCTATTCCGCCGAGATGCAGAAAACCGGGGCCAATTATCAGGAGATGTTCCGCAAAGTGAAAAACGAACTTGTGCGCAAATACAAGGCGGTGCTGTGAGAGTCAGCCGCGACAAAGTGAACAAAGTGGCGCACGTCGCGACCGATGCGCTGGCTGAGATGGACGCCTTGGATTTTATCGAGGACCGGAATACGATTCGGCTCGAAGTGCGCAAGATTCTGGAAGAGTTGTTGAACCAGGAAGAGAAGATTGATCAAGCGGCACGCCATAAAATTGAGAATCAGAAGCGAACCATTCTGGAGGGCAGTCAGGAATGGGATATTCTCTATCGCAAGTATTACACCGAAGAAGTGAAGAAGTTGGGGATGTAAGCCATCGTCCCTGGCTTGAACCGCAGTCCCACCTAAAGATGCTGCGAAGTTTTATCTACCTCGAAGGGCGAGACGCCCGTTCTCCACATTCACTTTTATTTCGTTACCATGCAGCAGTACCATTATCACGGCTTCGTATTAGTGTGCAATGCACAAGAGCAAAACGTCCGTTCTGAAATTCAATCTTATTGGAGGAAAATTCTATGACCGTCATGACACCGCCCGGAGTCAAAACTTCGGGCGATTACATTGAAGACGTAATGAGCATCGTAAAAGCGAAAAACGCGGCGGAGCCTGAATTTCACCAGGCAGTTCAGGAAGTGTTCGATTCTCTACGGCTGGTTTTGCAGAAGCATCCGGAATATAGATCGTCGAAGATTCTTGAACGCATTACCGAGCCGGAGCGCGTCATCATGTTCCGCGCGCCCTGGTTTGATGATCGCGGCGAAATTCAAGTAAACCGCGGCTTCCGTATCGAAATGAACAGCGCCATCGGCCCATATAAAGGAGGGCTGCGCTTTCATCCTTCGGTCAACCTCGGCATTTTGAAGTTCCTCGCCTTTGAGCAGGTGTTCAAGAACTCTTTGACCACGCTGCCCATGGGCGGCGGCAAAGGCGGATCGGATTTCGATCCCAAAGGCAAGAGTGACAACGAAGTCATGCGCTTCTGCCAGAGCTTCATGACCGAATTGTCGCGGCACATTGGCCCGGACACCGATGTTCCCGCCGGTGACATTGGCGTCGGCGGACGCGAGATTGGTTTCATGTTTGGCCAATATAAGCGTCTGCGCAATGAGTTCACGGGCGTGCTGACCGGCAAGGGCCTGAGCTGGGGCGGTTCGCTGATTCGTCCCGAGGCGACTGGCTACGGCTGCGTGTACTTCGCGGAGGAGATGTTGAAGTCGCGCAAGGATTCGTTTGCAGGCAAGCTCTGCCTGGTTTCAGGCAGCGGCAATGTTTCGCAGTACACGGTCGAGAAACTGCTCGATCTGGGAGCAAAGCCGCTTACCTTCTCCGATTCCGACGGCGTAATTTACGACCCGGATGGAATCAATCGCGAGAAGCTGGCTTGGGTCATGGAACTGAAGAACGTTCGCCGCGGACGCATCCGCGAATACGGCGAGAAGTTCAAGAAGGCCATCTTCATGCCTACCGACATCAAGCTGGAACACAATCCGATCTGGAACATCAAAGCGGATTGCGCGTTCCCCAGCGCCACGCAGAATGAGATCAAGGCGAAAGATGCCACGAACCTCATCAAGAATGGCTGCAAGCTGGTGGCCGAGGGCGCGAACATGCCCAGCACGCTCGAAGCCACCAAGATGTTCCTCGAAGCCGGAATTCTCTACGGCCCAGCCAAGGCTGCGAACGCCGGCGGCGTAGCAACGTCAGGCCTCGAAATGGCCCAGAACAGCCAAAGGCTGAGCTGGAGCCGAGAAGAAGTAGACGACAAGCTGCACAAAATCATGATCGCAATTCACAAGAACTGCTTCGAGACGGCCGAGAAATACGGCACGCCCGGCAATCTGGTGAACGGCGCCAACATTGGCGGCTTTCTGAAGGTCGCCAACGCCATGCTGGATCAAGGCTTGGTGTAGCGGTTGTGTGGCTAGTCCGTGTGGCGCGGGCGCCCTCGCCCGCGTTTCAGTACAGACGTTGCTAACAGCGTCTAGCATGGCTATGATGCGGGGTGGAAGAAGTTCCACCCCGCAGAGTTTTTGGCGGGTGCCTTGCACGTTGGGCTTTGTCAGCAGAAGCTGGCGCTCATAATGATGAAGACGCATCTCCGAATCGGCAGCAGATTAGTTCAGCTCTCTTGCTAGCGCTGTAGGGTCGCGGCAAGTAATGTCCGCCCGGAGCGGAATCCCTCGTTGCGCAGGAAAGTTAATGCATGTCATCCTGAGCGCAGCATCTGCTTCGCAAAGCGAAGCAGATGCGGAGTCGAAGGAGCCTAATTAACACGGCTCAAGATCAATGCCGCAAGACGTTCTCACGAGGCTGCCAGGTGGAAATTCCCTGCGAGTACGTTGCCAAGCTTCAGAGCCACCGGGTCCTTCGACTGCGTGGTCGTTCGCTTTGCGACCGACCACTTCGCTCAGGATGACACTTTAGAATAGTTCGGTCGAAGCAGATGGCTGTAATCCACACCCCCGACCCCATCGTCGACCCCGAGCGCCTCTTCGAGGGCTTCGAGAACCTGATGCCCTTCCGTGTTCAGGACATTCTGCTGGTCTCCAGCCTCTACGATTCTTTCATTCTGCGCGAGGACGGTCGCCTGAATGAACTGCTGATCGGGCAATCTCTCGAACTCAACCTTTCGCAGGTTCCCGGGATCACGCACGTCGCCAGAGGCTCGCAGGCGCTCGATCTGGCGAAGTCTCAGCGTCGGTTCAACCTGATCGTTACCAACCTCGAAGTGGAGGATATGGATGCGGCACAACTCGCACGCGACGTCAAAGCTGCGGGGCTCGATGTGCCGGTGGTTGTGCTGGCCTACGACTATCGCGAGGTTAAGAAGTTCATCGCGCGCAATCCGGTCACCGATATTGAACGAATTTTTCTATGGCAAGGCAACGCGCGCATCCTGATTTCGATCGTCAAATATATTGAAGACAAGCGCAACGTTGACCACGACACTCGCGCCATTGGCGTGCCTGTCATCCTGGTGGTCGAAGATAACATTCGTTATTACTCTTCATTTCTTCCTACGATTTATACCGAACTGATTACGCAATCGCGGCGCCTGCTCAGCGAAGGATTGAATGTCGCGCCGCAAGTGCTCGAGCGTGGCAAAGTCGGAAACCTTTCGCGGCCTGAGTTTCTGTGCCAGCGCGAATTCTGTTCTCGCGCGCAGCCAGCGCGAAAAATGATTTCTTTCGCTGTGATACGCGATGCTCTCCGCCGGAACTTCGTGAAGCCGCGCTTCGA
>Ga0207031_10339_pt1 | contig 11394 bp, 10 predicted proteins | sample Alteio_BWMinCont_37_FD_153278 | JGI IMG/M metagenome (GOLD analysis project Ga0207031, IMG submission 153278) | Enriched cells from forest soil in Barre Woods Harvard Forest LTER site, Petersham, Massachusetts, United States -... | ecosystem: Environmental > Terrestrial > Soil > Temperate forest >... | reverse complement strand
CACTTCGAGATCAGGATACGGCGCGTATTGGTTGCTGGTGAGAGGCTACCCCGTAAGTTCTGGGTACTGAAAGTGATTGAGTTCGGAAGAGTTTGTCATCGCTGTGTATGCTTCGACTTATTGAGTTATGGGGGCGTCATAGATAATAGAATGGCGTCGATGGAAGTTTCTGTGAGTTCCGGGGAGAGCCGCGCGGCCAAGATGGTGCGCGAGATTTTTGAATCGGGACGTCCACTTACATATATACGATCCGCTGAGGAGCAGCGGGTGGGGAGGATACTGCGGGAAGTTGCGGGCGCTGCGCCCATATGGACCTGGAGCATGACGGAGGGGATGCGGCGCGACGGGCAAGCGGCTGAAATCGGGACCGAGACTGCGCGAGGGGCGCTGGATTTTATCGTGGCGCATGCAGGCGCGGGCATTTTCCAACTGAAAGATTTTCACGAGCCGCTGCGGGAATCCGCGGAGATCCGGCGGCGTCTGCGGGATGTGCATGAGAGCTCGGTCGACCAGCGGAAGTTTGTGGTGATCAGCTCGGCGGTGCGATTCATTCCAGAGGAAGTGGAGCGGAGCATCCTGTTTGTAGAGTTGCGGCCACCCGATCTGGTGGAGCTGACAGATTTTTTGCGCGAGGAGACGGGCGAGGCGAGCGAGGACATCCTGTACCAGGTGGCGCGCGCGTTGCAGGGGTTGACGCTGGACGAGGCCAAATACGCGCTGCGGCGGGCGCTGGCGGTTAGTCCGCGATTGGGGCCGGAATCGATTCCGGCGGTGCTGCAGGAAAAGCGGCTGCTGGTAAATCGAAGCGGCTACGTGGAATACATTGCGAGCGGAACGAAGCTGGATGAAGTGGGCGGGCTGGACGGGCTGAAGACATGGCTGCTGGAACGGCGGAAATTGTTCGAGCTGCGCGATGACCTGAGCATGGAGATTGTGCCCAAGGGAGTGCTGTTCATGGGCATCCCCGGCTGCGGAAAGAGCCTGACGGTGAAGGCTATCGCGTCCTTCTTCCAGCTTCCGCTGTATCGAGTTGACATGATCGAGATTTTTTCCGGGCGGCACGGCAAACCGGAAGGAGTGTTCGTACAGGCCTGCAGGATGTTGGAAGACATGGCGCCCGCGGTGCTTTGGTTCGATGAGATCGAGATGGGCATTACGTCCACCGATTCGGGCGGCGAGCAGGGCCGAATTTTCGCATTCTTTCTGACCTGGATGCAGGAGAAGGCGCGGGGGTTGTTTGTGGCCGCGACGGCAAACCGGATCGATCTTCTACCGGCAGAAATGATCCGCAAAGGGCGTTTTGACGAAGTATTTTTTGTGGATTTGCCGGTGGAGGAAGAGCAGCTCGAGATTTTCAAGATTCATTTGAGCCGGCGCGGCGTGGATCCGGGGCGATTCAATTTGCCGGAGCTGATGCAGTTCACGGTGGGGTGGACTGGGGCTGAGATTGAGCAGTGCGTGATATCGGCGATCACCAAGGCGAAGCTGGCGGATCGCGAGGTGGTGGAGCAGGATTTGATTGGGATTGCGGCGAAGCTGGTGCCGTTATCGCGGACGATGAAAGAGCAAATCAATCATATAAGAGGATGGGCGTTTGAGAGGGCGATACGGGCGACGCCGCAGAATATTCGAAGATAAATTCGCGTTGAGCTGGTCCTATACTGGTTACTAGGTTATGGAAATGCAATTGGGCCCACGAGAGGCGTCGCTAGTGGAGGTCTTCCGCCGGTTGCCGCCTGACACGGCTGCCGAGCTGTCAGCTTTGGCCGAGCGTTTAGCCACGCTGTCATCGCAAGGTACAATCGACTGGTCCGATTCGTGGACTGACGAAGATCTACAGAGTTTCAGGGCTGCTTCCCTGGGGCGGCTTGACGCCGAGGAGTCAGAGGGGTCGAATTGAGGCCGGGTGATGTCGTGGTCGGCGTGCTCGCCGGCGCGCTGGAAACCAAGGTTCGCCCAGCAGTGGTGATCGCCAGCAGCACTTACCTTGTCGAACGGCCCGATGTTTTGGCATTCTGACGACAAAGGTCCCGAAACCGATCACGTCGACGGACTACGTTCTCACAGAGTGGCAATTGGCGGGCCTTCGCGCCGAGTCGCATTTCAGAGCCTATGTACTTACAATGCACCGCTCGGAGCTGACCGTGATCGGCCATTTGAGTGATCGGGATTGGAGCCAGGTCAGGGAACGTGTGCGCGCTGCCTTCGCGATTTGAGGCGGAGGTGGTGGCAGAATTGTCGATACCTCGCATTAGCGTGGTCCCCCTCGGGATAGTCACCCGTCGAGGCCGGAATCGTCGCGCCTCGCCTTAGCAGTTTTGGTGAGTTGCGCCAGAAGGTCATCGGGCAGCTTGAGCGAGATCGTCCGCATGATTTCAGGGGTAATACGTACTGAAGCGCAATACGCGGGTTTGTGGAAAATTGTCTAGCTAGGAGATCCCTGCGGGCTTTCCTTCCCCTCTAAAAACTTCGATAAGCTACCGGCAACATGAGCGAACTCGGCTGGGATCATGATTACCGTGGTGCTGTTATTTTCGGCACCCACCTCAGCTACCATTTGCATCCGGCGCAGTTCGAGCGCGGCGGGATTGCCGACCATCAACTGCGCTGCTTCGGCCAGCTTCTTTGAAGCCTCCAGCTCCGCTTCCGCCTTGATGATGCGGGCGCGCTTTTCACGCATTGCTTCGGCCTCCATAGCCATCACTCGCTGCATGTCCTGGGGGATCTCAACATCTTTCATTTCCAACAATTCCACGGCGACTCCCCAAGGCGCCGTCGTTTCAGTTACGTTTTTTTGGAGAAGAGCGTTGATCTTATCTCGCGCCTTCAATACTTCATCGAGATCGTGCTGGCCAATTACGTTCCGTAGACTGGTGAGCGCGACCTGTTGCACCGCACTGCGGAAGTTTTCCACGGTTAGGACAGCCTTTTGAGGGTCCTCAACGCGAAACCAGAGGACGGCGTTGACTTTTACCGTGACGCTATCCCGGGTGATGGTCTCTTGCTGCTCGATGGGATTGGTTACGATGCGCAGGTCGACGCGGGTTTTATTCTCAATTCCAAGTGGAATCAACCAGAACAGACCCGGCCCGCGCAGGCCCGCGTAACGACCCAACCGGAAGACCAGGCAGCGTTGGTACTCCCGCGCAGTCCGGATTCCGGAGATGAAAATCACGAACACCACCGCAAGGATCACGTAGATCATTGGGCTAGCGTACTACAGATGCGGCGGCGTTATCTCGAAGCTTCGGCTGGCTTCGTTATAAACCGTCACCGTGCCGCGACCGATGTGATAGACCCAGCCATGCAGGGCCAGATTGCCTTGTTTCAATCGATCCGCAACGGTGGGATGTGAAGCCAGGTTTTTCAGTTGTGCCACTACGTTGTTTTCGGTCAGTGCGAGAAGAAATTCGGGGCTCGGTTCCGGTTCGCGATGTTCCACTTTCGCGTAGCGCAGCCATGCGGTCACGTTGGGGTAAGCTTCCAGCGCCTCGGGATTGAGCGCTCCTCGCATGACGCCGCAATCGGTATGGCCGCAAACGATCACTTCCGGAACGCGCAGCACGCCCACTGCATATTCGATGGTGGCTGAAACACCGCCAATTGCATCGGGGTAAGGAGGTACGACATTGCCGATCACGCGGCAAATGAAGAGCTCGCCGGGTTTGGTTTGGGTCAGCAGGCAAGGGTCTATTCGGGAATCGGCGCAGGTTATGAACAGTGCGTCCGGGCGTTGGCCCATGGCCAGCTTTTCAAAAAGTTCCTGATGCTGCGGATAGACGTGCTTTTGGAATCGGGAGATGCCTCCCAGCAATTTGTCGATGGGCACATGTTTAAGGTATCCAGAAACGCGAGTGCGTGCGCCGCGATGGACTCAGCAAGTGGGGGCTTGGCTAGTGGGCTGGCGGGCGTATAGAGGGTGCACGACATAAAAATGGAAAGGCATGTAGGAACATACGAAAGCCGAACCGCGACCGGTAGGAAGCGCTACCACGAGCGCTGAACCAGGGGAATCGTGGTGGCACTCCGTTGAAGGTGCCGCGTGGCGCACGCACTCTTGCGTGCTGCATCGACACTCGTGTCGATGTCCGCCCGACGCCGAGACGAGTCTCGGCGCAGCACGCAAGAGTGCGTGCGCCACGCGGCCGTCTTCATCACCTTTGGTGGGCCAGCAGGCCCATGGTCACTCCCTTCCGGTCGCGGTTCGGCTATACCCTCGAAAGGCTCCATGTTTATGTCGCGCACCCGCGTATAGAGGCGATCGACACCGGATTGGATCAACGCGGTACACTAAAGGCACGCGCTGAGTGTGGCTCCTGGAGCCGGCTCGACTGCGAATCCCTGGGAATTATCTTATATTGTGATTTCTGTCAACGATGTCTCTATGCGCTTTGGCGCACGTGTTCTCTTTGAGGACGTAACCACGACCTTCCTTCCAGGACGGCGTTACGCGATTACCGGCCCGAATGGATCGGGTAAATCTACGTTCATGAAAATCCTCAGCGGTGAAATTGATGCCTCGAAAGGGTCCATAACCCGGCCAAAGAAGGTCGGGATATTGCGCCAGGACCAATTCGCGTTTGATCAATACCGCGTTCTGGATACGGTGATCATGGGAAACGCGCCGCTGTGGGAAGCGCTACAGGAACGCGAAAAGCTCTACGCCCATCCGGACGATTGGACCGACGAGGATGGCATGCGGCTGGGCGAACTCGAAGGAATTGTGGGCGATCAAGGGGGCTACACCGCGGAAGCCGATGCCGCCACCTTACTGCAAGGCCTGGACATTGACGAAACGTTGCATGAGCGCAAGATGTCGGAGCTGCAAGGCGGCCAGAAGGTGCGTGTGCTGTTGGCGCAAGCGCTGTTCGCCAACGCGAGCGTGCTGCTGTTGGACGAGCCTACCAATAACCTGGATCTGGATTCGGTTCACTGGCTGCAGAAGTACCTGCTGGCTTACACGGGGTGCTTGATCGTCATTTCCCACGACCGGCATTTCCTGAACGAAGTCTGCACGCATACCGCCGATATAGACTACCAAAGCATCATTACGTACACCGGCGCCTATGACGAGATGGTGCTCGCCAAGACTCAGATTCGCGCGCGCGTAGAAGCCGGCAACGCCCAGCGTGAAAAGAAGATCGCACAGTTGAATGAGTTCATCGCGAGGTTCTCAGCGGGCACCCGATCGGCGCAAACCACATCGCGCAAGAAAGAGGTGGAGCGGCTGCAGACATCGGAGCTCGCGAAATCGAACATCCAGCGCCCCTACATCCGGTTCCAAAACGAGCGTCCATCCGGGAGGCATCCACTGGAAGTGAAGGGGCTCTCGAAGTCTTACGGCGACCACGCTGTGATTCGGAATTTCACCGCGTCGATCGCGCGCGGTGAAAAAATCGCCTTGCTGGGCCGCAATGGATCGGGCAAGACGACCATGTTAAAGTCGCTGCTCAGCAATGCAACGGGATTCGTGGATCCGCCAGACCGGGACTTTCCTGTCGACAGTGGCCTTGTTACATGGGGTCACGAAGTAACTGTAGGTTATTTCTCGCAGGATCACAAAGAGTCCATTCAGCCGGGCGTTACGCTACTGGAATGGCTGCACGAGTTCGACTCAATGGCTTCTCAGCAGGAGTTGCGCGGCCTGTTGGGCCAGATGCTGTTCAGCGGAGAGGACGCGACCAAGCGCACCGAAAATCTTTCGGGAGGAGAAGCGGCGCGTCTCATTTTCTGCCGCTTGATGCTCCAGAAACCGAATTTCCTTTTATTGGACGAGCCCACCAACCACTTGGATCTGGAAGCAATCAACGCGCTGAACATTGCTCTGCAGAAGTACGACGGCACCGTTTTGCTGGTCACGCATGACCACGATGTGGTGGATGAGGTGGCCACTCGCATCTGGCATTTCGAGAACCGCGAGATAGAGGACTTCAAGGGTCCTTATGCGGATTACATGGTGGAAAGGGAAAGTACGGTGGCTTAGAGGCTGGCTACCTCGGTGAAAGGCACCGACTCCCTAACCCGGCATAGCCGGAACCAAACAGGCTCCTCACAATACCGAACAACCGACTCCCTGACGGTCGCGGCTCGGTTGGATTTGGCGAAAGTTGGAGCTTTCAAAAAGCCCCTCCGAAGGCCTGTAAAACTTGGACGAAATGCATGTCGCCCAAAATATTCTGCCAGAAGCTGCAAGAATCCTACTATGTAGGTACTCACGGTCGCGGCTCGGTAACGAACCGGCTCCGTCATCGCAGGGCTGCTGCGTAGGAGAAGGGGCGGTGTTTGTGGCTCTTCCAAAAGTATGCGAGGATGATCACGCTTGCGATTGCCGCGTAGGCACACCACAGTGACGTGAACGCGTAGCGCTTGAGAACCATAACGGTCAGCAGAATGACCAAATTCGCCGCGCCGAAGATGATCATGTCTGGAATTTTGGAGAAGAAAAGCGACCCACAGGTTGCGATCACGTAGACGACTGCGACGGCTTCATTATTCGTGGCTCGATTGATATATACGATGCTGTTTCCCTTGACAAACACCTCGGTTGGATAAGCGGTCAAGGCCCACAATATATAGAGCGTGGTTGAGGCACCGATCACAAGGAACGGCAGCATGCGCCTGCGACTTTTGGCATTGGGCTCGAACAGCAACACGCTGAGTGGGAGCAGAAATGGGAGCAGCCCCTGTGCATAGAGCATGAATGCAGCGCCCATGTCGTGTGCCACCGCGGGCGACATTGCGCCGTCCAACCCGAGCCACACGAATCCCTCGATGAATTGGTGAATTGCGAAAAGCGTAGGCAGCGTGGCAAAGAGCAGCTCGCGCCTGTGTTTCACCTTGGTCAGGGTGATGACCCCAATGGTCCCCAGAACTCCACTGCCGACGAAGTTCGCTGCGGCTGAAAAGCACATTATGCTAGCTCCCCTGAATCCAGGCCATGGTTTTGGTAGCCAGGCGATCAAAGGCTCGGACGGCCAGCTCCAGGTGTTCTTCGGATGTGTTTTCGATTTTGTTGTGGCTGATGCCGCCTAACGATTGAACGAACATCATTACGGTCGGGATTCCGGCTCTGGAGACTTCGGCGGCGTCGTGTAAGGGCCCGGAGGGGAGCTGGTGGGAGACGCCGGCGGTTTCGGCGATGGCTTCGCGGCAGCGTTTGATTAGATCCGGGTGGAATTGGATGGGCTCAATGTTCCAGATTCGCGACCATTCGACCGTACATTTTTCTTCCTTCGCGAAACGTTCGCTGGCTTCACGAGCTTCGCGATACATTTGAGCAAGGACTGCGGCGCTTAAATCGCGCTGGTCCAGGGCGCACTCCGCGCGGCCGACTACGGCTGTCACGATTCCGGGGAAGGTCTTGAGGCTGCCGATGGTGCAGACGGCTTCCGAATGCCGGCCTGCGATGGAACGGATTTCGAGAGCCAGCTTGGCGGCCGCGGCCAGCGCATCGCGGCGGACTTTCATGGGAGTTGCACCGGAATGCGCCTCCTGGCCATGGAATGTAATGGCGTGGCGTTCCACTCCCTTGGTCCCGAGCACGACGCCGAGCGGCATCATCAGATTCTCGAGCACGGGGCCCTGCTCGATATGGAGCTCGAGATAGGCGGCGGCATTTTTTTGTTCGAGGGCTGCGTCCGGGAATTGATCCATTTCTACGCCACAGCGGCGGAGCGCGGCGTCCATGGGTATGCCGTCTTTGTCGGTGCGAACGCGATCCGCTTCTATGGAGTGGGTTCCCGCGAAGGCAGAGGATCCAAGCAGGCTGCGGCCGAAACGGGCGCCTTCTTCGTCGGCGAAATCCACCAGGCGCACGGTCACGGGCGGGCGGCCCTTGAACTCGCCGGCGATGCGGCGCAGGACTTCCAATGCGGCGAGAACTCCGAGGCTGCCATCCAGCCAGCCGCCGTTGGGGACAGAATCGAGATGGCTTCCGAGCAGGAGAGCGCGGTCGGAAGCTCCCTGCAATGTTACCCATCGATTGCCGGCGGCATCGAGGTGATGCTCCACCGGGAGGCCGTGGAGTTTGGATTCAAACCAGGTGCGGGAGGTGAGCCAGACGTCGGTCCAGGCGACGCGCTGCGCGCCATCCTCGGTGGCGGTGAGGGCGCGGAGTTCTTTTAGCTCTCGAACGGTTCGTTTGGGATCGAGGCTCATGGTTTATTGAGAGCTTAGCACTACTCTAATCCTAATAATGGTTTGCGTCGATTGACGGGTATGTCACAGCGGTCGGCGGCTGGAATTCGCTTCATCATTCGCAATGGGTACGCGCTATTGGCGCTGGCCTTGGCTATCATCTTTGGGATCAGCAGATCGGTGGGTCGTGAGTTGGGTCCGACGTCCGGTTGGATTGTTTGCGCAGTGCTGGCTGGAGGGCTCGGCATCCGTTTTGCGCTGACTTGGCTGGCGCATCGGCGGTTGGCAAAGCAGGTGAAGACGGCGGGACATGCCATGGATGCGGGCAGGCATCGGGAGGCATTACAACTTGCCGATTACGCCATCGCACAGGCGCGAAAGTGGAGATTTACGCCCGACGATGAAGTGGCGCTGGCTTTTGTGATCCGCGCCGAGGCGTTGCGGAAGACCGGCGATAACCAGGCGGCGCTGGAGGCTTCGGCACGGGCATTCTCGTGTATGTGCGGCGTGCAGAAAGCGCATACACAGTTGACGATTTTCGATCAGTTAGGCTGGCTGCTGCTGGACACGGGTCATGCGCGGAAGGCGATCCCGATTTTGGAGGCTGCGGTGGGGTTGGGGCATCGAGCTGAAGCAACGCCGCTCGCGACCGCGGGCCGGCTGGAACGGGCGGCGATGGCATGCTTCCGGGTGGGTGTACATCCGAATGCGGCGGCTGCGTTTGGAAAATCGATAGATCTGATGACCAAGGAAAAAGGCGCCGATGCGCTGGAGCTGGCCAGTCCATACATTAATTTGGGCAACTGCTATAGGCGGATGCAAAAAATGGACGATGCCGAGCGGTGTTACCTGGAGGCGCTGCGGCTGCACCAGACGAACGACGCCGATAAGTCCGAGCAATTTTCGACCATTCTCTTAAACCTAGGCGTGGCCTGCGCGGAACGGGGTCTCAATAAGGAAGCCGAGGTATTTTACGGGCAGGCGCTGGAACTGCGCATCCAACTGATGGGCCGGAATCATTGGCGCGTGGGGAATACGTATAACAATCTGGCCGGTTGCCGGCGCAGGTTGCGCGATTTTGCGGGGGCTGAAGAGTATATTCAGCAGGCCATCGAGATCCTGGAGGCGCATCCGGAGCAGTTGTGTAACGCGATCGATACATTGTCCAGACTGCGCGAGGATGAAGGCAAGAATGAAGAGGCGCTGGCTGCAGCTACGCGGGCGCGGGAGATACAGCAGGATCTTGCGTCGCCGGATCTGAGTGAGATGGCGACCTTGTTTGAGCGGGAGGCGGCGCTGGCGGAACGGTGCGGTGACGAAGAGCGCGGGCGGGAATGCCGGACGCGGGCTGCCGAGATGCGGCAGGCGCTGGCGGCATCGCCTCCGGCGGATCGGGATTTGACGAACCTTCCGGAGTCGCTGAGGGCGCTGGAGCAGCAGTTGGCGTCGTCGATGGAGCGGGTTCGGGGGTTGGAACAGGCGATTTAGCGACGAATCGGCTGTCGCGGTAGCGCTTCTAAGGAACTCGCGCAAAACGGAGTGCGGCGCGAAGCTGTTCCTTACATGTTTGGGGTGCGCGCCGCACCCTTTGCGCTTCCTTACGGTCGCGGTTCGGGTAACACTCACTCGAAAACCGAGCGGTGCTGCGGTTCGGTTTTTTCCGGGAAGAAAATAGGCACAGCGGTCGTCTAGAGTATTGGTTGGGCATGCTGGTGCTTGACGCTAACGACCGAGGCCTGCCAACGCGGGGACTCGGACGCTTTTCGTGTGTTGTTTGAGGCGCATAAGGACCGGGTTTACTCTATCGCGCTGCGCTATTCGGGTGATCCGGCGGCGGCCATGGATATAGCGCAGGAATCCTTTCTGAAGGTGCTGGGGTCTATCCAGGAATTTCGGGGCGAGGCGGGATTTGAGTCGTGGTTATACAGGATTGTCGTCAATACTTGCCTGGACTACCAGCGGCGCGGCAGGCGGTTGATGCCCTGCCTGGGCGAGCTGATTGAGGCAGTTAGCGCGCACTCGGAGACCGTGTTGCATCGGTTGATGCGGGCGGAAGTGGAGGATGATGTCCAGCGAATTGTCGCTCGACTATCGCCTGAGCAGCGCATGGTGGTGGTTTTGCGATACACGGAGGGGCTGGGTTATGAGGAGATTGCGCGGATTCTAGGATGTTCGGCCGGGACCGTGGCATCGCGGCTGAACCGGGCGCATAAGATTCTGGAGCGGCGGTTGTCGCATTTGCGAGGGGTGGTGCGGAATGCATAGGGAATGGTTTGAACCGGCTTTGGCGCAGCATTTGGACAGGGTTTCGGCGCCGGAGGAGTTGTGGGAGCGGGTGAGGAATCCGCAGGTGAGACGGAAGAAGAGCGTTCACATGAGTGTGAACGCGGCAGGCATGAGTGCCTGCGCCACGGTGCTTCTATTGGCTATTTGGTTGGTTGTGGGGCATTCGGGTTTGCGATCGGGGGATGCTCAGGAGATTCGGGCTTTTGTGAAGGATAAGGCGGGGATTGATGTGCCCTTACGGGCGCACGCGGCTGGGGTGCAGTTGACTGGCGCGAGTGTCTCGAAGGAGGCGGTGGAGATTGCCTATCGGGTGGGGAAACGCGATGGGAGGCTGGTGGTGGGTGGGCGGCCGACGGCGTCCGGCGCTCGGGTTTTTACCTGGAGCATGGACGGGCGCACCTACAGGCTGGAGTGCGCGACTCCGGAGGATCTCAAGATCGCCTGCAATCTATGTCATATCGGGTGATTCTTTGCGGCGCTATACTTAGGGTTTAGGAGCAGATATGAACACGTACGCGAAGTTTGGCGCGATGGTGGCCGTCATCATAGGCGTGCTGGTATGGCTGGCGATGGGCGGCATCAGCGACAGCAAGACGTACTACAAGACCATCGCGGAACTTGGCCAGATGGGCGACCAAGCCAAGGGAAAACGGCTTCGCGTGGGTGGGGATGTGCAGGCGGGTTCCATTGTTCGTAATGGCGCTGAGGTTACCTTCGTAATGCACCAGGAGGCGAAGACGCTGAAGGTGGTTTATAGCGGGATCGATCCACTTCCGGACACGTTCAAGGACGGAGCGCAGGCTCTGGCGGATGGAAAATTGGGGCCCGACGGCGTGTTTCAAGCCAGCAAGATCCAAGCTAAGTGCGCGTCGAAATACGAAGCCAAGCCGCAAATGAAGAAGGACTCGAACCGGGCCAGCATGTAACATCTGCTGAGATAGCAGGCGAGATTGCCTGCCGTGCGTTCTAGAG
>Ga0207031_10338_pt1 | contig 11397 bp, 10 predicted proteins | sample Alteio_BWMinCont_37_FD_153278 | JGI IMG/M metagenome (GOLD analysis project Ga0207031, IMG submission 153278) | Enriched cells from forest soil in Barre Woods Harvard Forest LTER site, Petersham, Massachusetts, United States -... | ecosystem: Environmental > Terrestrial > Soil > Temperate forest >... | reverse complement strand
GCTGGACTGCCACCATCAGGGGGAACGTCAGCAGGGCGATCCAGAGAGTGGCATATCCGTAGGCTGCGCCCGCCACGGAATAGGTGGAGATTCCCGAGGGATCATCGTCGGCGGCGCCCGTGATCAAGCCCGGCCCGAGGATCGCGAAGGAGCGCTTCAGAAGGTTGGAGCGCTTGCCGTTTTCGACATTTTTTTCAGGCGGATGTATGGTCGCCGTCATTTCGGTCGTAAGCGAAACCCTGCAACAGTCATGCTCATCGCGCTTGCGGGACAGCGTGCCGGTGAATTCTCCAATAGAGAAGAGGTACTTTCAATGGCGCCTGGCGGCCAAGGCAGCTTCCAGGCGCTCAAGGTGCAAAGGCCAGCCCGGGCCACCCTGTGCATTCACTCCAGAAAGGACATGGCCGCCATGGTTCGATCGATTCCAAGCGAAAGCGTAACGATGCTGATCTGAAGTGTCTGTCCGGTTGTGTACAGATGTGTGGACCCGATCGCTTTCACATCCTGGCTCCAGAGGAAACGGGCGACTCATTTTCGGACGAGCCGATCCGAATCGTCTCTCTTCGGAGGCTCGAGACGGACACTTAGTTGATCGCATGACTGGTTCTGTTTTTACCGGGCGGCGGGATTGGGGATATTCCCGTTCGAGCGGGAACCAGCGCTTTCTTCATGCCCCAGGAGACGCGCGGAGCAGACCACCCGGCGAAACAGTTGTTTGGTGCGACTTTCCGCTCAGGTCTATGTAGCTTTCTGGTGAGAAAGCCCTCGCGCGAGGGCGAGAGGAAGGGAGAGTTCTAGCTCGGTGCCGGCGTTGCGTTTGGTCCAGATGCGGAGGTGAGCGCCGATGTTTGCGGCTCGTTCGCGCATGACGGTCAGGCCCCAGTGGGATTGGCGGCCGGAGTGGAGAAGTTGGGGGTCGATGCCGGTGCCGTTGTCGCGAACGACGACGCGGAGCTTGCGGGAGGAATATTCGAGTTCGACTTCGATCTCCCTGGCCTGGGAATGACGCAGGGAGTTTAGCAGGGCTTCGCGGGTGATGAGGTAGATCTGGTGAAGGACGTCTGGATCCAGTGGTTTTGGGCGGCCCATCTTTCTGATTTGCAGGCGGGCGCGGTCGGCAGGAGTGAGTTCAACGAGGAAATCGGAGAGGGCCTGATCAAGAGTTGTGGATGGGCTTTCGGCCGAGCGAAGTCCTTGCAGGGTGGCGCGGCCTTGGGCGATTCCCTTCCCCATCAGCTTACGAACCCGGCGTAGGAGCGGCTTCGCTGGGGAATCAGGGGGCACCCACCCCTCGGCGACTTGGAGTTGCATCGAGGCGCTGAGGAGCCCCTGCAAAAGGGTGTCGTGGAGTTCGCGCGCGATGCGGGTTCGTTCGCGGCGGCGTTCTTCCTGACGAAGCATCAGTTCGCGGGTGGATGGGTGCTGATCGTAGCCAGTGAAATAGTTTAGGATTCGCCCGGCCAAAGGTTGAAGACCTGCAGTTTCCCGTGCCATGTTCGTTCCTCCAGGGTGCATTCGTTTTTCGGTTTCTTGGGTACCCGGAAATCGTGCGGGGATATTGCCTCGCGGAGGCGGACGGCGTCTTGGACGAATCTGGTCCGATTTGTACAATCTTGCTCCCCTTTTGGGAATCCGGGGTGTAGTTCCGTGCGGGCGCTTCCGCTCGATTTGGGGATAACGGCATTCGAATGAGGCGATTGCGTGGGACAGGATGCGGAAGCTAGCGCTCAAGGCCGCGGGCCAGGCTGGGGGACATGCCGGTCAGACGGCGGAAGTGGCGGTTGAGGTGGCTCTGGTCTGAGAAGCCGACGGCGAGGGCGATGTGCGAGAGCGGGAGTTGCGTGTCGCGGAGCATCTGCTCGACGTGGTCGAGGCGGCGGCGAAGGAGATAGCGGTGCGGGGGCATGCCGAGGGACTGCTGGAAGGCGCGCGCGAAGTGGTGCGGCGAGAGGCCGGCCATGGAGGAGAGCGCGTCGAGGCTGATTTTTTCGCTGATGTGCGACTCAATGAAATTGCAGATGCGGCTTTTCATGGTGGGGGAGAGGCCGCCTCGGCTGAGATCTGGCGCTTCTGGCATGGGCATGAAGCTCAACATACTCAGCCGGGGTTGCGAGTGAACGACGGCTTCCGGCCAGCTGCGGGAGAGATTCGATTTCGCGAGTGGCGGAGTGATGAGGGCGCGCCAGTGGATCCTCCCTTCTAGACGAGGGAGCAAAACGGGAATGTCCTGGCCGCCGCGCCGACGGAAGAGCAAAAGACTGAATTCGAAAAGAGCTGAGAGTGGCTTGCCGGCGGCGAGAGTTTGCTCATCGAGAGCGAATGTCTGGCGCGCGACTCGGTCGGCGCCAATGATGCGTTGCTGTTCATCCACGGCGAGAAGCATGGCGGGTGCGGTGTCGTCGGACGGCAGGGCGGCGATGATCCATTCGTGGCGAAAGAGTTCGCGGAAGAGTCGCTCTTCGACGGCCCGGGCGGAGGCGATGGTGGCGGCGAGAGCCAACTGCTGGGGACGATCGGGACTCTCGGTAGCGACGGCGGAGACGTCCAAAACGCCTGCGAGTTTGCCGAGGGCATCGAAGATTGGAGCGCCGGCGCAGGTGAGCTTGCTGTGGCGAGACCGATAGTGCTGGCCGCAATGCACGAGGAGAGGGCGTTGCTCGGTGATGCAGGTGCCGATGCCGTTGGTGCCTTCAATCTGCTCGGACCAGACGCCGCCAAGCCAGATGCCCCAACGCTTGAAATCCTCGGACCGGGATTCATCGCCCCGATGGTGGATGGCGACTCCAGTGTTGTTGCAGAAGAGAACCACGTAGCCTTGCTGGCGGACGATCGCGTAGAGACGGTCGATCTCTTCTCTTGCCTGGGCGATGATGTCGGCGACGGGTTCCTTGGAGGCTTTTAGTTCGCTTTGGGTGACGACGTTTGGCGCGGAGGGGTCTTTGGGGTCGACGTGATAGTCGGCGAGGCAGCGGTGCCAAGAGTCGGATATTTCGTCGACGGCGGACACCGATTGTGAGTCTGGCAGCTCGGGCTCGATTCGCTTGACGGTCGGCGGGTCTTCGCGGCTGGGGCTGAACTGAGTTGTGAGTTCCGGGGGCACGTCACCCTCCAGCATCCAGTTAGTTCCGGGCCTGTTTGGCCTTGCGCGGCTATCCTCTTCCGCGGTGAGGCGGCCAGTGTAACAGGCGCGAACTGGGGCAACAACCACGGTTCAACCGCAAAGCAGCCCGCCCTGAGCGGAGTCGAAGGGTTAGGAGTCATCAATCACTAGCGCACTCCCTCCGCCCACGCACAGGCCAAAGGGCGAAGAGGGCTTGACGGGAGACGAATCGGGGGCCTATGGTTTGCCTGGCGGCTGGAAATGCAATCATGGGGGCGGAGGTGGGCGAAAAGAGTCGCGCAGTAAGAAATGGATTGAACCCTCCAGACCGTTCCCAATTTCCCGAGCCACGTGCGAGCCCGAACTTTCCGAAGCTGCGAGCAACCGCTCCGAAGTCAGACCAAGCGCGAAAGGAGAATTGCGATGAAGCGACCCGGGGCCTGGCCAGTCACATTTCCGATTGTGATTGGTCTTGTTTGGATTGCGGCAATGCTGCTTGCATCTTGCGCGAAGCCCTACCACGAAGAGAACGAAAGCTACGTCTTTGTGGCCACGAATATCAACCTGCCGTACTGGCAGGAGGCGAACGCGGGGTTTATGGACGCGGCGAAGGCGCTGGGGGTGAGAGCAGAGCTGGTTGGTCCGGCCGGATACCAGCCGAATGCGGAGCTATTGGAATTCCGGGAGGTGGTGGGAAAGCATCCCGCCGGAATCTGCCTGTCCGCCGGGAAACCGGAGATCTTCCAGGCGGACATTGACCAGGCCATCGCCCAGGGCATCCCGGTGATCTGCGTGGACGCGGATGTGCCGGACTCGAAGCGCATGCAGTACATCGGAACAGATAACTTCAAAGCGGGCAGAGAGAGCCTGAAGCAGATGGCGGCAATCGTCGGCCGCGGCGGCAACATTGCGGTGATTACGATTTCCGGACAGCGCAACCTGGATGACCGTGTGGCAGGCATCGCCGACGCGCTGAAGAATTTTCCCAAGATGCATCTGGCAAAGATATTGGACGACCAGGGAGATGCGCGGACCGCGTTTGACCAGACTTCGGATTTGATCCAGAAGAAGGAAAAGATAGATGGAATTATTTCCGTGGAGGCGACCGGGGGTTCAGGCGCTGCGGGAGCGCTGCATCGCTTCAGCCTGGAAGGCAAGCTGCCGATCGTGGCGTTTGATGGCGATCCGGAAACGCTGGACTGGATCGACCGGGGCGCGATTGCGGCAACCGTGACGCAGAAGCCGTACGTGATGAGTTACTACGGGCTGAAGTTCCTGGACGACCTGCACCACAATGCGGTGCACCAGTTCAAAGACTGGCGGACGGCGCTGGCGCCGCCGGTGCCTACGTTCGTGGATACCGGCACGCTGATCGTGGACAAAAACAATATCAAGCTTTATCGCGAAGCGCTCTCCGCACATCCCAAGCCGATGTAGAGAACGCTCTATCCGCAGGCGGCCTTCGAGAAGTAGGAAGCGAAAACGCGCCGCCGCGGGCCTGAAGTCCCGCTCGTTAGAACTCACTATCAGAAGCGCGGCTTCGCGAATCCCCGAAGGCATCCACGCCGATTGCGCCGCCTAGCTCCCTCACTTCTTGCACTGGCCGTTACATCCTCCCGGACGACTTGATCGCCGCTTGAAGCATGGGCTTCGCCCATGGCGGCACAAGGGATAGCTCAGCTGAACTGAACTCACGATCTTGCCCCATTTCATGTGCAGCAGCCGTCTAGGTGAGGGAGCTTGCCATTTTTGTGGATCACCTTCTTCGGTGTTGTCAAAAACCCTGAGCTCGGCCAGGTGGGGCAGGAGTTCAATCACTTCCATTCCCGCAGAGCTCGCCTTTTCAAGCAAGGAAGCCATCGTATTTCCGCCGAGCGTGGTCTCAAAGGCAAAGTCCATACGCTCGTTGATGGCTCTTTCAAGTAGTCGGCGGCCTTCCTGCCAAGCCAATCCGTTTGCTTCTTCCTGGCCGATTTCAGGGAGCTTCAAGAGGAACTCGCGCGCGGCCGTGTCCGGACTATAGATAGTCAAAATAGACCCGGAGACCGCGAGAATAGCGGTAGCCGATTTTTGCGGGTGCTGAAATTCCATACCCGTACCATGCTGCACACAGTCAGGTGCCGGGACTTCTCGCGTCTCGTTCTCTGTGGTTTCCAAAGTGACACAGCTCGTCACAGCGAGCACCGATCTCAGACGACGAGAGAGTAGGCCGTGCTTCTTCCCCCGGCTTTTTCCTGTTTGAGAATACCTTTGCCGATTAAGTCTTGGATGTCTCGCAAAGCTGTATCGTGCGAACTCTTTGTGAGTTTCGCCCACTTTTCGGTTGTCAACTTTCCCTCAAAACCATCCAACAACAGATTCACTATCTTTTTCTGTCGGTCGCTGACCACGATTGATTCTTGCTTGACTCGCCGCCAGAATGCATCCTTTTCCAAGACGCTGCCTGTCAGCATGTTTGCTTTTTCAATTGCGCGACTAAGGCAGCCTAGAAACCAATTCAACCAATCGGTTACGTCCATTCCGCCCTTCTGTGTATTTTCAAGAATCTGGTAGTAGCTCCGTCGCTCTTCGCGGATTTGGGAGGACATGCTGTAGAAGCGCTGTGCGCTGTTCTCCAATCGAGCCAGAGACATTTCCGTGACGGCGCGCGCGATTCTTCCATTACCATCTGCGAACGGATGAATCGTTACGAAGTAGAGATGCGCTAACCCAGCCTTGATGAGAGGCTCGATTTCTTCGCCACTGTTGAACCAATTGAGGAATGCGGCCATTTCTGGTCCGACACGTTCCGCAACCGGGGCCTCAAAATGAACCTTCTCATTTCCTTCCCCTCCGGAGACAACCTGCATTCCTCCCTCGCGCCATGCCGCAGTTCGAATCTTGTAAATTCCGCTGCGCCCGCTCGGAAACAATGCTCCATTCCATCCGAATAACCTCTCGTCCGTTAGCGGTGCCGCATATTTCTGCGTAGCATCCAGCATCATTTCGACGATACCTTCAATATTGCGATCCCCCGAAGGGGCACCGGCGACGCTCAGGCCCATTCGACGTGCTATGGATGAACGCACGCTCTCTGGATTGAGCACAGCTCCCTCGATCGCAGAAGATTTGACTGTTTCTTCGGTGAGAGCGGCAAGCGTTGCTTCTTTTTGAAGCGGGTAACCTAACACGCGCATCTTTCCAAGAAGCAAGCCTTGCTGATAGCGCGCGACGGATAGAGGAGCAAAGAGGCTGTCCACTTGCCAAGTGAAGTGTGGCCATCCCTCTGTTTCGTGAATGTAACTCATAATCTACGCGTATTCTACGCGTTATTCTACGCATCAGTCAAGGATAATCTACGCGCATTCTACGCATCAATCAACGCATGCCGACTGGCCCCAGGAAACGGCGGAGGTTATGTTTGGACCCACGCAGTGGATGCCCTAAGGAGCGGAAACTCGGAGGCAGTGCGTCCTGTAGGAGCCCTGCCGGGTCCGTTTTTCCTGGAGTCCCAAAAATCTGAAAACGCTTGAACTGAGAACTGAAGGCAGCGGGCTCGCATCAAGCCATAGTTGGAAAATGAGTGGAAAACGAAATCCCGCTCATAATAGGGCAAGGGTTGCCGTTTTGCGGGAAGCCCCACTGCTCCCGCCTCCTAATCGCCGTAGCGTCTCAGGTACTCTCCGGGAGGCAAGACAAGAATGGCCTCGACCCTCTTGCCGAAGTAGGATCCAAAGTGCCGAAGGTCCCCAGTCAAGAGATGTGTAGCACGAGCTTCGATGGCAGCCAATAGGATCGGTACGTCCTTCTCTGGCAACGAGATCCCTTCCGGAAGTTCGTGCTTACCCGCATCGAAGAGTTGAACCTTTCCGGCCAGCCTCACTAGCCGGGTTCGTTGAACTTCATTATTAAGATTAATTCTCGCTTCTTCCAGCGCATAGCGAGAGCTACACAAGACAACTTCTCCAAGTTCCCAGAGCTTAAGAAGTCCTGTATCGGATCGGTATGCTGCCGAAAATAAAACATTAGCATCGAGGAACAAGCGGGCCATTTATGCAGGCCGTCGATGGGGAATCGAATCCGGGTCTATACCGAGCTTCTGGACTTCTGTCCGTGCCTTGCGGTAATCCCTAACATTGGTCGCATTGGAGAGAAGAAACTCCGCTTTGCGCTCGGGGGTGTACTTTTCAATCGGGATCACAACGGCAGGACGAATTAGAATACCGTCTTCTCGTTCCTCCGCGGTGACGACGGTACCCTCTTCAATGCCGAAACGCCTTCGCAATTTGGCGGGGACCACGATTGCGCCTCTCTTCCCCACTTTCGCCGATTCCATCCTTATACCTCCGATCCCAATAGTGCCCGAATGTCAGTATGCCCGATAGTCAGGCATAGGTCAATTCGTTTGTCCCGGATGGGTTCGCGACTTAGCGGTGGAGATCATGCGGCCCCGAAGCGGTTCTGCCAGTATTGTTCGAACCACCCACGGAGGCGGTTTGCGAAAGGGCGAGGATGGCATTGGCGTTGCGCAGAGTCCAGAACGTATCGCACTGTTTGAGTCGTGATCCGATGATGGTCCTGCACCCAGCTTCGATCACGCCAGAATCGATGAAGAGGTGTTGTTTCCGAAAGATGGGCGGCGCATGCCTGCGGACGTTATACGAAAAGTATTTCCGCTTCGATGCGGATCCACCGGCAGCGCAGGTTGGCCGGATTCAGTGCGCGAAATAGAGAGGCATCGGCGCGAGTCATTCCCTTTTCGGTCTCGCCCAGTCAAGAGGCCGCGGGCGCGAGGCTCAGCAATCTGACTACCGAACTTACGCGCGGCAAGCCTCATCATGTCCTGCGTGAGTTCGACGTTCTAGACCGTCGGTGCTCTCGAGGCCTAGTTCGGGTATTCTCAGAGAGACAGCACATCACGCGGACAGCTTTTCAAAAACTCGCTGCCGCCTGTCTAGAAAAGGCGAAAAACAGAACAGATGGAGACGCTCGATCGAATCACGACTGATCCTGCGCGAATGAACGGCGAGCCCTGCATCCGGAACCTCCGTCTTACCATCCGTCGAGTCCGCCCACGTCGCGGAAAAAGGTTCGCATCAATTTGAACGATCTCTCCAAACAGGACTCCTACATGATTCGCAGATGTTGTGGGTCTTTGGCTTCGAGCCACAGCGTTGGGGAAAAACGAGCTGGCGGGTGCCTTCGAGTAGCCTGTCGGAATCGAACGAACAGCTGAACCCCGCCGAGGTTCAGTAGCAATTCATAACGATGTTCTCGAGATAACCTAAGATGAATGGACGATCGGGACTTAGCCAATTCTCGTCGGCCTTGGTGGGAAGTGGAATATCGCCGGATCGGGTGCAAGAGCCATCAGTTAACGGTCAATTGGAAAATAGGAAGAACGGGGCCTTTAGTGGAAACCCTTTGGAAGATGGAGCGGCCTATCGGAATCGAACCGACACCTGAACCTTGGCAAGGTTCGAGAAGTTAAATCTAATGCGCTGGAACGGCGGCACTTAGCAATTTTTGGCAGGGCCTTAATTGGAAAATGATGGAAAATGAAACGAAGAGAGAATTTTCGCGGTCTCGCGAAAGCTATAGATTCGGTTCGCCAGCTAGTGGTTGGGAGGCTCATTATGCGGGCCCGGATTCTTATTGAAAATCTCAAACTGATCGCCCCAGGACGCGACAAACTTTCCTACAGCCCATTGTGCCATCACAGCTTTTTCCCCAGAGAGTAGTGGCGAGCGCGCGAGCGGCTTGCCGATCCCACTCTCCATCACCGGACAAACCAGAAGTTCATCATTTGTCAGGACAATCAGCAGCCCCCACGTCGGCGCCCCAAACGCGTCGGTCGCTCCAGGAAACGCCTTGGCAACTTGATTCCACGTTACCGGCAGCTCATCAAACCCAGCGATCTTTGCCGGCACGCGGACCGACGTCTGAAACGCCGGCAATTTGCCCGAGCACTTTAGCTCGCCCCAACTTCCCCATCCTTTCACCGTCCAATGTCCCTCGGTCCGCGCGGCCACCCAATTCATGTACGGCACTTCGAGTTGGCAGTTCCCCTGCATGGACACCGGCGTTCCCTCAATCAGACCCCGCGGCTTTTCCGCCTTGTCGCCCAGAGCCTGCCTTCCCGCCGCTCCCACTACCGTCGAGATGTCGACAGGCTCCCTGAAATCGTGATCGTCCATTTTGTACATATAAAGAGCGCTTAGCTGCCCATCTTCCGTTTTCCCCACTCCGATGTAATCCCCGGAAATAAACTCAATCGGATGCGCGCTGACTGTCCCCTCGGCAATTCCCTTCGCTTCCTCTTCCGTCAACGCGCGAGGCTGAACCGTCTGCCCCAATGGAACGCTCCAGACAAACTCCTCTTTCTTGTCGTCTCGCGAGCCCAGCGTAGAACCAACCTGCCAAAATCCATCTCGCCGCGGAACCAACAGATTCGGCGCTTCTTCTATCTTCACGCTCCCGCCAGCACGCGTAATCCAAAGCGTTCGGTAGACTCCATACATAAAACCCCGATAGTTTTTCGCCGTTCCCCCGCCAAGCCGCAGCCCGAGCAATAAACCCACATCCTTCGCAGGCAGCACTTCCGTATGCTGTGGCGCGGTCAGAATCGGCGGCGCAGGTTCCGGCTCGTAGTGCTCATTGACCAAGTGAAGCCGATGCGTCGCACCTTTGTATTTCAGCCATTGATCGTCCACCCAGCCCTTCGTCACAATATCCAATCGCCCGCCGTCCTTCGCCGGCGCCAATTCCACTTTCTTGGCCAGGATTGGGCACGCGCGATCCTCGGAGTAGCCCATATATTGCGAACAAAATTTCCCGCGCGTCAGCTCGTTCCCTTCCCGGTCAAAGGCAACAGCGCCTCCCTGATAGGCGTAGTCGTCCTCGTCATTCCATTGTTTAATTTCATCCCCATTCGGCGGCCATACGACAATCTCCTCGAACGCATCTCCATTCAAGCCCTTATAAGAAATCCAGTCGCTCGGCGCATATAGCAGCGGTGAATCCCATTTCATCTCATAACTGCCATTCTTGATTTCGCCGTAAATCAGCCTGGTCACATTGCTGAAGTAGATCGGCTTCAGCTCGCTGTCGTCTTCACACGGACTCGCGCGCAGCGCCGCGATCACCGATTCTGGCCCCGCCTTGCCCAACTGCCGCGCTTCCAATTCCAACTCGACGAGAATCTCTTCCTTCGTTGTCGTGCAATCGGCTTCCGGCGAATTGCCTATGGACCAAAGGACTTCCACACCTCGCGTACCGCGCAAAATCGCGGCTGCAATTCTTTGCAGCTCCGGTTCCGTCATTTGCCGCGATCCTGTGCTTTGTCTCTGGCTTATTTTGAGATGGATCGGGAGCTTTTTAAATTTGTAGTCATAAAGAATGTTGGGCTGTCGCTGGGGTGACTGGCCTGTTTGGACCAGGAAAGCGAATCGTCCGTCTTCGAAGACGGAAATCGCCTCATTTTTCTGCAGTGCCGCAATAAACTCGTCGCGCCCCGCCGGACAAGCGACTTTGGGCGCGTTGCTCGAGTCTATCCGTCCAAAGAAGATTCCCTGCCACAGCACGGTTTTCCCCAGCACCTTTTGCGCGCACAACAGAAACTCCTGTCGCGGAGACATCCCACGACGCTGAATCTGTCCGAAAGTGGAGCAAGCAGCCGCAAGCGAGAACGCTAAGACAGTCAGTGCACGGGACGTTCTCATAGTGATCGCTCGATTGGACAGCATCTAATCAACTCGCTATCTCGAATTATTAGTGTTCTGGGTGGACAGTGAGCTGCAGTAGTTTCTTCGTAGGTTGCGAACCAATTGATATTTCCGCAAGCTCCGTCCATTCACCACGCTCGTTTATGCGCAACACAGAATTGGTCTTGATCTCTCCCAGGGCAAAACCCCACGTCAACCCCTTGCCCTCCTCTAGGAGTTTCGTCTGGGTTTCAAGAAAACGACCATCATTGAATGCCCGCAGGCGGTACCTTCCGCTTTCGTCATCAAACGAGACTATTCCATAAGCCTGAAGCAAGGGTTGGCCGCCCAATTTTGTCCGACCGACTCCCTCGATCACAAGGATCAAGCCGTCGAGTTTGTACTGTGCCTCCTCGGTCTGAAGCGCGAAGGGAAACTCTGGAAAGTAGCGGTCCGGGCCCAGAATGGAAATCGTGCGGAAATCTCGCTGGACGAGTCATACAACGTGGAATCGGTCAATTTTACAATCAACCCAGCAGCTGTTTCACAAGGTGGTTGCGGTCGATAGCCATCTAAGTCCCGGTAAGCGATAACCGGAGAAGTGAAGTTATGCCC
>Ga0207031_10198_pt1 | contig 11399 bp, 6 predicted proteins | sample Alteio_BWMinCont_37_FD_153278 | JGI IMG/M metagenome (GOLD analysis project Ga0207031, IMG submission 153278) | Enriched cells from forest soil in Barre Woods Harvard Forest LTER site, Petersham, Massachusetts, United States -... | ecosystem: Environmental > Terrestrial > Soil > Temperate forest >... | reverse complement strand
GCTCGGGAGAAAGTGCAGCCTGCCGTCACGGCTTCTCGTCTTCGATATTGATCGTTGCAGCGGCACCGTGGTTCGCCCGTTTTCGATGTTGTATGCAGCGGGCTCGGTGGTGCCGGTGTCCGGATGCCAAAGCTCCGCTTCCTTCCCCTCCACGCGGAAGCTAGTCAGCAGGTCTTCAGCGCGGTCCTTCTGATTCGCCACGAAGTAAATGTCCCGATTGCCGTCGCGGCGATGAGTCCACACAAGGTCCGTATCAAACTCCGGCATGTTGTGCTCAAAGTCGGGCGGGGTTTTCTCGGCGGCCAGAACTTCATCAATCGGCTTGCCCCAATAAATTTTTCCCTTGCCGAAGGCGTGCTCGTTCCCGCTGGCGCCATCCGTGATTCCCCAAAGCTCGATCACCAGGTTGCGGTACTCCGCGTCTTTGCCCCCATCCGCAAGGCTGGGCGATCCGGTGGGTTTCGGCGCCACCACGATGCCGCCCTCCGCCACCAGGTCACGGAGTTTACGCAGCAGGGGCAGCGTCATCTGGTTGACGTAATCCGGGATCACCAGAACCTTGTAACTCATGCCATCGGGCAGGACCAACCGCCCATCGCGAACCGTCAAGCGATTCAAAATCACATCGGCATCCATCCAGTCCACGCCATAACCCTGTGGCGGCGCGGGGTTCAGCGGCTTCCAGAAGAAGATGGTGGCGGGCACACCCTCACCGTAAAAGTAAGCAAGATCACCCACGAACAGCCCCTGTTGTAGCAGGAGCGAAGAACGGGCAATGTAATTGTTAAAGGCAATAGACTGTTCAGCCCAGGTATCGTTGCGCGTGTAGTGCTGGCCATAACTGTTCAGGGTTAAGCCGGGTTTGTGCGCTTCGTCCACAAAAGGCTCCAGCACAGCGGTGGAGAGCACAAACCGGTTGATGCCGTATGAAAACGCGCGGTCGGCGATGGGCTTCATGTAGTACGGCGAAGCCCACACGGGAGCGGTAACGTCGGTGCTGAACGCTTCCGCCGCTGCGATCTTCTTGCCGTAAATGTGCGCCGCCGATGACGCCTCCCAGATGTCAGTGCAATGGTAGTAGGCGTCCTTCCTTCCAATCGGAGGCACCCAGAACTCACCCATGGGGATATCCAATTGGCCCTTACTCAGCAGTGCATCGGCCGTGGTGTTGGTAAAGGGGCCGATGGCCTCCGCGTAGAGGCCCAGCCCGAGTTCGTTGAAATAATTCCTGGCCAGGCGGTAGTGGTTCTTCGCCAGCAGGTCCGCGAGCGTGCGGCGGTAATCCCACAGAAAGCGATCGCTCGCCTCGGCGCTCTCCACGATGCGGCCGGTCAGCACTGGCAGGAACGGTGTGGGGTCATATCCGCGGTGCGCCTGGAAATCCGCCAGCATGGTGTCCGTCCAATTCTCCACTCCTGCTTCCCAGCTATCCATGTGGAAATAGCGAAAGCTCTTGCCAAAGTTCGGACCGACAGCGCTGGAGAACATCGCCGCATAGTTCCTGACGTAATCGCCCACGTATCGCGCACTCAGCTTGTCAACTTCGTACCCCAGTGCCTCGGCTGTGGCTGGATGAACCTTCATCCCGATCAGTGAATACCCCAGGCGCAGGATTATCCACCGCCCCGCCGGCGCATCCCATTCCAACGTGCCATCGGCGCGCATCTTGGAAGTCAGGTCGATTACGTCTTCACGCGCCACCACATCGCTCTTCTCGACTTGGGGTGTGGCAATGGTGGAGAAATCCGAGGTGTCTCCAAAAGCGGCCTTTCCCTGCCAGTGATCCACTCTGGGGCCTGAAAGCTCAAGCTCAGCCAGGCGAACGATACCGGCGATGGGCGGAGGGGTTCCTCTCTCTTTTGCCCGAGTCACCAGGCCTGCTTCCGGCGGCTCGGGACGCAGCAGGACGCGAAAGTACCGTGCCGTGGTGGGCGGAAAGGAGTAAGTATGAATCGGAAAATCGCGCTTGATAAAGTACGAAGCGGACAAGTTGGAAATCGCCAGCCACTTCACGCCGTCGTCACTCCATTGCAGTTCCCCATCCTCAATCATTCCGCCGGTAAAGAAGTTGACGTTCCCCCCGCCCAGCAACAGAGCCTGGGCGCGGTAGGGCAGCGGGAATTCGAACTGCACCCACACGTGTGATTCGCCTGGATTCAGGTGCAAGGTTATCTCGGTGGAGAACTTTCCATCGGTGAGGGCGGCAAGGTCGAGGCCCGGCTCACTCGCCGTGATTCGTGGATGCGCGTCGGCCATGCGAATTTCGCTGTCGGGCAGGCGGCAGGCAATCACCCTGGTGTCCGCATAGAACGTGGGGGAAGGTTGAGGTGGCGCGGGTGGCGGCTCCGGCTTCGCTCCCGGCAGACCCTTCGGTGCGGGATTCAAAAGCTCCACCTGCATTCCCATATCCTGGAACCTGCCGTTGTTCCTGGGTGGATGCGGCAACACGCCGGAGAACTTTGCCGGACCTTGCACCAGCGTCTCGCTCCACACGATCTTTTTCATGGCGGCTTGCGGCTTCACCGACGGGCCGCCGGTCTCACTCCATCCACCGGAGGCCGCCATCGCGATGTCCATATCCAAGCGGTGAGCCTCATCCGCCGTGTGACGCATGGCGTCTTTCCACTCCGGCGTCATCCACGCCAGGCGCTTTTCAACAAACTGAGGGATGCCCACGTCGCCCTCAAACAACTGCACACCGGCAATACCCACGCGATGCATCCACTCCAAATCAGCGGTGATGCCTTCTTTCGTGATGTTGCCGTTCAGCCAGAAGTAATAGGCGCGCGGCTTGGCTGAATCGGGCGGATTCTTGAAAACTTGCTCAAGCTGCCGGTCACTGGTCTGGGCCGAAATCCGGCTCGTGGGAATGAAGATTACGGCGGCAAAGACATAAACTAGAATGGCTGCGTGGCGAGATACCTTCATCTGGGAGAATTCCTTTCATTACCTCGGGCAACCTGAGGAAGAAGCAGTGTCGTGAAATATTAGCTGCGCTGGTCGTAAAGAATGATGCTGAAACGTTCGTCCTCTCATCGCATCGACGTGCTGATCAACTTTACCGGCCCCAGCAAGCCCGATTCCAGCAGCGGCGTCGTGGCTTTGAACGGCCGATAGTCGAGCCAGGCGTATCTCCGCGTGGCGTTTGGCTGCTGGTCGCCAATAAGGCGGTTCGGCCACAGGTTGGTTATTTTCACTTCGATGTGATTCTTGCCGGGCTTGAGTGCGGCGGTTACATCTGCCCGAAACGGAGGCTTCCAGAGGATTCCGCCCACGGGCTTGCCGTTCACGGAAACTTCCGCAATCTCCTTCACAATGCCAAGATCGAGAAGAACCTTCGCCCCAGCTTTGAACCAACTCTGAGGCGCAACGATGTCCTTTGAGTAGGTCGCCGTTCCGGAAAAATACTTCACGCCATCATCCGGTGAGTTTGTCCACGAAATCAGTTGTTCAAATCGAACCTGTGGCGGTGCGCCCCAGTTGGGCGGAAAGCTTACCTGCCACCGCCCTTCCACCTTCGCAAGTTCTGTTGTAACCCGGTGCGGCAAGGTTCGCGAAGGGCGCAAGGCCCGGCGCTGAAACACCACAAAAACTGATCCGCCCGGATCGAGATGCAGCGGCACTATGGTTCGCCCGTTTTCGATGTTGTATTCAGCGGGCTCGGTAGTGCCGGTGTCCGGATGCCACAGCTCCGCTTCCTTGCCCTCCACGCGGAAGCTGGTCAGCACATCTTCAACGCGGTCCTTCTGATTCGCGACAAAGTAAATTTCCCGGTCGCCATCGCGGCGATGAGTCCAAACCAGGTCGGTATCAAACTCCGGCATGTTGTGCTCAAAGTCGGGCGGAGTTTTCGCTGCGGCCAAGACATCTTCAATCGGCTTGCCCCAATAAACCTTTCCCTTGCCGTAAGCGTGTTCATTCCCGCTGGCGCCGTCCATGATTCCCCAAAGTTCGATGACAATGTTGCGGTACTCCGCGTCTTTGCCCTCATCCGCAAGGCTGGGCGAGCCGGTGGGTTTGGCGGCCACCACGATGCCGCCTGCCGCCACCAGGTCGCGAATCTTACGCAGCAGGGGCAGAGTCATCTGATTGACGTAGTCCGGAATCACCAGCACGCGATAACTTATCCCGCCCGGCAATACGAATCGACCGTCTTGCACCGTGAGACGGTTGAGTACCACATCGGCATCCACCCAGTCCGCAGCGTAACCCTGGGGCAGCGCGGGGTTAAGCGGCTTCCAGAAAAAAATGGTTGCCGGGACGCCCTCACCATAAAAGTAGGCGAGATCGCCCACGAACTGCCCCCGCTGCAGTAGATAAGACGAACGAGCGAGATAAGTATGGAACGCAATCGACTGTTCCGCCCACGTATTCGTCCGGGTATCATTCTGGCCGCTATAACCGAGCGTCATACCGGGCCTATGGCGGTCATCCACAAACGGCTGGTGGTCGGCGGAGGAAATCACGAAGCGGTTGATGCCGTATGACATGGCGCGGTCGCCAATCGGCTTCATGTAGTAGGGCGAAGCCCACACCGGAGCGGTGGCGCCGGTGGTGAACGACTCAGCGGCAGCAATCTTCTTGCCGTAGATGTGCGCTGCCGATGCGGCCTCCCAGAGATCCGTGCAATGGTAATAGGTGTCCTTGTTGCCCGGGCGCGGCACCCAGAATTCGCCCATCGGAAAAGTCACCTGGCCCTTGCCAAGAATCGCGTCAGCCGTGGTGGGAGAAAATGGGCCCTCTGCCTGGGCATACAGCCCCACGCCATATTTCCTCAGGTACTGCGTGGCAGCGCCATAATGATTTTCCGCCAGCAGGTCGGCGACGGTGCGGCGGAAGTCCCACAGAAAGCGATCGCTCGCTTCCGCACTCTCCACAATGCGGCCGGTCAGCACGGGCAGAAAAGGCGTGGGGTCGTATCCGCGCCGCGCCGTAAATTCCGCAATCATGTTGTCGGTCCAGTTCTCCAGCCCGACTTCCCAACTATCCATCAGGAAATTGCGGAAGGTCTTGCCGAAGTTCGGGCCCGCCGCGCCGGAGACCATCTCCACATACGTCGTAAAGTAGTCACGCACATGCTGGGCGCTGAGTTTATCAACTTCATAACCCGTGGCCTCGGCGGTGGCGGGATGGTTCTTCTTGCCGGTCAGCGAATACCCCAGGCGCAGGATCACCCACCGGCCCGCCGGAACGTCCCATTCGAGTGACCCATCCGGCTGCATTTTGGAGGTGAGGTCAACCACGTCCCTCCGCGCCACCACTTCGCCTTTCCCAACGTGTGGCGTGGAGATCGTGGAAAAATCCGAAGTGTCGCCGAAGGCGGCTTTGCCCTGCCAGTGATATACGCGGGGTCCGGAGAGCTCCAGTTCGGCGAGTCGCACGACGCCGGCTTCCGGAGCATGGACACCCACCGCTGCCGCGAGCGCCATAACACCGGTATCCGGAGTGGCAGGGCGCAACATCACGCGGAAAAATCGCGCGGTTGTGGGTGAGAACGAATACGTCTGAATCGGGAAGTCGCGATTGATAAAGTACGGTGCAGATAGACTGGCGATCGCCATCCAGCGCGCGCCGTCGTCGCTCGACTGGAGTTCTCCGTCCGCGATGGTGCCGCCGCTGAAAACGTTGACGTTGCCGCCGCCCAGCAAAATGGCCTCGGCGCGGTAGGGTTGGGGAAACTCAAATTGCACCCAGACCTGCGATTCACCCGGGTTCACGCGCAGCGCGACTTCAGTGGCATAGTCGCCATCCGTGAGCGGCGCTGGGTCGAGCCCCGCCTCGCTGGTGGTGATTTTGGGGTGGGCATCCGCCATGCGCACTTCGCCCTCCGGCAGGCGGTACGCCACCACTTTGCTATCCGCATAAAACGTCGAGTCGGGTTGAGGCGCAGGCAATGGGCGCGGCGGTTTCTCATCGGGCAGACCCTGGGGCGTGGGATTGCTCAACTCCATCGGCATTCCCATGTCCTGGAATCGCCCATTGTTTGTCGGCGGGTTTGGGAGGACTCCGGAGAACTTTTTCGGGCCTTCCGTCAAAGTCTCGCTCCACACGATCTTCTTCATGGCCGCTTCCGGTTTCACCCACGGCCCGCCAGTCTCGCTCCATCCGCCGGCCGCCTCCATATCTATTTCCAATCCCAACCGATGGGCTTCGTCGGCAGCGTGGCGGAACGCCTCCTTCCACTCGGGAGTCATCCAGACGAGGGGCTTATCGACGAATAGCGGTGTGCCCAGATTGGCGTCAATCATCTGCATGCCCGCAATGCCGGCGCGATGCATCCATTCCAAGTCGGCCGTGATGCCTTCCTTAGTAACGTTGCCATTCATCCAATGCCACCACGCGCGCGGCTTGGCCGAATCCGGCGGGGTCTTGAAACCCCGCTCTAATTCGTCGTGGGGAGTTTGAGCTGGAAGCCGTGGCGACTGGCCAAGCAAGGACACAGCAAGGATAAAGGATTTGATAATGGCTTGAAATTTTGAGCGCATCAATCGGTGCCTCGACGTAGAGTCAGGTGGGATGGTGGAATCAGCGCAGCACGCCAGCTCTTTCCTCGTACGCGTTCAGGGTCTGGTCCAGATCTTCCAGAAGCGTGCGCCTGAGCCGGCTGATTTTATTCCTTAATCCTGGAATGGTGAGTGAAATAAACAGCAGACGCGCTTGGGCCTGGACCAGCCCAACGTACCTCAACAACAAGTAGCCACCCGAGATGAGTAAGGTGGGCGCATAGTATCCGGCGGCGGCTCTGCCCCAGTGGTGGGCCACCAGGTAAATCTGGAGAGTGTAGAATGCCAGCGTTACGACGCCGCGAATAATCCACTCCACGGTCCGCGAGCGCGAACTGTTGTGTCGGAACGATCCCGTCACCAGAAGTACCAATCCGATCGCAAGATGATTCACCAATCCGTAAAGGGCAATCGGCAGGCCCAGCAGCGTTTCCAACCACAGGACGAGTTTTCGCCATCCCGATCCCAGCGGAGATTCCGCGCCCTCGACTTCCAGTTGCCGCAGCGCGCATTGCCTCTGGAGGTGGCGGTAATCATCCAGGGAACTACGCAGGGCCACCAGCCGCGCGGGATGCAGGTAATTCGTCTGCCTCACCCAATCGGCCACCAACCGGCTCAGCACAAAGCCATCCGTATCTTGTTTCCAGTCGGGGCGGGACGCCCAGTCTTCCTGCAAGCCGGTTCGCAACACTTCCTCAAGATCCGTGAGAAAATATTCCACGTCAGCAGGCCGAAGCTGGAAGGCATTTTCCTGAAAGCGCGATTCCAGTGCCGTGGCGATGCGCGGCATCTCGGCTTCCGCCAGGGTACCCGGATGCATTTCCGGCCGAGCCATGGCTGAGTCGATATAGATCAGGATTTCGCGCGACGGCGCATTCTTTCCCGGCAAAAAAAGATGCACGGGATGTATGGCGATGCGGCGGCCCACGTGCTGCGCCTCCGCGCGCTCCACCAGCAGCGCCGCTAATGCGCCTGACGCGCCAGGTTCGGTGGGCGCCGTGGAATTTTGATCGGCGAATACATTCAGCGCTCCGCCGCCAGCCAACACGTCAACGGCCTCTCGCAAAGTGGCTTCAGAGTCTGCCAATTCGCCTTCACAAAGAATGATGTCCAGCTGGCGTGCCAGGAATCGGGCCAGCGGACCGCGCGCACAATTCTCGGGCAAAAGGCAATGGACAGGACGCTCCATCGCGACCGCAAGAACCAGGGCCTGCAGGAATCCCGCCGCGTGACTGACGGCGTAGAGCGCGGCGCCCTCCGCCATCGTGTCCACGGCGTGCAGGACGCGCACTTTTCGACCTGTCAGCGCCAACCACGCGCGAACCAGCGCGGGCCAGAACCTGTGACGGAACCCGCTGCCTGCACTATTTTCCATGGATGAACCTAACCTCTTCGGAGTCCGGCGCGCTTACGGTGATGGGGCTGCGGCGCGGCCGGCATCGCATTGCTCTCCCAACCCGGCACCGTTCCCACCGGGCGCGTAATAGTATCGAACAAACCGTAGACCTTCTGAAATTTATTGCCGTCGCGGTCGATTAGGCGCAACCGGAAGTAGTGAATGCCATTGACCTCCGCCACGCGGACTGGAAAGTAACCGTTTAGGTTGCTCTCCACGTAGGCAGTAACAAACTTGTGATTCTTGACCCACCAGGTAAAAACTCGAATATGGGAAAAGTCGGCGTCCTGCGTGCCGACGCGTTCCGCGGTGAGATACTCGGGCACCTGATGGCCTTCATCTTCGACCGTATTGAGGACGACCCAGGCCACTAGATTCGACTCCTGGGCATAGCCGGATAGGTCAGCGGGAATGTCCAGCACGATGAATCGGCCCATTACCCACCCAGCCCCCGAACGGGTGCGTATCAGGTACCACACGTCCCTAATTTTGACGGCAGAGGCTTGGCCTTCAGGCGCAGCGCGTTCCACCAGCCGCCGGCCAAAGACCTGCACCTTCAAACCTTCGGGCAGCTGCGCGAGCTGGGTAGCTTCGCGGGAAGGTTCCAGGCGCAGATTCACAATGCCGCTGGTGTGGCCCTCGGCCTGCGCGGGAATTGCGCTCAGATCACGCAACAGCTTTTGACCGCCCTCGTATGCTTGCGATTCCAGCAGATCTTTGTTCTCCACCCAACCCGTGATGTTGTCAACCGAGCGAATCTGCGCCCAATTGTGCGTGCGCTTCGTGACCTCCACGCGCTCACCACTTTTAAGAGTGCCCACGGCAATCCGCACCTCGGCAGGCGTATCCACAACTTGCACGCTGGGTGGCAACACGTAGGCAGCGTCGAGGGGAAGAGCGTGCGCTGGCCTATAAATAAAGTAGTAGTAGGTGGAGCCCAGGGCGGCCAGCAGGAATAGAATTAGGATTGCTCGTTTGATGATCGTACCTCACCGTCCGCGAATCTGCATGATGACGCCGACGCCGCCTTCATTCTACACTATGTATAGCGCAGCAATCAGCCGCCAGCTTTGCGCCAGCGTTTGAGTTTTCGGCGGGAAGCTGAATGCTGAGAACTTCGGTTCTTCGAGGTGAATTACGAAAATCGACCGTTCATTTATTTCCGGTCCGGAGGGACCTCTGGAAGCCTTGCTGGAATGGCACCCGGAGGCCACTGCCCGAATCGCGGCGCTGGTTTGCCATCCGCACCCGGTTTACGGCGGCACCATGCACAATAAAGTGGTGTACCGCGCCGCAAAAGCCGCAATTTCCCTGGGCCTGCCCACGCTGCGTTTCAATTTCCGGGGAGCCGGCAAGAGTGCGGGAACCTTCGCGGGAGGCATCGGCGAGCGGGAAGATGTGCGCGCGGCGCTGGACCATCTCGCGGCGCATTTCCCGGGGTTGCCGGTTTGCTTAATGGGATTCTCCTTTGGGTCGTGGGTAGGCCTGGCAGTGGGCGCAAACGACTCGCGTGTTTCCACTCTGGTGGGACTGGGAGTTCCGGTGGATGTAAGCAGCTTCGATTTTCTGCTTGGCGTAAGCAAACCCAAATTGATCGTGCAGGGAACCCGCGACGAATACGGCTCAGTGTCCAGGGTTACGGAACTTTACGATTCGCTCGCTGAGCCCAAGCAGATTCATTGGGTGCAGGACGCCGACCACTTCTTCGCGGGCAAGCTCGATGAAGTTCAGGAAGCTTTGAGCAAGTTCCTTACTCCGATGATTGGGACGGGTGTACTCGGGAAAACATATGGTTGACTCACTGAAATCCGATCGCGAAGATCTCTACTGTCCGAAATGCGAGATGGAAGTGTCTGACCCGCTGGTTTGTGGAGACTGCGCCGCGGTGATCTGTCGCAAATGCGGGACGCCGCTGGAGAAGGTCGACGAACTCGGAATCGGTTGAAGAAAGGGATTCAGCCTTAAGACTGTGCGGGTAATGGCGATTGACACCTGAAGCCCGACACCGTCTTTTCAATACGCCGCTAACGCTCGCACCGCCTCAACGATATCGGCGGGTTGGGGGAGCACGGCATCTTCCTGGATCGGGTGATAAGGAACAAAGGTATCCTTGGACGCCAGTCTGCGGACCGGCGCGTCGAGAAATTCAAACAGCTCGTCCGCGATGCGGGCCGCAATCTCCGCGCCATAACCCCATGAAATATTATCTTCGTGAAGAACAAGTACGCGATTGGTCTTCTTCACTGAGGCCGCGATGAACTCCCAATCGTAGGGGCTCAGTGAGCGCAAGTCCAGAATCTCGGGCTGAATTCCGTCCTTCTCCAAAGTTTTGGCGGCCTGCACGGCGCGAATCACCAGCGATCCATAGGTCACAATCGTCAGCGATGTCCCTTCGCGCACCAGCTTGGCTTTGCCGAAGGGAATCATGTAATCCTTCCCCGGGTAGGGCGAACGGTTGTGCGTCTGGCGATACAGGTGCTTGGGCTCAAGAAACAATACCGGGTCGTCGCAGCGAATTGCCGTGCGCAGCAGACCATTGGCATCAAGCGCCGTGGACGGCATCACTACGCGCAATCCCGTCAGGTGGGTGAAGATCGATTCTCCCGACTGGCTGTGATAGATGGCGCCTCCCGCCAGGTAGCCGCCAATGGGAACTCGGATAACGATCGGACTGGAGAACGCGTTGTTTGAGCGCCACCGCAGCGTGGTGAGTTCATCCCGGATTTGCATCATCGCCGGCCAGATGTAATCGAAAAATTGAATTTCCACCACCGGCTTCAATCCGCGCGTTGCCATACCAATCGCCCGGCCCACAATACTGGCTTCCGCCAGCGTCGAATTGTAGCAGCGCGTGCTGCCGAATTGCCGCTGCAATCCGTGCGTGACTTTGAAAACCCCGCCCTTCCCTTTCACGTTGGATAAATCGCACTCGTGGCTGCAATCGGCGACGTCCTCGCCAAAAACCACGATGCGTGGATCGCGCGACATCTCATCTTTCAGGCAGACGTTGATGAGGTCCACCATCGTCTTAGGTTCGCCATGAAACTTCGGCGGATGATCGAAGTGTTCGGACGTGGGATCCACGGCAGGAGAGTATAGATTCTGAAGCACCGTCGCGGCTGATACCGCTTCCGCGCCCATCGCCAGGTCAGCCGCCTCGCGCACCTCATGCTCAACCGCCGTTTCAATTCCTTTCAACTCCTTTTCCGCGACCCCTTTTTCTTCTGCCAGAACGTGGGCAAGGCGGATGATGGGGTCGCGTTTGGCCTCATGCTGGCGCAAATCTTCCGGTTTGTAAAACCGCTCGTCGTCAGACAGCGAATGCGAGTACGGGCGCACCACGTGGGCGTGAATCAGCGCCGGACCTTTTCGTTGCCGCACGTATTCAACGGCTTTCGCGGCCGTTTCGTAGCTCTCCGGAAAATCCGTGCCGTCGCATTCCAGCGTCAGCAAATTGGGGAAATTCCGTACCAATCCGGAAATTTTCCCGCCGGCAGTTT
>Ga0207031_10329_pt1 | contig 11472 bp, 8 predicted proteins | sample Alteio_BWMinCont_37_FD_153278 | JGI IMG/M metagenome (GOLD analysis project Ga0207031, IMG submission 153278) | Enriched cells from forest soil in Barre Woods Harvard Forest LTER site, Petersham, Massachusetts, United States -... | ecosystem: Environmental > Terrestrial > Soil > Temperate forest >... | reverse complement strand
GTGTGACCATAATGACTGGGAGTTATGGTTCTCGAAGTTCTTCGAGTTACAACTGGGTCTATGGCTTCCAGGGCGGCCGGAAGGACGGCATCACCAGCAACACGCGCTTCGGCGCGCGAGAGACGAATCCGGGATTGGGAGTGTGGATGAGTCAAGACCCACTGGGCTTCGGCGGCGGGCAGGTGAACGTGTACGGATTTGAAGGGAACGGGCCGGTGGGGAGGGTCGATCCGAGTGGGATGAGATGGTTTGTTCCCGAAGCAGTATTTCAGTCATGGAGTAATGAGGACTGGCAAAACTTTGTAGATATGCAGGATTTAATCGCAGAGACTCAAAGGCGAATAGCTGAGAGTTGGTATGGGACATTTTACGAGGAGTCTCAAAACGAGGTTGATGGTCGCTTGTATGGGAATGGAATGATTAAAAAAGAGGACTTGATAAAGGAAATGGCGAAGGCGGTCCTTGAGGGATTTGAAGGAATCGCTGCACAAATAGCTGAACAGGCTCTTGAATATGGGATCTCGACAGTAGGCGGTGTCGTAGCTGGTAAGGGATTGCAATATTTGTTGAGCAAAGGTTGGAACCTTGTGAAACAAGGAGGGAAGTTATTCTTACGTAACAAGAAAACAGGGCAAATGATGGAATGCACAGTTAATGGTGCATGTTTTGCGGCAGGAACGCCACTCCTAACGCCAAATGGCTGGAAAGCAATTGAAGATTTTGTTCCTGGGGACATGATTTTGACACGTGATGAAAAGGATGAGGCCAATCCGGTGCATTCTGGAATGGTGAATCAAGTATTCCGGCGGCACACAAGAGTGTTAGGTTTGAAGGTTCGAGGCAAGGAAGTCTTGCTTACTGAAGAGCACCCGTTTTTCACATTGCGCGCGGGCTGGACACCGGCATACCAACTGATTCCGGGTGATCTGGTCTTGGGCATTGGCGGAAAATGGTCGGAAGTGGAGTCAGTTACGGACACTGGACAAGATGAAGTCGTTTATAATATGGAGGTGCTGGACGCTCACACGTTCTTCATTGGCAAACCGGAGTGGGGATTTGCGCTTTGGGTTCATAATAGTACTCCTGCTTGCAGATCTATCCAGGGCCGTCCCACTCATGGTACTACCGAGTGGCACAATCCTCAAGGAGTGGCCGAGGCTAAACGACTTGAACAACTGCACGGAACAGGCAATGTTCGTTGGAACCAACAATTGGTGAATCCGGAGGGTATTGCAATTCCCGGCAAGAGACCGGACATTCAGTACATTTCTGGTGGTAAGGTGTACATTATTGAGTATCAAAGCCCTGGACAAAGCGCAGATTACATGGACAGAATGAATGATGTGTATAAATCACTTTTGGGCCGCAATTTCGGCGGCTACAAATGGTTTCGTCATCCTAAATAAAAACTAGGTATCACATATGGCTAAGAAAAACTATAAGGTTGACTATCACTTAATTTGCGCCATTTACTTTGTGAATGATGGCCCTTCGGGCACAGACTTAGCAGACCTGTGGTCTTGTTTGTCAAGGTTGGACAACCGAAGCGTGCAAATATCATTTATGCGTCGCAATGACACAGACATTTCGACTCTTAAGGACTCGAAGTTAGGCTCACTTGAATTAAGCGAGATTCTCATTGAGAAAGGTAATCACTTAACGTCAATAGGTACTTCTTTAGTGCGAACTGATGCCATCAACGCCATTTCCGACTCGGATGTCAATTTCCAATTCAGCCGGAATGAAATATGGAATGGTCAACAAGCGCCAGCCATACTTAAACTATCTGTATCCAGCCAAGTTATTGAACAAGTTGGTATAAAATCCATGCTTGAAATACTTAATAGTTTTTTTCACGTTGCTGATCTCAGCGCGCCCATTTTCGGTTTGGTTAACGTGGCTCACCCCGACGATGCCTTTGCCGGTATGGTCTATGGCACTGCATGGCCCGGTAACGCATCTTTAAATCATTTGATTGAACAAAATAACTGGGTCTATTCAGGGGCAAAGAAAGAGGATCGGATGAGAGGGATTTATTGGGGAAATTATCTCGGTTCAAAGATTCTCAACCGACTAGGAGGTCGTGAGGCATTCATTGAGGTTTTTTCAAAACATGCCTGCTATTACGATAGTACACCAAATGCAAATCTATGGCAATTCACTAACGGTCTTTTTGTGAGCTTGTGTTTGGACCCACTCGATAGTAGACCAGGTCTTCCAATGGGCCTAGATCCGGTTATTGAAGCAAATGTAAAATGGTTAGTTTGCGAGTTGGGAGCTAAAGGTGTGTTAAACCAGTGGTAATGAGAAAAAGTTGGCAAATGGGGTCAAAGGTTGGCAAAATCAGGCTCTTCCGGGAATCGCGCATTGATGTCTTGAAAATGTGAACATGTTGCTCTTTCTTGAGGTTACGCAAAAAACCCTCCGGAGAGAATCAACATGTCCACCAGCCTAATGTATCACGCCTTTGGTCTGCGCGGCTACCAGTACGTGAATTCCTCCTACGAGAACGGCCGAGTGACTTTCCGTATCAACCAACCACGCGATCAATTTCGCTGCCCGGATTGCGGTAGCGATAACGTCTGGGCTCAGGGGAGTGCCCCGCGCACATTCCGCAGTGTACCCATCGGCACCAAGCCCACGCAGATCCATTTTGCCGTCCCACGCGTCTACTGTTTCGTCTGTCAAAACGTGCGGCAGGTGAAACTCCACTTCGCCGATCCTTGCAAGAGGTACACACGCGCATTCGAGCGCTATGCCCTCGATCTGTCGCGTCACATGACCATCAAGGCAGTCGCCGAGCATTTGCAGGTGAGTTGGGACACGATCAAGGCCATCCAGGCGGCGTCGCTTCAGCGGCGGTTCGGCACACCGAAGTTGGGGAAGCTGAAGCAGATCGCCATTGACGAGATTGCCATTGGCAAAGGACACGATTACCTCACGGTGGTTTTGGATCTGATTTCCGGGGCTGTGGTTTTTGTCGGCGATGGCAAGGGAGTCGAGGCCTTGGAGCCGTTCTGGAGGCGGTTGCGAAGGTCGCGTGCCAAGATCGAAGCTGTTGCTACCGACATGGGCAGGCCCTACATCCGGGCTGTCCGCGACAACCTCCCCACCGCCATTCACGTCTTCGACCACTTCCATGTCGTCAAGTTATTCAACGACCGACTCAGCGCTCTCAGTCGCGAGCTCTACCAACAGGCCCGGACGAACACGGAGCGACAAATTCTCAAAGGGACACGGTGGTTGCTTTTAAAGAACCCGGAGAACCTCGATCCCCAACGCAACGAGCAGCAACGTCTGCAGGATGCTTTGGAGTTAAACACCCCGTTGACGATGGCTTACTACCTCAAAGACGACTTGCGGCAGTTGTGGAGTCAGCCCAACAAACGAACCGCACGGCGGGTGCTGCGCGACTGGATAGCTCGGGCGCGAGCTTCGGGTGTCAGGATGCTTGAGCGGATGGGCGACACGCTGGAAGCACACGCCAAGGGCATCTTGGCTTTCTATGACTACCCGATATCGACAGGGCCTCTGGAAGGCACCAACACCAAGATCCAAGCCATGAAACGACAAGCCTATGGGTTCCGAGATCGTAAGTTCTATAAACTCAAGATCCTGGGAATCCATGAATCTCAATACGCGTTAGTCGGATGAGCCCAAAAAGAGGTTCAGGTTGGCAAGAAGAGTGCCATGTTCCAATGGGTTGAGCGGTGATGTACGGACGGCGCACGTCAGCGTCCGAAAGCGGCTTCAAAAAAAAGAAAGAGCTGAAGCGGGTCAGGACTGTGTCAGGAACCTCTTTCGAGAAATCTAATCGTGTCGTCGCTGTGAGTTGCGGATAAGCACTTCAGTTCCCAGCCACTTCTGAATTTCTTTCGCACTTCGCTTTGATAAACTGATGCCGCCTTCAGTGCAATTCGGTCCGTTTTATCACTGCTTGACGGGCAATCGTGAGAAGCTATTGGGGTACAGCCCGACCTGCTCATGAATTTCGGACAAGCGAGGACGCTTGTCCCACGAAAAACAGAGATAGACAAGATGCCCGTGGCGGCGTTCGCGTAGAACGGAACGCGAACGCCGGCTAATCTCTGCCCCGCGTCCTACGCGAACGCGGCTACTCTCCAGGCGCAAAAGTGCGGGCATTTCAATAGTTGTTATTACATTAAAGCACTGACTAATTGTTGTTGTAAATTCTAGATATAAAAAATGTTAAGCTAGTTATTGCGTAGCAATAATTTGGCTTCGTTTGGTAAAATCGATGGTTTCACAGGCGCTATTGGCAGAGCTTGTCCTTAAGCATAGGTTCAAAACTTGTGCCACAAATCCGCCGGCTCCCGCCGCGACATCTAGTGCAGTTTTTCCGGACCATTCGGACAAGGCGGCATCTAAAATAGTGTTAATATGTTCATTATCCGGTATGCGGCATCCCGCGCCCGAGTTCTGCCACAGAACCGGTAGCCTTTGGTGCCCAGGCGACAGTTTTCCGTTGAAAAAGGGATATAGGATTAGGCGTTTTTTTCGCCCTCATACTAGGAATATCAAATGAAGAACGAAGCAAGGCGGGGCACCGGCGTGTTTTTTCACAGATATGCTCGGACGACAAAACAAGATCCGCGAGCAAACCGCGCAAACCGTTTGGAATCTCAATGGGCAAGATTACATGATGTGTGCAAAAAGGCAGCGTGTTTCTTCACGCTCACCAAATAAAGCTCAACCGAGCGCGAGAGCAGTCCGGAATCGCGCTTCCGGACTGCTCTGAATGTGGTTTGAGGAAGCAGTGAAATAAAGCCGAAAGCGATTTCAAAAAAGAGTCTGAGGAAGCCGTGCGGAGTTTCTCTTGTCAGGAACGTTCCCGTGCCGATTTCGTTGACAGACGCTCGTTGCAGCATACAACGGAAACATCGCTAGGGGTGCCCGTCTGCACCGGGCTACGGGCTGAGAGTACACCCTCTTCACCTGCTCGGGTAATTCCGGCATGGGAAGCGAGCCACTTCAGAAGAGTAGAAAGTTTTCAGTGTTCAGTTTTCAGTGTTCAGAAAGGACATTGAAACTCCGCTTAGCTGATTTCAGATTGTCTGAACACTGAAAACTGAACACTGAAAACTCTTTATCTTGGCCCTTCCCGCCATTTTGTCTGCGAGTCCAGTCATGACACAACTCGAAGTCGCGCGGCTGGGGACAATTACCCCAGAAATGAAATACGTTGCTCGCCGCGAAAATCTCGATGCGGAGTTGATCCGCTCCGAGGTTGCGCGTGGACGGATGGTCATTCCGGCCAACAAAGTTCACCTGACCAAAAAACTTGAGCCCATGTGCATTGGTGTGGCCGCGAGCTGCAAGATCAACGCCAATATCGGCAACTCAGCGGTAACGGGGAAGGTTGAAGATGAACTGGAAAAACTCCGCACCGCGGTCGAGCTGGGTTCGGATACCGTGATGGATCTCTCCACGGGTGGCAACATCGATGGCATCAGGCAAGCGATCATCGATGATTCGACGGTGCCGATCGGAACCGTGCCCGCATACCAGATCATTCAACAAGTGAAGGATCCGCGCGACATCACTCCGCGCATGTTGCTGGACATGGTTGAGCACCAGGCTAAGCAGGGCGTGGATTACATGACCATTCATGCCGGCGTGCTGTTGGAGTATGTCGCACTGACCAGTGATCGCGTTACCGGCATCGTCAGCAGGGGCGGTTCCTTAATGGCGGCCTGGATGGTGGCCCACCACAAACAGAACCCGTGGTACACGCACTTCGGCGAACTGTGCGAGATCATGCGCGCCTACGATGTGACCTTCAGCCTCGGTGACGGACTGCGGCCAGGCAGCATCGCCGATGCCAATGACTCCGCTCAGTTCGCGGAACTCAAGACGCTCGGCGAGCTCACTCTCAGAGCTTGGGAGCACGGTTGCCAAGTGATGATCGAAGGACCGGGGCATATCCCCATGCACCTCGTGAAGATGAACATCGAGAAGGAGCGGGAACTCTGTTACGATGCACCTTTCTACGTGCTCGGGCCTCTGGTGACGGATGTGGCACCAGGGTACGATCATATTACCAGCGCTATCGGTGCCGCCTTGGCCGCCGAGGCAGGCGCGGCCATGCTTTGTTATGTGACTCCCAAGGAACACCTGGGTTTGCCCAACAAGGACGATGTGCGTCAGGGAGTGATTGCCTACAAGATCGCGGCTCATGCCGGCGATATCGCGCGCGGTCGGAAAAACGCCCGCGTTCGCGACGATGAATTGAGCAAGGCCCGCTTTGAATTCGACTGGAACCGTCAGTTCGAGCTGAGCCTCGATCCCGAAACTGCCAGAAAGATGCACGATGAAACCCTGCCGCAGGAAGTATTCAAGAGTGCCAAATTCTGCTCGATGTGCGGCCCCAAGTTCTGTTCGATGAGAATTACGCAGGATGTGCGAAAATTTGCGGAAGAGGCGAAACGGCTATCGCTGGAACTGGCAGGAGTCTGATGGGTCTAGTCAAAGCACTCTGGAACCGAGAGGTATCTACCATGACAAAGATATTCGGTCGCCCTTTCGACCTGGTTTTGCTGGTGGCATTTACTTTTCCAGTTCCGGTTGTCCTCGCTGAAGACAAGCCAATCCCAAGATGGGAATACCGCGTCGTTACCAAAGATCAGGTGGTGGAACTTGGAAAGAACGACCTTGCTGCCGGATTGAATAAGCTCGGGAACGAAGGGTGGGAGTTGGTGGTTGTCGATGGTGGCTACATCTTCAAGCGTTCCAAGGTGCAATACGACAAGGAAATTGCCGATCTCAAGCTGCGTATAGCGATTCTCAATCGGGACATCGAGATGCAAAAGGACCGTGTGGCCTGGTCCAGCAGGATGCTCAAAATGGGTTACGTGAGTCCCCCAGCCGTGGTTGCCGAGAAAGAAAGACTGGAGAGGTATGAGCTCATTCTCGAAAAGCTGAATAAAGATTTGGACAGAATGTCTGCTCCTCCGATCGAACCGATTCCGCTGGCACCGCAACCCAAAGAACGGAAAACCGAAAAGTGAGCATTGGTGTTTCGCAATCCATTGCCTGGAAGGAATTCGTGAAAAACCAATTCCTTTCTTGCAGATGATGAAAGATCGCTCGATGAGGAGCGTCCTGTATCTCGACCATTTTTCCCGCTCAATCGGATTTGTATGGACCTCCGCGCAGTCATTTTTGTGCCCGCTCTCGCGGGAAGCGTGATCTGTGGTTTCATTTTCCTGATGTTTGCAGCCAACTACTATCTCACGGTTATGGAGAGCACGGGTGTAGGAGCCAAAGAGGTAACGTGGTTCAGCGAACCAATACTCGATAATGCCTGGAAGTTGGGCTATCTGGCTTGGCTGATTGGCCTGTGGCTGGGCCCCGCCTACTTCATTGGCAGGGCCGCGACGAGCGGGATGGACTCGGTCTGGTGGAAGCTGGCAGTTCCGATCGCTTTCTTCTGGCTCTGCTATCCGATCAGTCAGCTATCCTCTCTGAGTGGCAATTCGATTTGGTATCCATTGGTTCCGGACGTTTTTGCCAGACTGGCCCAGAGGCCGATCGTGACGTTTGGCTTTCTCCTGCTCTCAATTCCCATCCTTGCTGCGTTCGCCGTGGGCTTCAAGTGGGCGTTTCTGACCGAGGATGCCTGGAGACTGCTTTTTGCCGGTGCTCCCCTGATGGTGATTGCGGGTTTGATGTACGCCCGGCTGATTGGCCGCCTGGCCTTCGCCCTGAAATTTACAAAAAGCCTTTTTTCCGAGAAGAGAAAGAAGAAACCGACGCAGGCAGTTGCGGCAAATGCCGAGGAAAAGACCGAGGAAGTCTTCTCTCAACCCAGTGAACTGCCGCCGATCAATACTCCTTACGATGGCGAACTGAGCGGCTATGACGTGAAGCTCGAAGACGATCCTCTCCCTCGCCCCAAAAAACGATTGAAGGCCGAGGTTGTGGAAAGCGAACCGGAACGGGATGAGAAAAGTCACTCTTCTAACCATCCGGAATTCAATGCGGAGAGAAAACCGCGGCGAAGGCCACCCCGTTCAGGAGAGATCGAGCGAAGTCGCATCTGGACAGAAGAGGATGAAGACTCGACCCCTTATCACGTCCGCGAAGCCGAGGGTATGGCCATCGAACGTGACGAGAAGGAGAAGGTTGAGAAAATTGAGAAGCATCGTGTCGAAGAGGAGCTGAAGCTGCTAAGCCGCGATGACGTGCCGAAGAAACCCAAGGTGATTTGGGGTCCGGAATTGTTTGCCTTCTTTGCCCAATCGGGAACGATTTCCGCGATCATGATTGCGTCCGGTCTTTGTTTTTTGGCAGGTACAATGGTGCGTGTGGCGAGAATGTTCAATCCGGCCGCCGGAGCCGGACCGGACTGAAATCGGTTTCTGCAGTGGTTGACGGCTCGTGCAAACACCTTTATAAAAACGTGACGTTAAGAGCAACATTGGGCAGTTAGCTCAGCTGGTAGAGCGAGCGACTGAAAATCGCTAGGTCCCCGGTTCAAGCCCGGGACTGCCCACTCAGATAGAAAGCCTTTGCCGAACGCAGTTTAGCGTACCCATCCGGTGTCAGGATGGTGCGGCCGATAGCCCTAAGTTTCTCCGTACAGTACGGAGAAACTCCCAAAGGGAGCGCCGCACCAAATGGCTAGACCCATCTCAATTCCGAAGCTCACTCTGCACAAAGCCAGTGGAAAAGCAGTTGTCCGACTCTCTGGCGTTGACGTCTACTGTGGACTCTTCGGCACGCCCGAGGCCAAAGAGGTTTACGATCGCGAGATCGCACAGTGGTTGGCCCGAGGTCGAACGCCAGACCCTTCGCAACGTAAGCCGAAAGGGGCCGATAAACTCGAACAGGGTTACACGGTCAACGAACTCCTGCTCGCCTTCTGGAACTATGCAGAACATCATTATCGCCGACCGGATGGAACACTCACGAATGAGGTGAACGAGTACAAGCAGACGTTGCGGGTTGTCCGCGATCTGTACGGCCTGACACTCGCCGCCAAGGTCGGGCCGCTTGCATTGAAAGCAATTCGTCAGGTAATGATCGACCGGGGATGGTGCAGGGGACTTATCAACCAGCGAGTGAATCGGGTCCGTCGAGTCTTCAAATGGGGAGCAGGGGAAGAACTCATTCCCTTCTCTGTGTATGAACGACTGACCACAGTCGCAGGACTCCAGATAGGACGGACGGAAGCGAGAGAATCAGAGCGAGTGGAACCCGTGGCGGATACAGTGGTCGAATCTACGCTCCCTTTCCTCAATCGTTACGTTCGTGGTCTGGTCGAATTCCAACGGTTGACCGGATGCCGGCCAGGTGAAGCAAGCGGCATCCGACGGAGTGAGATCGACACTGGAGGATCGGTCTGGTTGTATCGTCCGAGCCAACATAAGACCGCATGGCGGGGGAAGCCGCGGGTAATCTCCATCGGGCCAAAGGCACAACGACTTCTGAAGGGGTTCTTCACTCCCAACCAAGGCGACTTCCTGTTCAGTCCACAACGGGCAGTAGCGGAACTACACGCCAGCCGAACAGCGAAGCGTATCACGCCGAAGTATCCAAGTCACATGAAGCGAAACAAACAGAAACGAAAGGTTGATCCAAAGCGCGTACCAGCCGAGAAATACGCGGTCACTGCATACGAACATGCCATCGCACGGGCCTGCGATAAGGCATTCCCTGCGCCGGGGCCTCTCTCTCAACAGAAGGGCGAGACAGTGAAGGAATGGAAGGAGAGACTGACGGCAGAACAGCGTAACCAACTCGACATGTGGCAATCGTTGCACCGCTGGTCACCAAACCAACTCCGCCACTCATTCGCAACTGAGGTGAGGAAAACGCACGGACTGGAAGCAGCCCAGGTGCTTCTCGGACACGCACGGGCCGATGTAACTCAAGTTTATGCCGAACGGAATCACAATCTGGCGACGAGGGTAGCGAGCGAGATCGGGTGAGAAGATGCCCGCCAAAGCCCCGATTTGCCCTCACGGTTGGGCAAACGGGGCTCATTGTGTCTCTCTGGCGTGGCTGGAGAGAAACCTGTACTCCGAGGCCAGACGGCTATTCGTGCCACCGATTCCCGTTCTGACGAGTTCGAGAACCCCATCCACCACGAGCCGCTTGAGCCACCTCGCCGCGGTTTGGTATCCATTCGGACCAACGAAACCACACGCTACAGCAGCGGTTCGACAGGCAAGGTAGAACCGATCAGCCCCTCGCATTTCCGCCGCGACTTGAAGAGCCTTACAAACCGTTATCAATCGACGCACTGGTTCACGGGCGTAGGCACTGGCTTCCACTGGTTCGCAATTACGAGCAGCAATACGGATCATTTCATGAATCGGACCTGTCCCGATCGGGAACGCAACCAACTCCCACGCATTCCGGAAATCGCGCCAAGTCTCATCCCAATCCTTTGTTCGGATTGCAGGCAATGCTCTCCGCCACCATGCAAGAACTACAGGGATGAGCGAGCTTGCCGGAGCGTCCGAGAGATGCAGAAGCCCCTTCAAACGCCTAGCGAGGTCGAATAGCTTCCTGTGCCGTTGTCCCGGTCCGTCCGGCAGGCTCACCCAAAGTGCGTCCCACTCCGCCTTGTTCAACTCCTCGGCGCTCGCGCCTTCTCCTCCGTCAAACCCTCGAACCTCCCCGCCCTCTGGCTCTATGACACCATAAATCTCTTGTGTAACACTAGACGTTCTTTCGAGCTTCAGGGATTGGCCCATCCCACTCAGGCAAGGCGCTTCGGCAGTTGGAGGGTAAAATCCGGCCGCTTTCGGGCAGAGAATCGGCAGGTCGGACGGTCGAGAAGGGAATGGGATCAGCCAGCGATAAATGGGGCCATCGGGGTGCTGACTCGGCGGCAAGAGAACGAAACAGTTCGATTTGGCTCTCAGTTCTCCATCATCGAATTTCTCGAACACCTCGTACGGCGACCAGCAATAGACGTGAAACCCTCGTTTGGTGCGAACCAGGGGAAGAGTTGTGGCCAGATGTGGGTATTGCTGAGCCCAACGCAAGAACGCTTCCCGAGTATCGAAATCCCGCACACAGAGTTTCGTTGCCGGCATCCCTCCCTTTGCTTTGTGCCCGCTCACCCAGCCCAGCACCACTGCAAGCCCAGTAACGCCGGGCCGGTCAATCATTCTCCGCAGGATGGTAAGCGGGGGCCGCTTGATCTGAAACGATTTCCAGGCAACTGCGGGCTTCTTGCCACGAACGGGAAGCACGTTCCATCCGAGCCGACGATACTCAAGGGCGAATTGCCACAACTCGGTTGGAGTGGGTGGAGATCGTAACCACGAATCAATCTCTTCGAGGAGGGAGAGAGGAAAGGCGTTGCCCAGCTCAATTGGTAGCCCTTCTGGCCTACACATTGATCGAGGCACGGATAACATTAAAGTGTGTTCAAATAGTGCCCCGCCTTGCCGGGCGGTGGAGTTTGACGAACGACTCCGGAAGTTGGCGCTTTCG
>Ga0207031_10335_pt1 | contig 11513 bp, 8 predicted proteins | sample Alteio_BWMinCont_37_FD_153278 | JGI IMG/M metagenome (GOLD analysis project Ga0207031, IMG submission 153278) | Enriched cells from forest soil in Barre Woods Harvard Forest LTER site, Petersham, Massachusetts, United States -... | ecosystem: Environmental > Terrestrial > Soil > Temperate forest >... | reverse complement strand
CCCACCACCTCAACATGGGCGATTACTACTCCCTACCGGAACTGCGCCAGGTCCTGATGGACTATCCCGCGCTGCGGGACGGGATCTTCAGCGCCCTCGGCAGGGAGCCCAGCCCCGAGACCTTGGCTTTCGATGAATTCGTCGCCCTCGTTAAGGACGCCTTCGCGGCTGATCCCAAAGCCCAAAAGATCGCGATTCCAGTCCCCCTGTTGTTAAGAATTGTTACCGGCATGGCCGCGTCCGCGACCGCGCCACCGACCAACGGGGCGCCCAAAGGAACGAAGAAATGATCGTTAAGGGGGGTGCCAGAAGCGGACCATACCAATGCGCCACCTACCTTATGCGAGTTGGAAGATACGATACCGGAGAAGAGGTCGAATTGATCGAATTCCGGTCCCCTTGGGGCGCGGGCGTCGCCGGAAAGAGTCGGCAAGAAATTGCCGACCTTATGGTCGAAGCTTTCCGGGACATGCAGGACTTGGCTGAGGGGACGAAGAACGGGAGGGACGGTCTATACCGTTCGGAGATCAGCCCCGCGCCGAAATACGCCCGTGGAATGACGCGGGAACAGATCATACGCACTGCCGACATTCTTGAGGAAGAATTGGGCTTTCAGGGGCAGGATCGGGTGATTGTGCGCCACGCCGGTACTGATGGCCGACCGCATTGGCACGTGGTCTGGCAGAGGGTCAATCTCGACACTATGATGATGATCCCGGACAGTTTCAACTATGTCGCCCATGAGCGCGCCAGCAAGCGGATGGAGCTCGAATTCGGGCACGAATTTGTTGCAGGGAAGCATGCCAAGCGGGATCGGGAGCGGCAGCCCGAGTTCCCCCGGCAGGACCATGATTACGCCGAAGCGCAAATGGCGCAGCGGTCGAACATGACGCCCGAGGAGCGCAAGGAAAAGATGACCGCCATGAGGGTCACGGCGGCGAACGGGCAGGAACTCAAGAAGGCCCTCGAAGACGAGGGCTACGTCCTCGCCAAGGGCGAGCGCGGTTATCTGGTCGTGGATGGGGCAGGCGTTCATTCCGTCCTGTCGAGAAACATCGGCCTCAAGAAGGATGAGACGGCGGCCTTCATGGCCGCCGTCCCCTTCGAAGCCTTGCCGACCATTGAGCAAGCCAAGAAGATGCAGGAGGCGAAGAAACTCAGCGCTCGGCCGCCAGCCCCGGCCGCGGCCCAGACTCCCTCCGGTGAAATGACCGACGCGGAGCGCAAGGCGCAAATCAGCGCCCTCCGCCAAAAGTCCGACAGTGCCCCTGCCTTCAAGAATGCCCTCGAAGAAGTCGGGTATCTCCTGGCCCATGGCCCGCGCAACGGGTTCTATGTCATCGACCGGGACGCCGAAATTTTCAACCTCTCCCGGCTCTCAGGTATCAGCGGCAAGGAATACAAGGAGTTCATGGCAGGGATTGACCCTGCCAGCGTTCCGGACGTTGAAAAGGGCAAGGCCATCCAGCAGGCGCGCGCCGCCGAGGCTCTCAAACCGGGGCCGGAAGAATCCAAGTTTCTGGCGGTCCCGGACGCCCCGCCGCCTTCCAAATTCCTGCCGGAAAAGCCAGCCTACAACTTTGACACGTACTCGCCGGCCCGCGTTGCAGAACGCGAGGCCGCGCGACTAAAGGAACTGGAAGCCTCCAAGTTCCTCAAGCGCCCGCCCGCCAAAACCCCGGAACCGCCAATCCACGAGGCGACCCCGGTGCCGCCCCCACAACAAGTCCAGCCGACCGTCCCGCCGCAGGCGGTGAAGCCCCTAGACCTTTCTTATTACTCCCCTGCCGGTCCCACCGAACGCGAGACGCCGAGAGCGAAAGAACTGGAAGCTTCCAAATTCATCAACCCGGCGCCTGCCAAAATCCCGGAACCGCCAGCGCCCGCGAAAGAAAGGACGGCCGCGCCCCCGCCGCAACAAATTCAACCTGAAGTTCCGTCCAAAGCGCCGAAGCCGCTGGACCTCAATTATTACTCTCCGGCTCGCACGGAAGAACGCGAAGTGCCGAGAAAGAGAGAACCAGAAAGACCCCCCGAGAACCCCCTCCCGCTCAAACCAGAGCGCGGCGAAGACGCCCAGCAGCGGCCCTGGCGCAAGATCGATCCGGACCGCAAGACCCACATCACCAGCCTCAAAGCCTGGGCAGACGGCGCTCAGGATTTCAAGAGAGCGCTGGAAGAAGCTGGATACACGCTGGCTTCGGGGAAAGGCGGATACACGCTCGTGGACAAAGACGGGAAGGTCTTCAATCTCTTTGCCCACATCCCCGAGAACAAGATCAGGCTCGAAGCGTTCATGTCCCCCATTCCGCTTTCAAGCCTGCCCTCTGTTGAAGATGTCTGGGAAGCGCGGAAAAAGCGGGGCGTCTGGGTGCCGCCGCACCCGATTGCGAATACACCCGCCGGTTGGGCGCCGGAGGATCAAAAGCTTTACGACCTCGAACGGTCCCTTCTTCGACGTGCCGAGGATGAGCTATCGAGTCTCAAGGAGCTTCACTCCCGGCAAATCCGCGTCACGGAAATCGACCTCGACCGCGAGGTCGTCCAGAAAATGGGCGAATACAAGACGATTCAGGACCGGCAGCTCGAAGCGTTCCTCGCGGCCCGCAAAGAAAGCCGCTCCGGCTACCAGGCAGTGCTCGATGGCATCCAGAGCCGCCTCAATCCCACGCTTGCCGCGGAGAAGGCACAGGCACGTCAGAAGGAATTCATTGATTTCCACCGCCGCCTTGCCAAGGAGCGCGCGGATTACGAAAATCTGTTGCAGCAAACGAAGCAAGAGCGAATGGAATTGCTGCATGAGCGGCAGGCCTATGAGCTTACGTCCCGCGAAACCAAGCTGGAAGAGGATCGCGAACGCTACGTCAGCGAGTATCACGAGGCCGAGCGGCTCCGCGCCGAATATGAGGCTCAAAGCATCCATGATGAGCTAGAAAAAAACGACGGTCTTGGGGATGGTCCGCCACCACCCAAATTGGGAAAATGACAGGCTCGCTGTTTATGCAGCACACACCGAGCCGGTTCACGAAAGTTGCAAAGCCAGCGCCCCTCCATCACGCGCATCCGGGCTTTACGCGGTTCATGGCTGAGCACCCGCGAATTTCGCGGTTCATCGTTGAACATCCAAAAGCGTCCCGCTTCGTGTTCCGAATCGCTCACCATATTCCGATAATCGAGCGTTACGTTCCTATCGCGCCCCATATCACTCCCATGTTTGTCAATCGTGCTCGACCGCGGCCACGCGGGCGCTTGCCGCGTCCGTAAGGCGCAGGAAGACTGAGAGTAATTTGGTCTGTACTCAGTAAGCGCCTGGGGACCCAGGCGAAACAGAACTGATTGACCTCTGCAAGTATTCCAGACGCCGCTATCGCGTAGAAACGGGCGCTTCACGGCAGACGAAACAATTTCTGAAAACTCGCCCGAGCGTTAAGACTTCTTTAATTCGTAGTCCGCTACCTTCACCTGTAGTTTTTGCATTGACTTCCGCGCAAGAACGGGCAAGGTCAATGTGCAATTGTTGAGGGGCAGCGAACAGTGAGACTTTTACGAAAAATCAGAACCGGTTTTCATCGCTGGCCATTGCTCGCTGGCGCGATCGTTATCGGCACCGGCCTCGCGACGGCAACGCCGCTCCTGGCCGCCGAAAAACAACCGCAATCAACATCAGGCGCAGCCGCTCCGTGCAATTTCCATCCACTCGACGAAGAAAACCTGGCTACTTTCTTCAGGGGTGTGAAATCAGTCAATCTCGCGATACTTTTTGAGCCTGATGTAAGAGAATCGCTTAAGTGCCATGGGCATGAAAAGGAGTGCGCTGAGCGCGAAGCGATGGAAGCGGGCACCGCAATTCCCTCTGGAGCAAAAGATAAACACATTCAGTTTATGACCACTCTGTTTAAAACGCTGAACGACCACTATCCACAAGAACTCTACCCGGAAGCTCTCACCAACCTGTTTCGCCCCATGGTCAAGCAGTTGTTCGCGCCTGTTCTACCGCGCGACAGTTCGTGCGAGATCCCTGATCCCACTATGATCAATCCTAATTCGTCCAAAGCCGCCTATGCCTCAACATCTGGATCGGATGTGGTGAATTTGATGATCCAAGTCACGTTGGTTAAAAAGACCACGCCACATATCGTCATCCTGACCATCAACACATGGAGAAAGGGTGATGCAATCTATTTTCACCCACTTCCTTTGTCGACGGCCTTCCCTTTGAATCAGTCGGAAGCAGAATTCAAGAAGCAGTTTGCAGACTTTGTAGACGGTGCCAAGCGGAGCTTTACCCCGACCTTAATGCCAGAGGAGTAATAAGCATGGGCAGTAATCCGACAGACCTTATCGCACTGGATTCTGGCAGTCCCTATAATTTCAAAACGCAGGGATGGATTGCATCAACTGCTTCGGGCGGCGTCACAACCTATGACATCAACTTTGCGTATATCACTTCGTCTACCCAGGTTTCGAACCTAGATTTTACTGTTCCAGGGACGTCAACGACATATACCGATTACTACACTGGGGACACGATTGGGCCTCATCTAGCGGCGGATTTTGACGTAGAGATCAGCAGTGATATTCAAGCCGCGATACAAACGATCTTGGCGCCGGCCGGAACCGTCGCTGATACTAACTATTTCAGCGACGTGTCAAATATCTCGTTTACTAAACAAGATCCTACGGACGCGAGCGTTCAGATCGACATTGGAACAACGACTGACGCGAACAATGAATTACCTTTGCACGGCGGGGCTAATCCGCTAGCAGCTTCACTTAGTACTTCACTGTATAACCCGGGAGAATACGGTGATATCTGGCTCAATACCTCATCGACAGAAGTAACTTGGTCATCCGCCGCGGCGTTTCGAGACTCAGAAGCCTTCGAGGACTTAATTCATGAGCTCGGTCACTCTCTAGGGCTGATCCATCCGACGGATGCTGGCGGGAATAATTCTCTTTACTACACGGTCATGACAGGCACCGGCTGGGAACTGCCTGGCATGAGCGTTGGAGTATCGGGCCTGCAAATGGACGACATTAGAGCCATCCAGAGCATTTACGGCGCTAACTATTCGGTCCGAAGCGGAGCTGATATGTACGGCGTTGGTCACGGGTTTGGGGATAGTAGCTCATATCAATTTGTTGACACCATCTGGGACGGCGGCGGCACCAACATCATCGATGCAAGTTCCTATACGGGCCCTTCCGTCATCAACCTAAATCAAGCATCATTTTCTTCGATTGGGCCTGGCAACACCAACGGCGGCAGCTGGAGTCAGCCTCTGGGAGCTTCTTACAATGGCATCGCCTTCGACAACGTCGCCATTGCTTATGGCACCGTTATCCAGAACGCGATTGGCACACAAGGGGCGACCACTTTCATTGGAAATCTTTGGGACGACGTGCTCGCTGGCGCTCCGAGCAGTAGCGGTAATCTATTCTACTCGGACCAAAGTATTACCCCCTCCGAAATTCCCGGCGTCAACTGGAGTTACCAAGCCGGAACCGCCGGGTCTCAATGGACCGTTCCTACTGCACAGTACATAGCAGCCCCCTCCGATCTTAGCGACAAGGGCGCTGTGCTCATCGGGGACGGCACCGGAAATACCTTCATATCAGGACTTGGCTGGAACGTCATCGACGGCGGATACAATAAATCGGACATAACCAATGCGACGCACGCTGTCCTTGGCGGGTCTATTTGGGGTGCTTCCGGCACGTCAACCTATTGGGATAGCGCCTACCAATTCACGGGCGATCCCTCAACGATAACAACGGGGAACCCCAACGGAACGGCTCACAATATTTCGGGAGTTCCTCTGGCGAATATCGCCGACTCAGGGTCAACTGGCAACACCGTCGATTACTCAAAACTGTCTCTTGAAGATAGCGAAATCACGCCCGGCAGCGGCGTTGGGATTCTCCTGATTAAGAGCAGCCTTTCCGACGCGGGTGGTGCACCCGAATACACAGTCATCAAAAACGATGCTGCGGATGGGGAGGACACCCTCATAAACGTTCAGTACATATTAGGCAGCGGCGGCGATGACACTTTCGTGCTTCCCAATGGAACCGGCGGCGCCCCACTGAGCATTAGCGAGACTGGCAGCGGGGACAACACTTACATATTGCCGGTGACGACGGCCCCGTCGTATTCCGGGGGAGCTTATATTAACGGCGACATCTTCATCAACGACACGACCGGACATGGCAATGTCGTGCTTCAGGGCAGCCCTGGCGCCACTGTCACCGGCATCGACATAGGCTATTTTGCTTCGCCCGAGTATTGGATGCCCTCAAGTGACTTCTCAAGCAGCGACAAAATCTTGGGCATTTCCGTGAACGACGGAGTGAACGGCACGGCTTACGCCTACTTCGACATGACAACTGCAGCGGCTGGCACGGGCGTTTCTAATATCGAAATCGGAGGCCTCAATTTCAGTGCCCAGACGCTGGCGAGTTATACCCTCGCCCTCGCGAACGGGTTTTCTGCAACAACCCCGGCCGATTTGTATAGCGATCTTTACGGAACCGGACCGTCCAATCTTTTGCCAGGGCCCGTTTATGACACCACGACAGGCCAGATCACCGGGATGGCCGCGCCTAGCTACGTCTCATCCGGCGCCGGTGATTTTATAGGCGGTTCTATCGCTGTCGAAATCGATCACCCTTGGGTGATTACGGGTTATTCTGGACCTCTGGGCGGGCCTGGCACAACGATTATCAACCTCCAAACCTCTATCGAAGCCGCATGGATGAAAGTAGATTCATCCGACGTACGTATCGTTTGGAGTGGGCCGACCACTGACATTCTCACTGTTTATGCCGTCAGCGAGGCGGAGTCTTTTACTGTAACCCAGTTTAAGAACGGCGTGATCATCTACGGGATCGGAATTCTCGGCAACGAGCAATATGACGCTGTCTCATCGCATCTAACGGGACTTTCAGCCTCCAGTCCTGGCAACTATACCGGTGATTTTTCTGATACGACAGGGATTGTCGTGGGGTCCGGCTTCCACGTCACCTATTACTTGGAGGAACTGATTTTCGACGACGGTTCTAGTTGGAGCATGCAATCCGGGCCGCTTACATTTACGGCCGCGATTGACAGCCAGAACCTCTATTCCCGCGATGGCTTTAACGATACCCTCGTGGCAGACTGCAACTACAACAACCTCACCGGTTCTTCCGGCAATACGACGATGATTGCGGGGGTGGGATGCGTTATCAATAATGGTACCGGCACCGATTTGGATATTTTCGCCGCAGGTGTCGCCCCCGTTTCATATGGCGGCGACTACGTCTACGCGAATACGAGCGGCGGGACGGCCTCGATCCACCTGCAAGGTATCGACCCCAGCGCGGTGACGATGTGGGACACCGTCGGCGGCGCTCTCGCCATCCAGTATTCTTCGACCGATGTCATTCATGTCCAGGGAGGCACGTACAGCAGCACCACCGGCCTCACTCTTCAAGGCGTGAGCGAGATTACTTTCGACTCCAGCTACGCCACCACCATATCGCTGACGGGCGGCCTGACCCTGACGGCAGCAGCGGATTCTCAAACTCTTTACGGAACAAACGGCGGCGGCGATACCTTAACGGCGAACGGCACCTACGACACTCTCATGGCATTTGCGGGCACGGAAACCCTGGTCGCCGGCCAAGGAGCGACCCTCTACAACGGCGCCGGAACCGATACGGATGTGTTCAGCGCGGGCGCTGCCCCGATCTCCTCCGGCGGTGATTACGTTTATACGAATACTAGCGGCGGCACAGGCATCATCCACCTTCACGGCATCGACCCCGGCGCCGTGACGATGTGGGACACCACGGGTGGCGCGCTAACCATCCAGTATTCGTCGACGGATGTCATTCATATACAGGGAGGCACGTACAGCAGCTCAACAGGGCTCACCCTTGCAGGCCTGAGTGAAATCACCTTCGATTCCAGCTATGCCACGACTTGGGATACGACGGGCGGCCTCCACCTGACCGCCGCAAGCGATTACCAAGCTCTTTATGGCACCAGCGGGGGCGGCGACACTTTGACGGCAACTGGGACCGGCGACACTCTTATGGCTTTTGCTGGTGCTGAAACCCTTGTCGCCGGGCACGGTGCCCAGATTTATAACGGCACCGGCAACGATATTGACGTCATTAATTCAGGCGCCAGCCCCGCTTCTTCCAGTGCAACGATCTACACCAATGCAAGCGGTGGCTCTGATAACGTCATCGCGCTCCATGACGTCGTCGCGGGCGACATCGCCATGTGGGATACGACGGGCGGCAATTTGATTATAGCTACGCCCAGCGATCAGGTCATCGTTTCAGGGGGCAGTTACAACAGCTCAACAGGCTTCGCCATCGGCAATATTGATCACATCGCGCTTGACGACACCTCGACTATCGGTCTGCAAGGCGGCCTCAACCTGACGGCTGTCAGCGATTCCCAGACGATCTACGGCACCGGCCACGGGGATAACTTATCCGCAGCGGGAAATTACGACAACCTCTACGGTATTGCCGGAAACAACACGATGACCGGTGACTCCGGCATGACGTATTTCTATGGCGGCAGCGGAAATGACACGATGGTCGCGGGCTCGGGCACGAATTATATGACGATGGGCACCGGTGCCGATGAGATTAAGATCGAAAGCGCATCGTCAAGTACAACCGTGAGCGGTTTCAGTGTCTCAAATGGGGATACGATCCACGTCGAAGACGTGATCAGCAGTTATGATCCGGTGCATGATGCCATCGCTGACTTCGTGCAGGAAACGACCAGCGGCTCAAATACGCAGTTCAGCGTAGATCCCAGTGGGTCGGGCAGCTTCACGGCCGGTCCGGTTCTTACGCTCAGCGGGGTCACCGGGCTAGATGATGTAGCTACCCTCGTGGCGCACGGCTCGCTGGTTGTCCATGCCTGAGAGCGCGGCGAAGCTCGCCGCCTTGTCCGTCTGCCTTCTTTTAATACCCGCTACGGCGCGAGCAGGAAATGATGCCGCCGACCTTGCAATGACAACGGATGGCTCGCCTGGTATCTGCGAGCCTTATCTCAACAACCAAAGGACATATCCGGGCGCCTTGATAACGGCTTCAGGAGAGCTCATTTCGACGCCGCGATCCGGCGGCTTCATCGCTTGGCACAACATCGATCCGGCCACATTCCGCCAGGAAAATAGAGCTAAATACGAGGCGCTTCAGGAGGCGGGGATAGACTACACCGTTTACAAATCCGAATATCCGGGGGATTTCTATGGCGACGGCACACGAAAGGACTACTACATCATCGGCTACAAACCCAATCTGGACGGTGCGCAGAGGCCGGCCGAGCTGACGATCCAGGAAGACGGTTCCACACTTGACGAGGGCCTTAAAAAACTGGGCGCTTCCGACGTGGTGCTTCAGGGCCTTCGGGCCTTCCCGATTGTTATCCGTCCCGACCGCATTTCGATCTACGAGATAGATACAGACCTGACCGGCCAGCCACCTTGGGATAAGAAACCATTTTTGCCCACCATGAAATGCGAGTTTGCGCGCCCTTCCGGTAACGTTGGTTCCCCAAGCTCTATTCCGACGTCGTCGGAAGCTTCCCCCCTATCTGCCGCTCCCGCGGCAGCAGCACCGGGGACTTCCGCCCTTGGAACACCTTCTGCCGTCGCGCCGGACGCTCCGCCGCATCCCGTTCCTGCTTCTTTACCGTCGATCCCCGTCGCCCCGCTCAATGCCCCTCCAAATGATCCTTGTGCGCAATACCAGAGCGTCAATCCGTCCTTTTACGCGAACTGTGAAAACCGTATGAATCCGCGCCAATAAGGAGTTTTCTCCCAACACGAGCTTCGCCGTTACGCGGTGCCCCCGCTGAGAAACTGCTGATGTAAGCCCGCCTCGGCGATCCGAATAGCCTTGATGAAGTTTTCGAGATTCTCGACCGCGAGCATTATGACGATGGGCTCGGTGAATTCTGCGTCACCCGCTATCGGAAATATCTTTACTGCCACCACGGGTGTGCCTGTTTCCAGTTCAATCGCCCCGGTCGTTTCATAACCAAAGGGCCATAGGAGTTTGCCAGCGATCGGCTTCCCCAGTGAGTGGTTTGTAATTGTTAGTTCGTCGTCCCTGGGTGGCATCATCGCCTCCTAAAGTTTGTTACCCCCGTTATTGCGTCGTCGCATCGTAGAATGCAGGATCGATTTCATCCGAATGGCCGAGCTTGTCATAAACGCGGCCGTCGCGAAGCCTGAACCACAGGCCAGGGCCTTTGCCCTGCTTGTGGTGATGCGTGGCTTTTATCTCGGTTGGTTTAAATCCGTAAAATTCCTCCGGCGTCAGGGCGTCCGTCGCGCCGTGCATCCGGGCTCGCTGCCAGTATTTGTGCATCAGGCTCTGGTATGCGGCTGGCATGATCTGCATGGAAACCTCCAAAAAACCAAAGGACCGCCGTGCCGCTCTAAAGGCATGGCGGTCCAGTCTCGCTCTTGTTTCTAGATCTTCAACGCCCTGGCATTCACGTCCAGAGGCTTCTTTACGCGGGATACAGGCTCACTATCGACAGGGACGCTTGCGGCGCCCACTGTTTGAGGCTTGCTTGAGGACTCTTCTTTGCCGATCAGCTTACCGGCCCGGTAGTGGCCGAACGAACCGTCATCGTGACGGAGCTTCTTCGTCAGGAAGTCCTTTTCGCACCTGATAACCCGGTTGAACTTGTCGCGCAAAGTACCTTGCTGGTCCCTCTGGGCCATGAAAAATCCTTTCTTGAAAAAATGAACAATGAAAAATACACCTAGTCCCTTAAGCGTGGCCGATTCTCCGTAGCCTGTAAACTACGCGATCAGGTTGTTTTCAAGAATCGATAAACGGCGTAGACTGGAAAGTATAAGACGTATGCTGTTTGTTGCACCGCCGTATTTCCAGCGGAAAAACACCTTTCCCTCCATCAATCCAGATACATCACCCCTTTGGCGCGGACGACACGCACCCTTGATTTGCGCAACGATCCGCTGAAGAAACCCCTTTGGCTCCTGGTCATGGGAACGGGTAACGCGCAGGAACTTCGGAGACTTTACTTTTTGTCCGAGATTGCTAGACTCGCCACGACTGTGCTGGTTCTAGGCTGGGCGCGCAGTACTTGGTATGGGAGGGCGAGTAATGGCACTGACAGCATTTCAAAAGAGGCACGGAGTGCGTTCGGGCGATGCGCTAACACAGCGACAGCTTCAAATCCTCCGATGGTATGCCAGGGGCGAAACTCAGCCTGAGATTGCCGTCCGCCTTGACATGAGCCGACATACTGTCGATTGGGAAATACGTGCGATCAATGCCAAGCTCGGCGCGGTGAACTCGACAAACGCAGTCTATATCGGCTTCAAAAAAGGCCTGATCGGATAACCTCCTGATTTGCCAAGTCGAAGTGGTTGAAATCAACCACCACAACCAAAGAGGTCCGAAGGAGTGACGTTGAAAACACGGCTCATATCGATCGGCCCGCGGTTTGCATAGATCCGACG